>JACCEA012189780.1_pt1 | contig 18812 bp, 5 predicted proteins | sample 7449851 | NCBI WGS metagenome assembly JACCEA01 (sample SAMN15323453, study PRJNA562643) | freshwater metagenome | isolation source: river surface water | place: USA:Blue River Watershed | collected 2017-08-18
ACCACACCCCGTTGATTTACTGTGATATCAATACCTATATTGCGCACAACGCAGTGCAGTAATTTAATGCGTGCATTGATGAATTCTACATTACGAATAGGATAATCTTGTTCAGTAGATTCTCCACCAGCAGAAGACAGCTTCCAACTGTTTTCGACATTAGAATCTCGGTCTCGTCGAAAAATCTCTTCGATGAATGTTGTTGACAAGTCTATTAAACAATTCATGTGGTTATTGTTTCCACTGGAAGTTAATAGAGTGAGATCGATATCACTATCAGGTAAATACGTTCTTGTACACGTTGAACCACACATCAGCAATTGCGCATCATGATTGGGCATCTTCGGTCGAATAAGATTATTCAGAAAATCCAATATTCGTTGACGCATTCCATTCGCCTCAGGAATGGGTTGGATGTTTTCAATGAGCCAATCTGTATCATCTTCCATGTAATGCGTTGGGGAAGGTGTGATATTAGGCGGAGGCATAATTACAACGCCAATTTATGGGTCACGCGATCCCTAAATTTACGAAAATGTCGGAATTGGCGCGAATGTATTTTGGAGAACTGATGAGAAAATTTTTGATTCTGCATATGTATCATGCATTGAAGTAATCTGGAATCACCGTGATTTTTTTGAGGCCTTATTACGCAACATGATGCTGCAGAGGGGCGGCGCCGCACCTCGCCGCACCGGCGGGCGGTAATAATTAATCAGAAAAAGGCCTCAACTAAATAATGGTAATGCCAAATGAGAGATGATAATTAAAGACATAAGAGCCTCTAAAATAAATAAACAGTTACAATAATAATGTTTTTATTCAAAAATTAAACCATATACACCAGGTACCATACTTGATTTATACAACTCAATTAATTCAACCTGTCCCAGTACCATTCGTTATATAATATACAAGCACTGAAATAGTAGCTGAAACATACATGCAGAAAAAGATCGGGCTATGTACATTGAAAAGTAATATTTACAGAGAAAGTGGATAATCATGATCCCAATCAACGCCAATATAATTTCAATCCAATATGCTGTGTTCTTTCATATCTTTGTACAAATACATAATTACATCATATACATTCTAATCATCACAGCTCAAAAGGAAGGGAATAATTGAGGGCACAGAACATTCAACTGATTTTCCTCATCTATCTTACCATGCCTCGGAAATAAATTAGCTTCAAGTGCTTCATAATCAGCAATCAATTCTGCAACTTCGACCTCCGCTTCTTTCACAGCAGCTTCCTGTAGGATTGATTAAAATAAACCTTAAGTGCAGCAAAGAACATTTATCACCTCAACGAACTGCGTGTAGTGATGCAACATCGCTTTTTTGCGAAAAAGCTTTGTGAAACTATGCATTTCGCGCTTTAAAGTATGCGAAAAGGCCGAACTGGAAACCACAATTATTATCCATTCTGTGATAGTCTAGTCTACTTGAATACTGACCTATTGTACACCCCCATAACGCTCATCTCTTCTCCAGGTGTGGCTGTACTGCACATACCAATCTGGTCATTAATGTAAAACACGACATTCCCAAAAAAAGCAACACTTACTTTGCAAGCATCTTGATTCCAACTTGGAAAGCGGATATTCCGCTGAGCAGCGGTCACGCATCCAATGAAGTCGCTCAATTTAACTTTCCCGCGAGCTAAAAATGCAGAAGCAGAAGTCACAACACCCTCTTTGCTATTGCCCATATTGCAAATCGTATATAATCCACTCAACTGACCACGAGTTGATGTTATATCTCCAAATGCGCGCTGTAATGCCATTCTGGAATAATCCATGGGATTAGTTCCAGCAGTACGCCCTTTGGAACTCTGTGGGTACCGAACATTAAGAGCTGTCATCAAGAAATGCAGTCTAGGAAAGGGAACCAGATTGGTGTAGATCTCGTTTAAATCAACATTCATTTCGCCATTAAATCTACTTGAACTTGTTAGATGGCACAGCATTCTAGCAACAATGTTATTTACGGTATCAAAACCACGACTGCGGCTTTTGCTCTTTACCCCAGCTGCTTTCACACCACCAAAATCTGTTGAGGTTGATGAATCTTGTGGGGGTGATTCTAATTGATTTATTGCAAAAAGCGATGAGTTATTGATGGGGAATACACAGTCAGCACATTGAATCAATTCTTTGGTCGCAAAGATTGTATTGTATGGTGAAGTAATTACATCATTTTCTTCTGAGGGATAAACGCAAGTAGAAAACCTTGTTACCTTACTGTATTCGTCGTGTAGTAAATGAAGCAGATATGTTCCAACCCCTGAACCAGTTCCACCACCAAGTGAGTGCGTCAAAAAAAATGCTTGCAAGGAATCACATGATTCGACGGTATGTGCCAAATGGTCGAGAAATTTCTCGTGATATTGAGGGCCATAATAATAGTAACCGTGAGCAAAATTATTACCTGCACCTGAAACATCCATGATGTATTGTGTTTCTGAAAAGAGACTACCCAAGGGTCCTTTCATCGTCTCCGTCAATGGTCCGCATTCCATATCAATGAGAAGAGCACGCGCCTTCAAAACATGATCAGACCCTTCCCCCATTGATCTCTTTCCTGAAGTAAAGGATGATGACGTTCTTCGACGATTTGGGCCATTAGCTGGCTCGTAGTGAAAAAACGATGATAGAGCGGGATCTGAATCTTTGGTTTGTTCATGCTCCAATAATAGAAGATTCCAAAAAGCCGAACCAATTTGATTACCGCATTGGCCAACATGTACTGAGACAACTTCTCTCATAATATTTAAACATGCAAAGAAAAGGATTTTTCTGAAATACAGCTGTAAAGCTGTAAAATACTTATTTGCTTATTTTTCGAATATTTACACCATACAGCGCCGCGGCCGGTTAATAAGCAAAGTTAAAGGACTAATGAACGCACATGAATTCCTGGCAAATCCAGAATGGAACTCATAATTACGATCCATAATTAATTAGATTGATTCTAATACTTTTAAATTGGCTCCAAAACATACTTCCGAGATCTCTACGTGGTGCTCATAAGTTACTAGCAATACCAAAAGATAGGTGACGTAATGGCGATGTTTAAAACTTTTAATAACATAATGATTTAACTGCATTTCTTGGGGTATTCCAACTACTGACAACGAACAATTCACTCACTTCAGCACTTCTTGCCGATCTGATACGATCACCCCATACCAAGAGAAAACTTCAATTCCTCCAAAAATTAATTTCCAGCTACATATACGGAAAAACGCAAAGAAAAAAACAGACACACAACAGCCAAGAGAGCTGAGTGTTTCTACCTTTAACACAACAATCTACTACTTTATAATTCATCGTTCTTGGCATGAATTCGGATCTTCCTTGTTAATGCATCTACATCAGACAAGGTTGGAAGCAGCAGTACAACTTCAAAACAACGATACATTCCACAATACTACAGATAAAGAAAATACTCCTTGCAATAATCTTTCTACTGAAGAGCCGAGATATACATTCCCTTTGATTGCGTTATCGACTATGATCAGCTCAATTAGTGCCAAATTAGGAACATTATTCCTGATCGGCGATTCGCACACGGCGATTCGAAGGAGATCTTGGAGTTTCTTCTCCACGCGGAGAGCTAAGTGATGACTTTATTGGAGAAGGGGGCTTATTGAACCCGGGATTGGTGTTGAAGTTCGTATTTGAGTTAGACTTCAAATTAGTGTTAATTGGCGGAGGAATTGGGATACCAGCACGAACGTTGGCCGGTGGTTTCGTGGTGGTAGTCATGGGTCTCAATGTCCCAAAACGCTTTCTGGAAACCTCAGTATTAATAGTCAAACTTGGTTTCCATGTACCGCTTGTCTTGTCCCGAGTACCAGGCATCCAGTTGATTTTCAAATCTTGTAAAATTCTCGATCGCTCCAACGTACGTTGACTGACGTGATAAATGACACATTTGTCCGCACTTTTACCTTCTAAATCCAATGATTTCCACATTAAAATTTCAATATTTGTAGCACTCTGGCCTGTGGAGCTCATACGATGTTTCATACTGCGAGATACAAGTTCATATGTTTCCCATGCACGATTTCTCATCTTCTCATCACCATTAATTTCCTCTACAAATAATCTCCAAAGCAGTGCTTCGTCCTTCACTTGCCCAGCCGTACCAGGTGTTGCTAACTGCCCTTGACCTTGACGACCATTGTGCGAAGGTACAAAAGGAGCTTGGCATTTCTTTAACATGTCAAACTCTTTGGAACGAAGCTCCGCCTCCGATGCCATCAATCCATGTTGTGCAGCACGAATAATGAGCTCTTCTTCGCCTTTAAATGATGAGAAAATTGATCCTCCCGCGGCTAATGATGGTTGACTTCCAGCAAAATTGACAAATTTACACAACAACTTATATTTATATGGCTTATTGTCTGGAATGCGTTTGATGCGGTCACAAGGTAACAATCCAGTGTCAAAATCAGACAGCCACAACATATCTGGGTGATTCTTCAACAAAACAATCAATAAATCGCTGTAGCGCTCTACTAGTGGATGGCTAAGAATCTTGTGAATAATTTGCTTGTCTTTAGTAAAAGCTTTTCTCTCCGCAACTACTTCACCAATCTTTGCAAGCCCAGGGTACTCCAAAAGTATTGCACTGAATGCTCTGACAGTACGACCATCAATATAGTCATGTTCAGTACTACAAACGTGATGAATAACTCTTTTTACCACTTCAACCTTTTGCTTCGCTTCCTTGAAATCCTTCGCAGTCATCAAATTTGAACAAGAAAATAGAATCTTTTGCAAACGTTCCTTCAACTGATAATCGGACGGCGTAATTTCATCGTCGCTATCCAAGGTTTGATCGGCAGATGAGGCAAGACTTTTCTTATTATTGCTATCATAATCAGAGATATTATACTCCTTGCTTTCAAAACCTTGAGCATCTCCAACCAATGGGTTGCCACCATTTGCTGGAGTAGAAGTTCCCGTGTTCATTGGTGATGTTAATCGTCTCCATGGAGACTTTGCCTTGCGGGCATTCTTGCCTGCTTCATCCTTGGCCTGAACAATTTTAATAGATATTTTCAAGTGAAATTTCAATTGATATAACAGAGCAGACTTATTAATATTGATGAAAGCGCGTTCGTCTTCATCGCCAACATATTGCAAATAAATCTCCTTAGTCTGCAGTTTAATTTTTGCTTGATCAAATTTCTTGTTCACAATGATGTTCAACCAGTACTTGAAGAAGAACTTTAATTGATTTTCATTAATATTAACAAACCATAGTGACGGCAAGAAGGACAAGTTCTTCCCTAACGTTGAGCAAAATTTTTTCATGTCTGATTCATTCGCAATATGTTGAGCAACGTTTTTAAAGTTGATACTTTTCAAGAAAGCGTGAGCTTCATCTTCAACGATTGCACTGAAACGGGAAGTAGGAGTTCCGTCCTCAATAGGTTGATCACTGTTAGGTAGAGTGCTAGTGTTGATTCCTAACCCAGAGTCAGCAATATTTTTGGTTCCTCCCGTCTTCAATCCCTCAGTTGCTCCAGACTTGACTGGTTTGGGATCACCAAATTCCTTATCACCTCCATACAATGCGCCCATGTCAACTTCAGTTCCATCATGACCATCTTGAACGTGTTTGACAAATGCTTGACTCTCTTTTTGAGCGTTTCTAATACGACTACCAAGATCAACTGGCTTTTTCTTTGGAGTTTCCGCATTTCGAGCACGTTGGTTCGATTCGGAGCGTTTCCCTGAATACTCTGGAATATCATCTGTACCACTATCATCATTTCCACCAAGAGTCATTGTTGTACCTGCAGTAGAACCAGTTCGGAAGTCATCCCCATCAGGACGTTTTGTACTTCCAGCAACTCGAGCTGCAGTTTGCGGCGGTCTAGCTCGTAAAGGAGATTCAGTAGTAGCCAAAAATTCACCCTTAGAGTATATGCCCTTTGCTTCTTTTGAGCTATTCCCAATCTTACTGGCAGAAACAACGCTACCATCATCTTCACTGTCTTCGCCAATTAGCTTTCGTTGCTTCATAGGAGAATCACCAGCAAATACAGATGTGCGGCGGTTCAAATCTACATCTGGGACCAAAGGAACAAAATCTTCAACTTCATCCTGCTGATTATTATTGTGCTTCTTTTTCAAAGCAGCTTGTGTAATAGCGGCACCGTTATTTTTCATGCGACCTGCCATAGGGTTTGTGCCGCCGACAGGAGTTTCAGGAGCAGCTTTTTGTTGTTGTACTTCCATCAACATCGCGTCAGAATCAAACTCGTCTCTGGTATTGAATATACCTTCATCAAAATACGCCTCTCCGCTTCCTTGAACTACCGTTTGCTTCTTCTTTTTATCTTGAGGGGGCAATATATCTTTGAATAAATTAGGATTAAAACCTTGAAAGTCATCATTCTTCTTTTCAACATATAGATTGTCATCCACTACAAAATCATCCTCCTCGGCCTTTTTTGTCTTGTCTCCTCCACCGAAACCAAAGATGCCTTTCTTTTTCGTTCCCGCGGCGGTATTTGCGGTTTCTTGTTGCTGTGGACTCAATACAGTTGGCAGAATAAACTGCAATTGTTCCAATCTGCGCTTGTGAGCTTTGACAATTCTCTTCTCCGCTTCAAGACATTCGTGGTAAACATGAGCGTACGAGATAACACCCGAAACACCATCGATACCCTCTGCGAAACCAGCATTGGCACGTTCGTGATCATAATAATCTGACAAATAAGGAACGAAATCGTGCAAAATATTGCGATGTAACATGTTTTTGCTACCACCAGCGCCAGATGCTGCAACAGGAGATTTCATGTGATTAGCATTTTCTTCTTCTTCAGATTCAGCCAGCAGTTTACAAATGTGTTTCAAGCGTTTATTGATTTCATGAACACAACCTTTTACCATAAGGATTGGGAGATACAAATCTTTCAACTCTTCCACAGAAATACGAGCAGCTTTCAAATCCTGAATACGTTGATTTTGGTCGTGCAAATCACGCAACCAATGAGAGACAATCTCTTCGGATTTATAACTGTGCGCAGTCAAAAATGCCTTGACATCAGGATCAACAGGTTCGTCCATTTGTGGTAAGAAAAACAACATATTCATATTTTCAGCATGAATCTTCTTCCTGTTAGGATTGTGGTGATCCAAAAATGCGTTGGTTAAACTTTCATCATTGTTGAACCCTGCAATTTTTATACAGTTCAGTTGCGCATATCCAGATACTCCTGGTTGAGGGCGCGAAGAAGTACCCATATGATTAGTTGTATCAGAATTGTATGTGACAAGCAAGTGATTTGGCTGGAGATTCAAAATTCCCATCACGCAGCAAGTAATAAGAGTCGCAGTAAAAGATACACTATCAATTTGCTCCACATTCACGGGATTATAGAGAACATCCATAAAACTAGTGTTGGTTGCACCAACACATGCTTCATATATAGCGGATTTGCCAGCCATATTACGTGCACCCATAACTTTGGTCAATTTTCTACCAGCCAAGAAAGAACCAGCGACAAGTTCGTTGAAGGTATTCAATGAATACGTTATCCCGGGAGCATAAGGCATAAACTGATAGCCAATACCTTTGAGCTCAATGATGCGCAAATTTGCAGTACTTAATTCTTCACGGCGTTTATCCGCAATTGCCAATTTTGACAAGATTTCACTGTCCTGAATGTTCGCCTCTTCGATCATTTGTACACGACGATTCATCATCTGAGCTTTCTCCATCTCTTCACGTTGCACATCCCATTCAACTACCAACGGACAAACAGTGGATTTGCGGATTTGTTCTTTCTTAATTTTGGACAAGCTACCCTCAGGAGTTTTACGGGCTTCAATTATTTGTGTTAGCAAGGATTTGACATAAACTGTTCTCGCTGGGAACGATTTGCAAAAGCTTGAATTATCTCCAAATTCTCGAACAAAACTACTCGCGTAATTTTCATAATGCTTTCGCAAATATCCACAATTTTCCTGTAAATCAATCAACGCTTTGTAGTGCTTGCGAGCATTAATTGTGGCAGCATCAACATCATGATAGATGTCCATCTCATCGAAATCTTGCTCAGCATCTTCAATAGTTAGCTTTCCAGGAAAGCGCTCATTAAGACTTTGAATTTCCTTGATGATGATAGCTTCTACTTTATGAATTTTGTGGACGACATACATGATGTCAGAAAATATAGGATGGTTCGGATGAATGTGAACTTCGGCGGCAGAAGACGAAGATATTGTAATTGTGCCTTTAGAACTGGAAGAACCGAAAATTTTTGAATATAACGAGCTGTTTGGAGCAATCACATCAGGCTTCAGCAACCACTCAGGAGCTTTTAAAATTTCAGTCAACTTTAGAATCTTCTTCTTCAGCTGTTCATGAACAATCACTTCCAAAGAACTCTTCAACAAGTCACAAAGCTCCACCAACGTTAAATTAATTGTACTATCTTCATTTTGAGTAGTTTCGTAACTATTCATCACCTTTTCAATAATTTCAGTTAAATTGTCATCTTCATAGTTACGTTCCTCTAAACGAATTTCTGGTGGAGGTATATGCAAATGTCGACGTTTCAAATAGGAAATGACTGGCATTGAGGACTTTTTCGACGCTTGCAATCTGCGACGATGCATACGCAACTCACGTCCAGACATCAATACACCATACGCTGATAATAACTTTGCTCGGCGCTCTTGCAAAATCTTGACAACCTTGATAGCGCGCAGGCGACGAACAATCGCTTGCAGCTTGACAATGCCACGGAAAAACCGTTTTTTGCGGAAACGACGCTGCAATGTAACAACCGAAACAAGCAAAATTCGTTGCATCTTAACCCACTTACGAGCCAAATGACCACGTGCTAATCTTTGAGCGTGAATGACATTGCGTCGCATGAGGTAAAAACGATGATGCTTGCAAAATCCTCGCACAACTGCCTGAATTAACACAACGCAAGTGCTCAAGCTTCGATTGCGAAACAATTCCAAAATATCATATTCTTTTTTGCGCAAGAACACTTTCGATTCACCTAATTGTAATTGACTGGAATCAATCAATCCGCGTGTCATCTGTTCTTCAACCTGTTTTTCATCTGATCCTAATCCAGCACCAGCAGAGATTTTCTTTACACGCGAGGCAGAATTTTTATCACTTTTAAATTCTTTCACAGCTAAAATATCGATCAAATTTTTGCATATACGAATCATTTCGTCTTGCGGAATATCTGGGTGTACCATCAATGGATCATTATAGTTTGGATCTAGTGATTTTGTCATGAATCGATAACGCACATAAAATTCATAGTAGGTCATTCTAGAACGAAAGCCAGATCTAGCAATACGAACTGCTTCGAAAACACCACCGTAATGCAATTGCTGGGCAACTTTGAATTGATTGAATCTTATTTTACTGTGCATTTGTGATATGGACTTCCTTCTCATCACCGCAGCAGTAGCAGAGACAGCAGGATTAGCAGCATCCCCTAGCGCATGCTTGTCAAACGGCTTTACACAACGAATGTAGTGAGGAGCAGCAGACTCGATTTGCTTCATAAGAGCATTTAGTTCACTTTTAATTTGAGCAACAAGACTACTGCGCTCAACACGAAATTGAGGCTTGGAAGGAGTTATTGGTTCTTCTTCAACTGGAGCTGGGGCTGCTCCCTTTTTATTTTTGTCAAAAAAGAAATTCTTAGCACTTGGAGCGACGGTTTTACGAGCAGGGGTCGAGGCAGCATTTTGAGCTTCCATAATTGCACTGAAAATAGCATTCATCACTGAATTTCCGGAATCAGCGAACGTCTTATTCGCCATTTGCGGAACATTGTCGATATTCTTCACGATAAAGTCGTCGGCAGTGTATTCGACAACACCAGCAAAGTGAGTAATAGAGAACTTGGATTCACGTTGCTGAGATTTATTGGCAGCAAATAAACGGTTATTGTCAAACTCTTTATAAATTTGCGATACGAATCTTTTATCAGTTGGATTTGGCAATCTACATTGATCATCCAATATTCTGAAAATACCAACAATTAAATCCACATTTTCCTTGTTGTCTGAAAACTTGATCTTCTCAAACTTGATACCTTCTTCCTCATATAGTTTAACTTCCATTCGGAAAATGTGTTCATTATACTGTTGCTGCAGCGCTTCGTTCACATAATTAATACACAATTGATCAATGGAATTGCGTTGAAATGAATCGAAACCGAACATGTCTAACACCATGACTTTACGCTTTTGGTCGTTAATATCGGCAGGTTGCAAAATTTTGTTCACCTCATGGACAACCCAATCAAATGACGCTTTAAAAATCATTTTAACCAACGCATCTCTACTCACACCAGATTGTGCAGCATTTAGTGTCAAAGTAAATGTTTCTTTGTTGGGTGCAATCAAAACTTTAGTTGTTAGCAAATCGTCGAGAGCTTTCTTATTTAATCCTAACAATTTAGCTGCAACCGTCATATTTGCGTGGGCAATTTTTGACCGATCGGATGTATTTTCAATATAGTCGTCGAACGTTACTTCACCCAAGTATAAAACACCCATCAACATTCGATATAAATCTTGTAATTGATTTTTCCCAAAGCCTAGTTGCTCAAAATTGTTGTTTAATTCAACAAATTGCTTTCCGTCAAGTAACACGGTGCCACCACGTTGCACACCACCTTGATTCGTCAAGAAGAAATCATTGCAAGGTTTGCACAACAATTCTTTCTTATCAACTTCAGAGGCTCCAGCAAGCAATTGATAAAAAATATTATAGTTGCGTTCTCCTGCTTGCTGAGTAAAAATACGAGAACTTTCCAACAAATACGTATTGATTGAACATCCCGCTAACTCTCCTTCCTCATTAAAAAAAACATGAACCAATTTTCCAAATCTACTGCTGTTGGCTGTGGTCGCAGTGCGAGCATTACCAAAAGACTCTAAAATCTTATTCGACAATAAGAGTTTACCGAGAACATCTCTTGCCATATCTTTGCCAGATGTATCATCCTTTTGCTTTCTTGTCCCAAATGCTTTCAAGACTAGTTTACTTATTTCAGTTTTGCCAGAGCCAGATTCACCAGAGATTAAAATTGCATGTATTTTAGTTGATTTCGGATCCAAAGTTTCGCGTAAAATTGTCGAAGCGAAATCCTGAATCAAACGCGAAGAGGAGTTGTGAGGCTTTACTTCTTCAAACGGATTCATAGCCAATAAAATAGTACCCGTATAGGTCATGATCAAACCTTTTTCGAAACGCTTATACAAAAACGATAAAATTTCGGGTTCATTCAATTCAGGAATGTTTAAAACATCTTCCTCGCTGACATTGAGAAGTGCGCATCGTGGTTTCAATTTATCACTCTCTGTGAGACCAGCCTTCAAACTATCGTCGAAAATATTGAGACAAAAGAAAAAAGAAAAAATCTAGTCTTACTTAATTAGCACTTCTTTTCCAAAGAGGCGAACTTTAACAGCATATCCCTGTAACTTTGGGACCTCTACTTTGGCTTCAATCACCGATTCAAGCCAAAGATCATCCTGATAGGAATCTTTGAACTCGGGGTTGCTAACCCACACCAATGCTCCGACATTCATGCTCATTTTTCAACAGCAGAACATCAAGATGGTGATTTAAAATATTGGTTGCGCATCAGCAGGTGTAACCGTATGCGACGAAAATATTAATGGGACTAAATATAATATTTGCTGGTGTGTTGAGAATTTCCACTTTTTTGGGCCGTTCCGCTCCTCGCCTCAAACCGCCGCTGCATCCAATAAAAGTAAGGCCTAAAAACAGTAAAAACGCGATTCCAGATTTGGGATTTTTGGCTTTTCTTCCGTTTCAACCATCTTTTCAAAAATGCGTAGGTACTTAGTGAAGAGCAAAAAAAGGAATAATAATATAAGCAATAAAAACGAGCTTTTGTAATATTTTGTTGATGCCAGATAATAATAAGTAGTATATTCATAACTTTTATCAAGGATGCTTTTTAGTGACCACAAGCATGAATCTTATTGATATATTCGATGACTCTCCGAATGGATATGAGCTTACCTCCATCGCTCCTACACACAAGGGGATTGAAGCATGTATTCGTTATTACTTGGACCAACTTGAAATATTCGAGCCAAAACGTAACCCCGAGGAATGTGGTGTTTTACATTTTGCTCTTGGTAAGCTCCTCTTTGCAGATAAATCATTGAAACCTGATTCGGAAGAGCGTGCAAAAAGAGTCGAGAATGCATTGTATTACTTTAATTGTGCGCAAGAAATCTTTTTGGTAAAGGATTATCCAATTATGTATGCATTGATCTCCGTGTTTATGGGCAAACTATTTAGAGAACGTTCTTTGTTGATCTCACACAGGAACTTCCTCAGTGAGAGAAGTACTCCTGACGAGTCATTGCAGTATGGTGTTGATCAAGTTTTGGAAGCGATACCCATATTCATGAACTCCCGTACCCATCAAGTTGAATATGCAGTGTGTTGTGCTGAATTAGGTTATCTGCATCTGATGCAAACAGAGCTTCCTAAATATGCTGAAGATAATTATTTGCGAGAACAAGCATTGGCATACTTGGATCGTGCTATAGGGTTGTCGGAAGGTTTACCACCGGTTATTCAGACAATGATTGCGCGAGGCCACCCTGTGAAATGGCAACCAAATGATATTACAATGTTCCCTCATCATGTAAGATTGTTATTGGATGGTCAACCATTTTCTCATCTAGAAGGTATATCATATTATTTAATGGGTAGGCTTGAACAAGGATGGGGAACATTCGGTGTAGACGAGAATGAACACAACCATGTAATCAGCACGACTCCAAATGAACATTTGGTCCAAGCATATGAATATTTTTGCAAGTGTGTCAGCCCTAAATATCTGAAATATGGTTCATTAAATTGGTCAGATGCTCACCATCGTATTGCTCTGTTGATCATTCGTTATCCGGTACTGGTGGATCCTGATTTTGGATCTGCTGAATCATCGTCTGATATATATTTAGACTCAACAATTTCTCATCTGTCGTTGGCTCTTAGGAGCAAGGAAGTTTCAAAGCACGAACGTATGGATCAACATTTCCATTTGGCCCAAACGTATATTTCGAAGTTGCAGTTAGTAATTGACAAGGTGCCGTTCGGAGAGAGTGTGACCAAAGCTATCATAGCCGCTGATGGTGTGGATTTTATTATTAATATCGAAGAAAACTTGAAGGAAGCTCTGAAACGGGTCACTGCTGCAAATACTCAAAGTGTTCAAGATGCATATTTATTCTATTACGCAAGTCTTAAACTTGCAGAGTACCGAATGCTGGAGGCCGCATGCACCCCAAACATGGCTACAACCGACAGGGAAGAACATCTCAAGGATTCTGTGCACTTTATCGTTGATGCATGTGTCTCAAGACCACTCTCAGACAATGTAGATATGCACTATATCGCAAGCTCACAGCTGGCTCAAGTTATGATGGCTGTCAAGCGCACCCGCGCAGCGTCGAAAGCATATGGAAAATTGTTGTTCATTTTATCAGTTTTGGCAAATCGTTGGCTATTCAGCGTGAAATATGTTGAAAAAAAGATTCGTGATGATTCAGCAAAGCATGCTACCAGTGCTATTTACGCTGCAACAAAGGATACGCAGTGGATCAAGTTGCATATTGGACCATCGAAGTTGCATGAAAAGGTTGCCGCTGGTTATGCTTGTTGGAGCTTTGAAGATATTCCTCGGAAGAAATCCAATTCTGACACTGAACCTAAAATGGCAAATATGTCACCATATTCCAAATCTTCTCCTCCCCCAGGAACAGGAGATATGTCAACATTTGGTAAAATAACAAAACCGGCTCTTCCTAAGGGTATCCCTCCTCTGAATCTCACCCAAGCCAAATTCAAAAAAGTTTACGTCGCCGGGGAAGAGATACAAGACCCTGATGCTATTACGTTGACAGAAAATGATGGAGGTAGTGTAGGGACTGGAGGAAGTGCATTTAAGCCTCCTGCAGGTTCGGTACCTTTGTCAGCGTTAGGACAAACTCTCCACGAAGAAGCGGTGGATGACAATTCATACATTGGGGATTTAGGAAGAAATGAAAGTTCAGCGGATCTATTATCAACCCCTTACACAGGGAGGATGAGATCCAAAGTACCCCCAGTAAAGGAAATGAAAGAAATCGATAAAGCAAATAGAATCGCTTTTGGTTTGGCAAAGGGAAAGATGGCATACTTACTGCCAAGTTCCAATATCGAATCTGGCCATATTAACACTATAGATCGTAAGACCAAAAATGTTGGTAAGTTAATATTTTAGAGGAGTTTGGTTGATATTCTTAATTGCTCTATAAACCTAGATTCTCCAGCTAAAATGGGAACAGATAAAAGAAAAGTTTCAGAAACACGCAAGTTTGGGAATCGCTCAAATTACTCCAATTCCAGCAATAAAATTGGAAATCTAAATGAAATTGATGCAAAAGCCGTGGAAGAAATAAACGATGGGGATGATGAAGAAGAAGAGTATGATGATGATGATGATGGGGGAGAGAAAGGGAGTTCTGATGAAGATGCTGGAAAAAGTAAAAACTCCACCTCAACAAACAACATCATTACACGACCGCGAAGTATAAAGCTACGACGCCCACCCTTACTGGAAGGAGCCAACGAAGCAGATGGAAATATAGAAGAGAAAAGTGATGATAGTATGAGCGACGACGAGGTTACACAGAAAAACAAAAAGGCAACTGGTGGTTTGATGAATTGGATGTTTGGAAAAGCCAAGCCAAAGGAAGAAAAGGAAGGTCTTACAAAAAAACCATCCCTTCTAAAATCCGTGTTCAATCAATTCAAGAAAACCAAAGGAAAGGAAGATAAAATAGTAAAAAAAATTGAAAATTTAGTCGATCAAATCGGCTTCTGGTCTTCAAAGCAAGCATTCTATTCGTTTATGGTGTTAAGTCGTCAGTCTCGTATCGATCTAGTGACAAAATCAAAACGACTGAAAGTGGTCGATGGTGAACGTGCCTGTGCGATTCTTTACAAAGTGAAGCCAAAGTACCTAATGTTGTTTTCTCGTGCGAGAGAACGATTATTCAAGCTATGTCGAGAGCTGATGGCTCCCGTGAGCAACCTCAAAGAAATGAGCGCACTTTCAATGATGGAGTTGCAAATTCTTTTTCGTGCAAACACCAAAGTGTTGAACAGACTAGATGAGTTTGAACATATGATGTACTTTAAGATGAGCAAAGCGGATTACTTCTTACCCATGGTTTCCAATGTACCAATTTTTATGAGAGATGTTGCCAGCTATGATGATGCCTTATTAAATGCTGAAGTGCTCATGGCGAACATGACCTATGAAAGAGCACTACCAATAATGCATGATCACGAGCAAACTAAAAAGCAACAAGCAATTGATGCTGCTATGGTTGCAAAAAATCTTCAGCATGACGAGGAGATTAAAAAAAGGCGTCGGATGCATGATTCAGTTGATTCTGGTGCAACGAGCTATGTAAGTGTGACTTCCAAAGCTGTTTCTGAGGTGGAGGTAGGTAAAACCAAAGAAGAGCTTGAACAAGAGCAAGAAGAAAAAGAGGAAATACGTGCCGGTATGATGACTTACGCTTTATCTCAAGAACTTGATGGAAGTGGGTACTATTGGAACAGTTCTCAAGGAGCGAAGGATTTGTTTATCAAATATTTAGGAGTTGACGAATGTATGCTTATATGGCATCTTCCTACCATTCCGAATCAAAATATTTGTTGCGTTCTAGTGTGGAGAGAGAATTCAGACTCATTGCACGAACATTTTTCTTCAAAGCAAGCTGTTGATGCACGCCTGGAAGAAGAGAAAGAAGCGAAAGAAAACAAAAAAAACAAAAAAAATGGGTCTGCTCCTGGAAAAAAAACAACTGGGGAAAAGGGAAAAGATTCCAAGGACGGCGATTCTCGCAAGCCAAAGGATGTGGGTGATGTTAAGGGAGTTGTTATGGAGTTTGCAATGACTGATTTACCAACTACTCATTTACTGCAATTTATGCAACGTTATTTGGATGCCTTGCATTCTCCAAGTGCTCCGAAGAAATTGACGCTCTCCAATGATGCTCTTCGAAGCTTGTCTTGTGCATTATCGATTACAGAGCTTTTGCTGATGATTCCACCTTTTGTGAGGTCCCTCGTAATCTGCTGTCCTCCCGTCATGAGAATGATACCTTGGCATGCTTTACTTTTTGAAACATCCAAGCATAAAGCCCCTGTAATGGGATTGTCTGCAACAGGAGGAGCTCATGAAGATGTCTTTGAAGCTCATCTCGTGGAAAAATTTTGCATTCGGTTGGGCCCAACTCTGAGTATTTGGGAGTTAACTTGTATCGCTGGAAGCACATTGAGGCAGTCGGTGGGTTTGCATCGTATGTGCTGCATAGACGGTGATGATAGAGTTTCTAAAGTAATGGACGGTGATAAATCTAGTACCATCAAAACTACCGCAAGTAAGAGTAAGGTGTCCGCTGCTGGCATCAGGGGAGCAGATTTGGAAGTAGCCTGCATGGCGTCAACTTGGTCTGCCGATCCAGAAGACTATCATATACTGGCTGACCATGCAGCAACACCATCTCGCTTAGAAACTTGTTCATTTGCAGACCATAATTTGGACAAGTATCGGACTTTCAAAGAAGGTGTTCGCATTGTGAATCATCATGCCATCCACCCAGAAGGAGAGGAAACAGCATTGGAACTTGATGAAAGAGAAAAGAAAAGAAAAGAACTTCGTCAATTGCATAACGAAAAATATCGCGAGCGGATGAAGAATGCTGGAAAAACTGGGTCAGATGGCAGTGACAACGATTCGTCAAATGATTCATCAGACGATGATGGTGATGATGAAAATAAAAAAGCAGAGCGTGATAAACGCAGGCAGCAGAAAATGAAGACAAAAGAGGAGAAAGCATTCAATAAAGCAATGAAACAACAGCGCCAAGAACATTTGCGCCATGTTTTAGCGTTAACAATGTGCAGGGTACTTCATATTAGTGCAAACAAAATTGCATTGACAGAGGATATGGCTGATCCCGAGACTGGTTGGATTGAGGCTTCTATTCAGCTTCCAGAAAGCTACGAAGTACTAGATAAGAAATCGGCGAGGTCCAAACAGTTTGATCAAGGAATATTTACTGCTTCTGATATCATACACCAGATTTATCTTAAAAATTGTGCATTGTGTATTTTATCTAGATTCGGCTTAACGGATGATGTTCCTACAAGCAAATCGCCAATAATTGATGGTAATTGGGAGTTTATTGAAGCTGTACATCTTGCAGGGGCTTGTACAGTAATAGTACCTCTTTGGGAAGCTGGTGGGCAGGGGTTAGGTACATTAGCTTGTCTGGTTTTTTTAATTCGTTTTTATAGTATGCTACCTTCGAAATCTCGGGATCGCATCTCTGTAAATGAAACTGTTCGAAAGACGCAACTTTGGATGAAAGATGTAAACGCAAATGATGTAATTGCATTCATTCACAAAGCACCGATTCCTAAGAAAGCCCGGGACTTAATAATTGATGAAATGGAGAGTTATGTTACCGCTTCCTTAACCACTGCCCCATTGAATGGGCAAGAAGTAAGGGCTGCAGAAGATGGGAATCGGAAAGGTGGTTCCAGAAAATTTTTTACACATTTCTTGCACTGGGGAGCTTTTATTGTCTCCGGATTTGGTGGGAATGTTCATCATCCCAATTTGACTGAAGATGCCGAGGACGAAGATGCTGCAATATTTGGAGATGGAGATGGAGGTATTGACGAAGAGTTGAATAACATTGAGTTTGAGGCATCTGTATTGAGGATGGAAGGAAAAATTGAAGAGGCCATGGAACTAGAAAAGCGAATTCGAGAATTAAAGTTGCAAAAATTGAAAAAACGTATGCAAGCGGTTAAAGAAACTGGTTTCAAGGCAGGAAGAGGTTTTATGGATCTACTAGATTATTTGGACAAGAATCTTTTAGATCAGGATAGCGATGAAATCTCTGTGAGTGATGAAGAAGATAAGGATGATGAAGAGGATAATCTTCTTGGGAACGATAATATAGATATATCCCTAAGTAACAAGAATTTAGATGGAAATCCAAGCAATGATGATGGCCAGTCTGTTGCGACTGGAACGCCCAATAGTAGAAAGATGCAATTCCGCCCGTTGGATATGGATTATGGAAAATGGAAAGGAAGGGTCACTGGATTAAACATGAATGTCCCTTTACCAACTCTACCAACTCCTGACAAAAAGAAAGAAAAAATGGTCGCTTTGCGCAATAAAATGTATTCTCCTAGTCCAAAAAAGTCGGATAATTATGAATTTAATATGATGAAGAAAGTTAATACAAAGTCTATCGTCGAGGAAGAAGAAGAACCTAAGGAAGAGGAAGTTGACGACGATGGTGATATGAATGATAAAGATATTGAAGGTGTTGAAGAGGATGAAAGTGATGCAAGTGATGAAGATGATTATGAAGGTCTGGATGCCCGTGAGATCCGTCGCTTAAAGCGGTGGAAGGCCGAAGAAAAAGAGCGCAAGAAAAATCAAAAGGCGTTGAAGGCAATTCGTGGTGGAGTACGTTCGTATACTGAAATTGCAATGATGTTAGCGGACCGAATGCAAGAAAAAGCAAATGAATTGCCTTTGGACAAAATAAAAAACGATATCAACGACAAAGTTAAAGATTTGAAAGTCGATAAAGATAAGTGTGTGATCTGCTAGCAAATAATTCTTATTCCAAGAATTGTAACTATTTGTGAAAGGTGAGTAATTGTAT
>JACCEA010207251.1_pt1 | contig 18801 bp, 18 predicted proteins | sample 7449851 | NCBI WGS metagenome assembly JACCEA01 (sample SAMN15323453, study PRJNA562643) | freshwater metagenome | isolation source: river surface water | place: USA:Blue River Watershed | collected 2017-08-18
CAAAACCATCACTTTTGTCGGTTCTGGTACTCAATCCAATCCTTTTATTGGTAAACAAGATATCACTAATGGTAGTTTACGAGTAGGTACTTCAAACACAATTGTTGGAGGTAATAATACCGTTGTTGGTGTCGGTGCAGGAAATTCAATACAATCGACAGCGAACTATAATACAGCAATCGGCGGATGGTCATTAAGTTCATTAACAACTGGTGCAGGTAATACTGCAGTCGGATTACAGGCATTAGCTCTTGATGTTTCTGGGAACGATAATACAGCTATAGGAAACAATGCTGGTGTTAATAATAAGTATGGCAATCGCAATACATTTCTCGGTACCGCGGCAGATCTTGATAATAGTGGAATTTTTGTGAATGAATCTATCGCAATTGGTTATGGAACAAAAATATTTAATTCCAATCAGATCGTACTCGGAAGAAGCACTGAAACGGTGAATATTGCCGGAAAATTGTTCCCTACAGGCGATATTAGTTCAACTGTTTTCTATGTAACAGCCAGTAGGGGTGATGTCAGTGCTAACAACTTATCGGTGGATGGTTCCATCTATGTAAAAGACGATCTTAATATTTTGAGCGGCTCCAAATTAGTCGCTGTCGGTGATATCAGTTCTTCTTCAGTATTCTATGTAAATGCCAGTAAGGGTGATGTTAGTGCAAACAATTTATCAGTCAATGGATCCTCTTATTTGAAAGGCGATCTCAACCTTCTCAGTGGAGCCAAATTAGTCGCTCTCGGTGATATCAGTTCTTCGGTCTTCTATGTGAATGCCAGTAAGGGTGATGTCAGTGCCAATAATTTATCAGTGGACGGATCCATCTATGTAAAAAGCAATTTAACCAGTAGCAGTGGATTAACCATAAAGGGCGACGTGTATATCCAATCAGATGTTAGTAGTGGAGCAATTAATATTGGTACAGGTGCAGGTAGAATGTCAACGGCCAGTATTAACATTGGTTCTGACACAAATTTGGGTAGTGTGAATATAAATGGATTGAGTATTAAAGGTCTGAACATTACAACCAACGCATCCGGCAGCAATGTTGGTTTATTTCCCAACCTTACCTCCGGTAATATCACAATAGGTGGAGCAGTAACATCCAGTGTCATCGCTATCGGCGGCTCTGCTAGTAGAAGCGGTGCAATCAACATCGGTTCTGGTGCGTCTGCCACTGGTGCCGTCAATATCGGCGGTTCAACAACCGCGGGTGCCAATGTTGTGATTGGCGGTAACAGTAATACGACAACATATACCGCCGTCCAATCCAGATTGTTTACATTAAATGATGTAAGTATGAACGCCAAATTGTTCGTGAATAACGATGTCAGTTTGAATGCAAAACTCACTGTCGTAGGAGACGCCAGTTTCAATTCCGAATTAAGTGTCAAGGGCGACTTATATATCCAACCGGATGTGAACGGTACAATCAATATTGGAACATGGGCAAGTAGGACGTCGAATATCAATGTGGGCGCATTTGTCCTTACAGGCGGCACTTCACAAAATATAACCACCACGTCCGTTTCAACTGCGACCAATCTTTTCAATAATTTAACAACGGGGGCATTAACCATCGGTACATCGGCACAAACACTGAATATTGCAAACGCTGCCACAACTGCTGGTTCAACGGTTACGATCGGGACTCAAAACACCAATTTCACCGTAATGAAAAATAAATCCGTCTTTGTCTCCGATGTCAGTTTTGCCAGTGGCGTAACCATCGACGCATCTGCCACGAATATGACCATTGCAAATATCACTTCTGGTGGAGATTTCAAATGTCGTAATATAAGCATGACTGGCAATTTAACTTCCATCGGATCAGCCAGTTTCCAACAAACATTGGGCGTTACGGGTTATACCACCTTATCATCCAATACAGGTATCGGAACATCCGCAATTGCTGCATATATGTTAAATGTCAACGGCAAATTGAATGTCGCAGGTACAGGCACCAATTTCAATATTGACGGTACAACCGGGGATTTGTCAACAAATAAATTACAAGTGACCGACATTATGACGGCCAGAAGCAATTCCTATTTCCTCGGAGATGCCAGTTTCAATGGCAATTTCTTCAATGTCCAACCCACGAATACATCTGGACTGATCAACATCGGCACAGCGGCAAGTAGGACGAGTAATATCAATATCGGATCCGGTACAGGAAACACCGGCATCATATATTTGAATGGGGTAAATGTCAAAGGAGCCTCTTTGAATGCAACCGACATTTCCACGAACAATTTATCCATCACTAATACTGCCCAATTCATTGGCGATGTCAGCATGAACAGTTCACTCACGGTTGCCTCCAATTCTTATCACGTAGGGAAAACCGTCATGATAGGAGATGTTAGTTTGAATAGCGCATTGACTGCGGTTGGTAAATCGACCTTTTTAAACGATGTCAGCATGAACAGTTCACTCACGGTTGCTTCCAATTCTTATCTCGTAGGGAAAACCACCATGATAGGAGATGTTAGTTTGAATAGCGCATTGACTGCAGTTGGTAAATCGACATTTTTGAACGATGTCAGCATGAACAGTTCACTCACGGTTGCCTCCAATTCTTATCACGTAGGGAAAACCGTCATGATAGGAGATGTTAGTTTGAATAGCGTATTGACTGCGGTTGGTAAATCGACCTTTTTAAACGATGTCAGTATGAACAGTTCACTCACGGTTGCTTCCAATTCTTATCTTGTAGGGAAATCTGTTCTTGTTGGAGACGTCAGTTTAAATAGTTCTGTAAGTGTGGGAAATAATTTAACCGTTGTGAATAATGCTAATCTCGGCAATTTCACGGTGAATGGTTCCACCATAACAGCGACAAATGCAGCAACAACATCGATTGGCTCCGGTGTTTCCACAAATACGTTAAACATTGGTAATGATATCACTACAGGCACCCTCAATTTAGCCAATTTTGTAACGACAGGAACAGTGAATATTGGTCAATTGAATATCAAGGGCCAAAACATTTATTCGGATACAATCACCACTGCCGCGAGTATTTATGATAACAATACAACTGGAAATATTACTATGGGCGGGGCAATTACTTCAGGTATTATAACTATCGGTGGTACATCTAATAGAAGCGGTGCAATCAACATAGGCTCGGGTGCAACTGCCACCGGTGCAGTCAATATTGGCGGTTCAACCACTGCCGGTGCCAATGTTGTGATTGGTGGTGCAAGTAATTCGGTATTTACCACGGTTCAATCCAAATGCGTTGCATTGAATGATGTGAGTATGAATAGTAAAATGGTGATTGGTGGGGATGTGAGTATGAATAGTGCGATGACAGTAACATCGAATACGTATCATGTAGGGAAAACATACATGTTTAGTGATGTGAGTGTGAATGGGGGCACGTTTGCAGCGTCGGGGAAAGTGATGTTGGGTGCGGTTTCTGGTTTTCCTGCGGGGGGTCAAGTGATGATATACGAAGGTACGGGTACGGATGCGACTGCAAATTACGGGTCGTTGACAATTAAACACGGAAATTCGGGTGGCGCGTCATCGATCGTGTTTCCATCGACGGTGGATGCGGGTGTGGATTATGGATACATTAAATACCAGGAGAATGGTGGAGGTGGTGGGGGTACGAATGCGGGGCGTTTGGTGATTGGTGTGGAAAATGATCCGTCAGGTGCGGGATTGAACATGGATTGTATTATATTGAATGCGAATTCTTATCAGGGATTCGTGGGTATTAATACGAATTCACCGGCGTATCATTTGGATGTGTCGGGAATTGCAAATATTTCGCAAACATGTAGGGCGACGAATTTCAATGCGACATCTGATTATCGAATCAAGGAGAATGTGGTTCCTCTTCTACCGGTGTCGAATGTATTGGAAGCATTGAAACCGGTTAGTTACCTGAATAAATTGAGTGGTAAAAAGGATATTGGTTTGATTGCACATGAAGTGGCGGATGTATTGCCGGAACTTGTAGAGGGGACAAAAGATATGTCGGGGGCGTACCAAACCATCAATTATATTGGATTGATTCCGGTCTTGATTAAAGAAATCCAAAAACTCCAACAAGAAATCGCGACGATTAAACAAAAAATAGGTTAAGTGTATCATTTATATATATATGTTAAAAATTTTTAATAATATATATATAAATGGAATGAGGGATTGACTAATACATATTTTATTTAACATCTGTTATAGTTGGTATAGTTCGGGTGTTATAAACAATGGTAAATAATAAATCCATTGAATAATTCTGACCATCGCCTTTGACACAACAACAATCGAAATAAGTAGCAGTTCGATTATATACAACCCACCTAACATTCGTTACCTCACCTGGTGTATATGTTCCAGTCGAATCCTTCTTATCATAATGTACATTGACTAATACATTATAGTCTGATGAATTATTTATATTATTTGCTAAATAAATTCTAATATTTACATATAGATCAGCATTTCCATCAATGTTATAAAATGCGTAACATACGACTGGAAATAAATCATGTAACGAAACATTATTATATGTATAATTTGTTAATGCATAAGTTGTGCTTGACATTTTTTTTATGTAAAAAAAACAAAAAAAATTAGAAATTAAGATTTAATAATATACAATCATAAAATAAAAGTCAACTGATCTAGTTAAATTAGATGTAGTAAATTTATATGAATAACTAAATGATGTGGATGTTCTATTATATATAATTGGTTTACTAATATTATCAGCTGAAAGATTATTCGCATAACTTTCAGCTGTATCATTTGAAATGACACTTACAAATGGCATATAATTGGTTGTATTACGAAAATTTCTTTGTAATGTTAAAGTTGCGCCATGATACGATCCATTTGTAAATGATGGTGTTATTTGCACAGTATGTTTAATTTGCTCAATAACTGGATAAATTTCACCTAAATCGCTGACGTCGCCTTTAATATTGCTGTTTGTAGGGATATTATAATTTAAAGAGCAATTGGGTGTTGTGGACGTTCCCTTTATTTGTGCTGATGTAACTATATCATTTGAATAGCTCGATCTATAACATGATCCATAAAGGGATAATATATATACATAACTATCCGCTGGTAATATCGCACCCGAATCAATTACTAACATTCCTTGGTATGTATTTATATTTCCGGATGTACTTACCAAACTAATATCAAATGAAATAAGTTCAGGTTGCACAAAAAACTCTGGATCTTGTGTTGTTGTTGGTTGATCAAAAAACACTGATGTAAACAAATTCAAATTGGGGAATGTTCCTGTTGCATAAGGGGTTTTTATGAAAAAACGAATAACATAATTGTTCGATGTTTGTCCAGACACATTACATATTGTTATATCGCCTGTTGGATATAATCGATTGTTTTTCATATCTAGTCCATTGACTAAAAATCCTGAACTAGTTGAATTCCAAAATCCCGAATTATCTACCGCAGAATACCCTTTTGTTGGTGTCACAACTCCTGATAAATCAACCGACATTTATTATTATTTATTACCGTTACTATTATTTTAAATAAAAAAAAATGAGGAAATTAAAATAATAAAAGATAATAAAAATATAATTCTTTAAATACAATCAATTTCCAGAAAAGAAAAGAAAAGAAAAGCGAAAAAAAACGATATGCCAGTTTCAACCAATTGCGCAACGCATTCCAATTATTTAGCCGAAATCAATGCCCATCCCCGCGATAAAGACATTGAATTCGACGAACCCACCCACGTGTATACTTGTCTCGGCGAAGGCGGATACACTTCCGTCACCACTTGGAATCACTCCCATTTCGGCCATTTCGACGCCGATGATATCATCTCCAAAATGATGTCTGGCAAAAATTGGCGCCCCGGTGGATCCAAATATTACGGCATGACCCCCGATCAAATCAAAGCCCAATGGAACGCCAATTGCGTCGACGCCTCTACTCGCGGTACCGGTATGCATTATGACATTGAGTGTTTTTACAATGATCTCGCCTTCCAACAAGCTTTCCCCGATCGCGCTCATGAACATCCCCTACCGGATAATGATACACTCGAATTCCGCTATTTCAAACGTTTTTTCGACGATTATAAAAACGAACTCAAACCCTATCGCACCGAAATGATGGTTTATGATCGCGACCTCAAATTAGCCGGTTCCATCGATATGATTTTCGAAAATACACGTGGTGAACTCGAAATTTATGACTGGAAACGGTGCAAAGAAATCACCGAACACGCCTTTGGCAATAAAAAAGCAACAACCCCCTGTATCGACCATCTTCCCGATTCCAACTTTTGGCATTATTCCCTCCAACTCAATACATATAAAGCCATCATTGAAAAAAATTATGGGAAAAAAGTAACCAATTTATGTCTTGTTGTAATGCATCCTGATAATAAAAATGGTTCCTACTTGCGAATCCCCGTTGCCGATTTACAAGAAGAAATACAAGACCTCTTCCGCTATCGCATCCAACAATTAGAACAACAACAACAAACAGAACAAAAAGAAGAAAAAACCAAAGAAAAAGAAGAAGAAACTAAAGAAGAAGAACAAGAAGGAAAAATGCAAGTAGAAGAAATTCAATGTTCTGGCCAACAAAAAGAGGAGGAAGAAAAACCTCCATTAAGAAAACGTCGTGTTTTGCGTAAAAAAAAAGACGTTAGTTGATTAAAATTATTTTTTTTTATTTTTGCATTTGCATTTGCATTTTTATTTGCGTTTTTGTTTATTTAAAAATTAAAAAAAATTAAAAAAATTAAATTATATTGAATCAATATCAATGATACCCATATCGGTGTTAATAAATCTATTTTTAGCAGTAGATGCTTCTTGACGATTATGATTATTGCCGGATTTGCCTGTAGAGGAAACATGTTTTGTTGTCGTTTTTTTGTCTTGGTCTTCTTTTTCTTTTGGATCTTTTTGGTCTTGGTCTTGGTCTTCATCATCATCGTCTTCTTGGTTTTCGTTTAATTTGTCAAGTTTAGCTTGTCTGGCAAATGCTTCGGCTAAGAAATCTTCTTGTTCGGCGATGCCGCCGCCTCCTCCTCCTTTGCGATGGTCGCGTGAATCAAATACAAAGGCCGAATCTTGGTCTTCTTCACCCTCGGATGGTTTAACCGCTTGACCAATCCCATTAAAAACCGACCAATTTTCATTAACGGTCAATTTCATTCTCTCAATTTCGTTATAACTGAATACTTCCAACAAATCACAAATGGGCGTTTCACCTGTCTTGGTCGTTTGCCAATCTCGTTCCCCTACAAGCACCCACGCTCCTGCGGATATATTGTTTTGACGTCTAAATCTACCACGAAATTTGTTTCGTATCATGCATTTGCGTTTAGTTCCATCCAAACACATTACTTCACATACGGCACCTCCAAAAAGTTTAGTTACACAACCATACATTTCGCCTTCTTCCGTCACTAATCTCAATCTAGCCGGTTCTCTTGTTGGACCCCCATTGTTGACAAATTTATTACCTTGTTTTTTAGCTTTATTTCCTCCCGATTTATTTTTTGGCATTTTTTTTTCTCCCCCCTTTTTTTTTTCTTCTTTGTATATTTTATTAATTCAAATCAAATTCAATTTAATAATACATTTTTTTTTAAAAAAAAATAATAATTAAAAAAAAAACACAAACAAACAAATAATAATGTCAGCGTGGATTAATTTAATGAAAAAACTCGCCAAGGAAAATCCTGGAAAAAGTGTCAAGGAACTAATTCCAATGGCCAAGAAAATTTACAAAAAGACTAAAAAAGGTGGTGATTTATCTTCCATATCCCCAATGGGCGTTTCTTCTTCATCCGACGCAACCGGCGTCCCTGCCCCAGCTGCCCCAGCTGCCCCAGCTCCTGAATCTGAAGGCGTTTTATCCAAAGTCAGTAAAAGCATTTCTGGATTGTTTGGATCATCATCATCTTCTACAGGCGGAAAAAGAAAAGGTAAAGGCAAAAAGTCCGTTAAACGAAGAAAAGGCGGTAAAAAAGGTGGTGAAGGTGAAGAACTCGAAGAAGATTCTTCTCTTGAAGAAGAAGAAGAACCAATGGCCGATTCCTCTATGGCCGATTCCTCTATGGCCGATTCATCGGATGTCGATTCCTCAATGACCGATTCATCAATGACTGATTCCTCAATGACCGATTCCTCAATGGTCGATTCCTCATCGGCTGTTGTTGGTGGAAAACGTCGTAAAGGTAAAAAACATCATCAAAATAAAAAGAAGACCCGCAAACATCGCGGCGGATGAGGTCCACCTGTTACCTTACCAACTTTTTAAAAATCTAAGTGTGTTGAATGAATGACGACATTTTTTTTTATTATATATAATAATATCTGAAAAATAACACAAAACAAATTTTATGTATATATAATAAAAAAAAAACGAGGGGTTAAATCCATGTATTGACGATGTTCATGTATTCATCGCGTGTTTGTTGTAAAGTGTATCTATTGGTTGGAATGACATCGCAATTTTTTAGCCATAATTTGATTAATTTTTGCATGTAGGGGTGATTTGATTTGGTGCGGTCCATTTGGGCGGCGATGTTTATCATCATAATACTTAATCCATAATTATCCCAATATTGTGCGTAATCGGTGATCAAGGTAATGACCAATTGGCGTATATCGGTGTTTGCCTGTAGGGATAATGTCTTGAGGTGTTGGACAATTTGGTCCTTTCTTTGATCACTTTGGGGCGACATTTTGCCTGCCATTTCTTTCAATAGATTGTCGCCGAAAACGGCGTCTGTGTCGGTGATTCGGAATTGTTGTTGTTCCAATTGGTTGTAATTGTTGTATATGTATACGTTGATATAATTCAGGAAATGGAGTTCGGGGGCGAATGGACTGTATGTGGGTTCATAGAGGGTGAATGAATTAGATAGGATTTGCCAGAGGTTTGGCCAGGAACTAATGGACAAATATTGGCGGATGGGTTGTAAATCAACCGAAAGACCGAAATCGATGATGAGCGGGCGTTGCATGATTTTGTCGTAAAGGACGTTGTATTGTTTGAAATCATTGTGGAGAATATTGGCTTCCTCATATAATTTAGTGACACCTGTTAATAAAACCGCGTAAATATTGTTAAATGATTTAATTTGTTTTTGCTCATCTGGGATTTTTAAAAAGTCTTCTGGAAATGGGAGCGTTTCCACGAACCGCATTTTCATCAAAATAAACCGGCTCGTCCCCTCCCCCATTTCCCATTCATCTCCTTTGGTTTCCGCTGGTTCCCCCTGTACAGGCAATATTACATTCGGATCTGCTTTTTCCTGTTCATCCTGTACGGGCACTTGTTCTTCTGGCACTTGTTCATCCTGTACGGGGATTTGTTCTTCCTGTACAGGCAATATTATATTTGGATCTTCTTGAGGTTCGGGATCTAATACTTCGTCAGCTTCAATTACAACATCTTCATTTTCATATAATGGTGTTACTGATGGAATTTGTTGTTGTTCTGGAAAAGTGGGTTGTTGTTTAACATCGACTGGTGGTTGTTGTTCTGGAATTTGTTTTTCTTCTTCTGGAATTGTTGGTTGTTGTTGTTGTTCTCCTTCTGGAATTTGTTTTTCTTCTTCTGGAATTGTTGGTTGTTGTTGTTGTTCTCCTTCTGGAATTTGTTTTTCTTCTTCTTCTGGAAAAGTGGGTTGTTGTTCTGGAAGAGGGGGTTCAGCACCGTCGCCGTCACCGCCTTTATGAATAGCTTTGCATTCTTTGATTTTATCGCCGTCGATAAGTGATAAATCCAAATTGGGGTCAGCTGAATCAATAATAACAAAAAAATATTCGTAATTGGGTATTCGTTCTTTGATTTTATTGCTGATATTGATTTCGTTCTTGGCAGCAAATTGTTTCAATTGTATTTTGGTCAAAACATTTTTATTGTCGATTTTATTGCCTGTAATATCAAACCCAGGATGAAATGCACATCCATATCCACCTTGATTGATCATTTTAATATCACCCTCTACAGGCAAAACATCCGTTAGTGATGGCGGACTTGGTGCAAATGCAGGGTCTTGTGCAAAGGCAGGGTCTTGTGCAAAGGCAGACTCAGTAGGCTCTGCCGCAGAAGCGGCTCGGGCATTGGAGCCTTGAGAAGAAGATTCTGAAGGTTGGTCCATATTTTTCTTTGTTTTTTTTTTACAAATTTTTTCTTTTCTTTTGTTTTGTTTTGTTTTTTTAAAAGCTCTTTCTTTAACCCCTGACTATTATATTATTTATATTATTTATATACAAACTTATAAATAAAAAATATAAAAAGATATTATTAAAATAAAAAAAAAGATACAGTCTGGAAAAAAAATGCCGGTTCAAGTAAATACAATTCATCAACAAACCATTTTAGAACCATTTACAAAAGAATACAAAAACATTTTGATAATCAAAGGTACAAATACGACCATTGAGGGTCCTCTACAGGCAATCGTCAAACAAATTCCCCACAGCAAATTATCCGAATTTGAACCTTATGAAAATTCATGGGGTAAATGTAATACATTGGCGATTATCAATCAATCCGATAAACACTATTTAACTATTGACGAATTTCCAGAATTACTTTCTTTCCTCCTTTCAAATGGATATGAAGTTGATACATCCATTTCAAAAATGTTATTACAAAACACCAAAGTTCAAATGAAACAAAAACTCGTTTGTGTTATCAAATATACATGGTAAAAAAATAAATAAATATATAAACAAAAATAATTGGAAAAAAAAAGAAAAAGAAAAAGACAGAGAGAGAAAAGATGTTGGGAAAAAAAATAACGAATACGACATTTTGTAAAATGGAACATGTGGATATTCTCCTACAGGCCTCGATTGACATGTTATCGTCGGAAGAATTGCTTGTAAGGGAATATATTTTGGAGATGGATGAATTAGATAAAATTGCATTGCGTATTGCGATGGAACATTTGGGTACTTCATTTGATATTATTAAATCCAATGGTTATATTGAGTGGTTGAAAAAACGGTCAGGATGATCATAAATGATCTAACATTGAATGGATACGGTTGGATACGTCGCGACGGCGTTTAAACAATTGTCGATGGCGGGTCGTGATTTGGTTTGCCTGTAGAGGAAATTTAATGTTGAATACATCTCCCCATGGGGTTTTGAATGATTTGTTTTTACCGCCTTTTTGTTTTATTGTTTCTGTTTTTTCTGATTTTTCTGATCCTGCTTCTGCTTTTTTGGCCAAATATTCATCGATGAAATTACCCAATTGTTTCATCATTTCTTCTTTGGCTGGACTTGATTCGGTATCGCCTTCTGGGCTTGGACTTGGACTTGGGCTTATGTCGTCGAGTGATGCACCGTCACCTTCAAATTTCATCAATGTTTTGCGTAAATTTTGGCGTTGATGAGCTTGTGCTTCGGCTAATTTCTCGACCATTGATGTATACGACGTGTCTTTGATTAATCCGGGTGCGGGATTTTGCATTCCTTTGCCTTTTGATAATGCGGATGAAACGGTTTTTTCGGGTTCAAATGCTTTGCTGGTAATCCCCATGACATTCATAATGGTGGATCGAATACGGTCACCGATATTCATTGCGCCTGTAACGGAAACGCCAAATAATTCGGCGACGCGTAATCCGGAGGATACTAATGCATAGACGGATCCGATCAAGGGAATACCTGCGATGGCTGTATTCATTAATTGTGAACCGGCGTGTATTAATTTTTCCATGGTTTTTTGGAAAATGCCGATGATTTCGGTTATGGCATCATCAATATAATCTTTGGATGCAAAGGCGATGGTATCGATGGTGAATCCGAGGGAGGCGGCCATTTTGGCCAATTTGATTGCGATGTTTTGCGACGGATCAGGATTGGTCACCAAATCTTCAAATTGTTTGGCGTTTTGAATAATGGACAACATGGTGTTTTGGAACGCAGCCACCTGTTGTTCTTCCCCCTTGTAATTCCCCGATAAATAATTTTTGAAAAACCCAAGTAATTTCTGCCCTACTTGCACCAACCCCAAAAGTCCCATCATGGCGACGGTACTACCGTTTTTTGTCATGAAATTTACGCCTGTAGAGAGCCCATTTTGGAGTCCAGCTGCGGCGATTGCCGTCTCGCCCGGGGTGATATTGACCGGATCTTCTGATCCGGACGCGGATGTGGACGGTTGTTGATTTAAATTTTTGGCGTGATCATAGGCGTTTCGAATGGTTGGATCGGACAAATATTCGTATATTTTGCGTTTGATTTGTTCATCTTGTATTTTCGTCTTGAAAACCGCCAATGAATTATAACTGGTTGACAAATTATTCGCCGTCATATTTGTCGGAATATCCAACACTTCATATATATTTCGCGCTTTATAATCTTTCGCCATTTTATCAAAATATTCAATCCCCTCTTTCGGATCTGTTGTTTCCTCTTCTTCCTCTAACTCTAAGGGAGTGCCGTCCGCAGAAGCGGCTCGGGCGTTGCCCTTGGAATCCTTTTCATCTATAATAGGTTTTTCCTCTACAGGTTTTTCCTCTACAGGTTTTTCCTCTACAGGTTTTTCTTCTACAGGTTTTTCTTCTACAGGTTTTTCTTCTACAGGTTTTTCTTCTTTTTCCGCCATTATATATTTCTTTTCTTTTTAATTTTTTTATTGCGTGTGTATATAATATATAATTAATATATTTGTATTTTTTCTTAATTACTATGTATATTATTTTTTTTTTATTTAATTTAATTAATTAATTATTTTTTATAAAATAATAACAAGATGGAATTCAAGAGTTTTTTTTCATCCCTGCTTTGAGTGCTTTGTATTCTTCAAAAGTGAGTGCGCGTTTCTTGTCAACTTGTTTGATGGGTATTTTTTGCAAAAAGGGGAATTGGGATATTTTGCCTGAATGACGTAAGGGTATCATCGTTTTATCCAATGCGATTTCTTTATTGAGAAATCTGCCGGGTGTTTTTTTGACGGTTTCCTCCAAAATTTGTTTTTGCAGTTTCACATATATATCGACACAATGATTGATGGCGACGAATTTCTTGACAACTGCATCTAAATAACGATAAGGTATATCCGTCGTATCTGCATAATATTCGAATTGACCGTTTTTATAAGCCATTAACACATTTCCTCTTGGCGTATATTCAAGTAGGAATGTATTTTCCAATTGGTTTGTTTTTGTTTTTGGATCGCCTTCTTTAAAATGATATCCACTGATTGCATCGTCATAATGGTGCACGTAGAGGATATCATTCGCCATGGTATCATACAACAATTCATTCACTGTCTGGTGTTTACTCATCGGCAACCAAATAAATGTACTTATGATCATCATTGATATCACCAATGAACATGATACAACAGCCCCTACAAGGAAATTTATATAGATTGTATCAAACATTTTTTTTTTAGATTTGGATTGGATTATAAAATTGGTGGGGAGATTTGGTATGTATAATGTATAAAATTTTTTTTTTGTTATTTAATTAAACTTTTTTTTTGTTTTAAAAAAAAGATGGATAATGAAAATAGATTTGGGAATTTAAATTCAATACAGGAAATATATCATTTATGTAATTGCCGTTATAAATTTGGGGTTTGTTATCTGGTGCTGGTGGGAAAACCAAATCTTCAACAACGACTGGTAAATTGTCGCGATTTGCAAAATATTCTTTATAACCGTCTCCATTTATATGATCATTCACGTCATTTGAGACTTTATCAATGTTTTTTAATATTTCATCAGTCATTTGAATGTTGAAATAATAATGTAAAAACAATAGTGATGATTGGTAATCATTGTAATTTTGATTTATGGAAAATTGATTCATTTGATTGATTAATTGCATTTCAACAATACACAATTCCAAATTGTTTTGCAACCATTTTTCGTCCATTGTTAATTCTCTTTTTTTTGTTTTATATGGTCCCCTTTTTTCAGGTCTCTTTTTTGGTTGGTCCATCTTCTTCTTCAATTTCGATTTTGTTTTTTTTAATTTCGCCATTTTTTTTTCAGATTTTTTCTATTTTCTATTTTCTATTTTATTTTCCAGAATTTGTTTTTTTCCAGAATTTGTTTTTTTCCAGAATTAGTTTTTTTTCCAGAATTAGTTTCTAGAATTTCTTTCTGGAAATTTGTTTTTTTCCAGAATTTGTTTATCGATTGTTCATTTTGGTAATACGATTTTTTTTGAGGTATTGTTGTAATTTGTGTTTATTGCTTTTGGTTTTGCGATGGTTTTGTATAGAGGAAGAAGGGGATGGGAGGTGGATCATGATATAAAGACTGTTCATTTTATGGAGGGTTTTGATACATGATTCTAAATAAATGATGGGTTTTTTATTGAGGACGCTTGTAGGGTAAAATTTGAAAAAGTCGAATGATTTGGGGTTGGAAATATAAGCACGGATTTCGTCAGAGTCGAGAGTGATGGTGTAAATACCGATTCCATTTAAATTCCAAAAAAGGGTGGAGGGGACGTTTGTTTTGACATGTTCAATGATTTCGGATTTACTGATTTGTCCTGGTATTTGGAGTCGCAAGGTTTTAGGCGCAAAGGTTTCTTTGATTTCATCTGCCTGTAGGAGAATGATATTGGTGGTGATTTGCGCAATGATTTCGCGATAATAATCCTGGAATTTGCGTTCATTTTTTTCAAATTCGGCGATCCATGCATATTCCCCGGTTTCTTCTTCTTGTTCTTGTTCCTCTTCTCGTTCTTTTATCATTTTTTTTTATTTTTTTAAATATTGGGATGTATATGTATATGTATATGTATTATTAGGGTGGGGTACTGATATTGTTTTTAAATGTGTTTCTTATAGTTAATTTAAAATGGTGTTTTTAATTTTTTTTATATTAACGCAAATTTTTTTTTGGTCATTTTAATCATCTTCATTTTCATTTTCATCTTCGATTGGTTGTTTTATGAAAGTGTAATATTTTTTAGGAGAATTGGCAGGTAGGGGAATATATTTTTTAATAATTCGGTTATTTTCAAATGGGAGGTATTGGATAAAAGTCCAACCCGGTGGCACATGGTATTTACAACAAATTTGTTCAACTGAATAATTTTCCATTTAGAGCTTTATATATATTGTTTGTTTTAACTTTTGGAATTTGGAATTTTTTTATTGATTTTTTTTTTGAAATTTATATTTCGCTTTTTTTTTCTCAAATGATGGATAAGGATATGAATACGAATATGGATATGGATAGGGAAGAAGAGGTTCGGTTAAAACAAAATATTTATGCGTTGGATTTAATTGAAGATGTGTTGAAGAAATGTAAATTGAGTGCCAGGTTTGTTGTCAAATATGTTTTGAATAAAAATTATCAATTTACGACGAAAGAGGAATCAATTACAATGGAAGATGTTTTAAAATATCAACCTCATTTGTCTGAATCTCAAATATTAGATTTCCTACAGGCCGAAACCTCTTCAGATACTGACTCTGTCGAAGATTTCCAATCCTTTTCTGAAAATCATTGATTTAATTTATATTATATTATACTATATATACGTAAAATAATTTATTTTATTTTTTTTTTTATAAAAACAAAAACAAAAACAAAAACAAAAACAATGTCATTATCGTCATGTCCTGTAGGGGAAACTAATTTGGATCCGGTTGAAATGAAAAAAACCATGGATCGTTTAATGATGAATTCATCAAATGTCAAAAATATGATTCAATCTGTTTTACAGGATCAGGAATCGGATATAGAAATGATGGGAGGAGATAATTCGTTGGCCATGAGTATTGTAAATAAAATTTTATTAATCATTCTTGTTTACATTTCTCATAAATTTTTATTTTCCAGTAGCGATAAAACCAAGACGATGGAAACCGTTTTGACGATGGATGATTCATGTGTTGAAGAAATGCGTCAAGAATTAATTGAATTAAATAGACGTGGTGATTTTGGTGAAACATCTGGTGAAGTGAGTGCCGCACTTGAAGATGAAGATGAATTTGACAATGTGTTTAATCAATTGAAAGATGAATTTAGAATCATTACAGAAACGTTTGAAATGGGTGGAGGCAGAAAAAGAACTCATAAAAAACGAACCCATAAACGTCGTCATCGTCGCGGTGGAACTAAGAGTAATCTTCGTGATTTAATTCTCGCCCGTCGTCAATATATCGAACCAAATAGTCGTTCAACAAGTTCTAAATCACGTAGTAAATCACGTAGTATTAAAAAATTAGATTCTCATCATCCGGCTATTTCGAAATTGAATGATATGTTGATTCGTAAAAATGTCAAAATTGAAGAATTAGAAGATTCTCACTCTCGATCCAAATCCAGATCTAATCCAGTTGTAATGGGTATTATGACCGCAAAAATGAATTCACGTTCTAGAAGCAACAAATCGAAAAAAACAAAAAAGAGAAATATCAAAATTAGAACCGAAAAATTCCAACTATAACTATGAGTTCATGATTTTTGATTCATAATAATTTTTGATTCGCATATCAATTTTCTTTCTTTTTTCTTCTGCTGTTTCATTATCATCATCATCATTTTCTTCTTCTTCGCTACAATAAATATATTTACAGAAGGAGAAACAAGTTACCCCACATAAGATCCATATATAAATGCATGTAATTTTTTGCATTTATATATATATTTTTAAAAATATAAATTTTTGTATGTATATTATATTATTTGATTATAAATAAATAAATACAAAAAAAAAGAGGCCTTTGTCTGGGGGGGGGATGTTTATATACAAACGCAACCTTTGCCGGTTTTGATGGTTGGTTTTGGCAAATTGTATTTAATATCTTTGGACCGGTAATTGGCGTTACAGGTGGACAAAATATTGCCGACACATCGTGCGCCAACTTCCATATAATAATATTTACTAATACGATCTTTATAGGATGGACATGATTGGTTACAAGAATTGTTGTGAATGGATTTGTTGCGTTTGTATTGAATGTATTCGCCGGAATCATTGACGGTTTCGGGTTGTACCCAATTTTGTTTGGGTAAAACAGAAGTATCTAATAAACCCTGGGTATTTTTAACACTAGGTATGATTTCCTTACTGGCCAAATCCGAATTGAAATATTGGTTCGGGGTACTTAATATGGTAACTGGATAAGATCCACAACATCCACCATGTCCTCGAGGAACATCGCCGCGAAAAAGTGTTCGTACGGAGTCACGTTTGGATTCTCTGCCTGTAGAGGAAAGATTACGATGCCATCCATTTAACGAAAATCCATGCGCGCCAGAATGACTTTGACCATACAGGGTGTTTGTTTTACGTTTCATTGCTACTATACTCATTTTCTATGGGTTTTTTCTATGGGGTTTTTTCTATGGGGTTTTTTTATTTCTTTTCTTTTCTTTGATTTTTTTTTATTTTTTTAAATAAAATTATTATTATTTACTATTATTAATTATTTATTTTTTTTTTAATTATTATTATTTGTTTTTTTTATTGGATGTACATTTTTTGCATCCACCTGTAAGGGATGATGTATTATTGGTTTTGAAATAAGCCATGTCAGCTAAATAGTAACCGCCCATAAGGACAAGAAAGGATATAAAAACGATGATAATTGTGATTGTTGTGTCGGACATTTTTCCAGGTTTCTCTTTGTTGTTTGTGTGTGTGTTTAATTTATTATTTATTATTTATTATCAATCAAGAAAAAAAATTTAATACGTTGAATATGGGTATTATAGTTTTTCGAATGTATATTGATGTTCACGGTCTAAATAAATATTAGAGCGGTAGGTTGGATTGGTTTTTGTCTGTTCCCCCGTATAATATTTTTCTATGTATATCCACAGTAATTCCTCGTATATGGTTTTGACTGATCCGTTTTCGTTTTCGCATGTACCAAACGCGGTTTGGCACATTTCTTCAGATCCATAATGATTGAACATGTTATATATTCTGGATTTTGTAATTATCTCTTTTGCTTCTGGATGGATTTTATTGATGAATGGTTTTATATTATGTGAATAAATGCCACGTATTAATCGAATATCTGCCGATTCATTTTTCAAACTTGGTAACATAAATGTATAATTTTTTTTCTTCGCAATCATCAGGTATCCCGATTCAGAACCACATGTGTTTTTCATTTGATCGTCAAAGCCTTTACATTCGGGTATTTTACAAACCAAATCAATATATTTCTTGGATTTCGGGGTGTGGCAACGTCCATAATCAATTAGTTTGACAATAATATTGGTATGTATGTGACATTTTAGTTTACGGTAGTTATCGTCGTTATAATATATCAATTCGATCGTTTCACCTTTTGGGAGTTCATAAATTAATACATTCTGTATGTGTAAATCATAATGTGTAAATTCTTTTCGGATATAACTAAGTACGGAATATATTTGGAAAAGGATTACAAACAAAGTGTCTAATATGTATTTGGTTGAATGTTCAACGTTTTTGCTCGAAATATTTGCTGCTAGGTGTTTTTGTAATGTTATCGCGTTTGGTATATATTGCATCAAACATGCATTTAATTGTGGATTGATACATGAATTCGTGATGAATTCTTTGAATTTGTCGTCGTTTCTATTGATATTTTTATGATATTCTGATGGGGTAATTACGTGATGTAAGGTTTTTCCAGGTACGATTATTATTTTTGATGTATCGAAATCTTTTGGATCTGCAATAAAATTTTGATGCATTTCGGGCGATATTTTAAACGTGGAATAGGTTTCCAAAAATAATGGGTAATAAAGGCATTGAAAATTTATATAATACATACCGACGAACGCCTCGTAGAAAAGATTGTCTCCTATACCGGTTGAGGA
>JACCEA011285758.1_pt1 | contig 18786 bp, 19 predicted proteins | sample 7449851 | NCBI WGS metagenome assembly JACCEA01 (sample SAMN15323453, study PRJNA562643) | freshwater metagenome | isolation source: river surface water | place: USA:Blue River Watershed | collected 2017-08-18
AACGGATTGGGACCGGGCTATTTCAAAACAGAATTGAATCAAAAACTGGTGGACGATCCTCAGTTTTCTGCTTGGTTGGTGGGTCGCACGCCCAGCCGTCGTTGGGGCGACGTCGCCGATTTAGGCGGTGCCGCTGTATTTTTAGCCAGCGATGCGTCACGCTTTGTCAATGGCCACATCCTCTATGTGGATGGCGGCGTCACCGCTACACTCTGAGTATTCACTTTCAAGGGCTTTTTCATGCGCGCCATCATCTGCCACTCCGCCAAGGATTTGAGACTCGAAACGACACACCTGCCTGCACTCGGCAGTGATCAGGTTCGCGTCAAAGTTGCTTTTGGCGGCATCTGCGGCTCTGATTTGCATTACTACCAGCATGGTGGATTTGGCACGGTCCGCATTAAACAACCCATGGCCTTGGGTCATGAAATTTCAGGCGTTGTTGACGCCTTGGGCGCAAACGTGAAACACCTCACTGTAGGTCAGCGCATTGCCATCTCGCCTTCTCGTCCCTGCGGCACGTGTCGTTTCTGCCAACTGGGCCAGCAAAATCATTGCTTGAACATGCGTTTCTTTGGCAGTGCCATGCCCTTCCCTCATATTCAAGGTGCATTCGCTGAACAACTCATCATCGAGGCTTATCAGGCCCATCCGATTGGGTCACATCTCAGTCTCTCAGAGGCCGCTTTGGCTGAGCCTTTGTCGGTTGGCCTGCATGCCATTCAACGCGCAGGGGGTGTCCTGGGCAAGCAAGTGTTTGTAACGGGTTGTGGCCCCATTGGTGCCTTACTCATCGGCGCTTTGCGTCGAGCAGGGGCCGCACGCATTGTGGCGGCGGACATCGCCGACCTGCCCCTTCAATGCGCCAAAGCCATGGGCGCTGACGAAACCATTAATCTCAAGACGCAACCTGAGTTACTTGATCCCTACAAAGCCGATAAAGGTCAGTTTGAGGCCGTCTTTGAAGCCTCAGGCAGCGAACCTGCTTTGCGTGCCGGACTCGACGTCATCATGCCTCGCGGCATTCTGGTCACTGTGGGCATGGGGGGCGACATGAACCTCCCTATGACACAGCTGGTTGCCAAAGAGGTCGATATGCGCGGCACGTTCCGCTTTCACGCAGAATTTGCAACCGCAGTTCAATTCCTCAATTCTGGCCTCATCATCGGCAAGCCAGTCATCACTGGCATCTTGCCCATGAACCAAGCAGTCGAAGCCTTTGAATTGGCTTGTGACAAATCCAAATCTTTGAAAGTTCAAATCGACTTTGAAGCCGTTGAATGACAAGCCAAGTTGATCATTTGGTCGTCGCGGCACACAGCTTAGAACAGGGTGTTGCGTGGTGCGAGTCTGTTTTGGGAATCACACCCTCTGCGGGAGGTGAGCACGAAAAATACGGCACGCACAATCGCCTCTTCAAAATTGCGACACCCACTTTTCCTGTGGCCTATTTTGAAATCATTGCCATCAATCCCGATGCCATCATTGAAAAGAAGCCGCCACCCACACGTTGGTTTGATTTAGACAACAAAACGCTTCAAGCTGCGTTGGCTCAGTCGCCAAGGCTCGTTCACTTTGTCGCCAACACCGACAGAATTCAAGATGCAAGGCATGCGTGGAAAGCGCAAGGGATAGACCGTGGACCGATCATTCATGCCAGTCGCAAAACAAAGCAAGGCTTGTTGCAGTGGCAAATCACCGTCAGGCCCGATGGCGATCGTCTGTTCAATGGCACCCTGCCAACCCTCATTCAATGGGGCAAACCTGATGCTTCAGACCCCATGCAATTTCACCCCCGCAATCATTTACCCAGGTCTAAGGTTTCACTCAAAAGTCTATCCGTCTCCCATCCAAGCGTGTCAAAACTCAAGGATGCCTACGAAGCTATTCAACTTGAAAATGTTCACCTGTCTGAGGGGCCGGCCAACCTCATCGCCACGCTTCAGACTCCCAAGGGCTTGGTGACTTTAGAAAGTTTGGGAATCTAACGATGTCTCAACCCATCCATTCAAAAGTTGGTGTCGGCTCAAACGAAATTTTGGATGTTCTGATTGTGGGGGCAGGCTTGTCTGGCATTGGCGCAGCAAGGCATCTGCAAATGCATTGCCCTAAGGAAAAGTGGCAAATCTTTGAATCGCGATCAGCCATCGGCGGCACATGGGATTTGTTTCGGTATCCGGGCATACGTTCCGATTCCGACATGTACACCTTGGGTTATGCATTCAAACCCTGGCTCGATCACAAAGCCATTGCCGATGGCAGCACCATCCGACAGTACATTCAACAGACTGCCGAAGAAAATGGCATCACAAAATTCATCCAATACGGCCGTCAAGTCACCAAAGCGTCTTGGTCAAGCGAACATGCCTGTTGGACAATCACAGCCCATGTCAAAGACAGTGGCGAGGCCATTGAAGTTAAAGCCAGATTTTTGTATTTATGCTGTGGCTACTACAGCTACCAAAAAGGCCACCAACCAGAGTTTCCTGGGCAATCCAATTTCAAAGGTCAATGGGTTCACCCGCAATTTTGGCCTGACCAACTCAACTATGCTCAGAAGAAAGTTGTTGTCATCGGCAGTGGTGCAACAGCTGTCACTTTGGTCCCTGAGATGGCCAAATTAGCCTCCCATGTCACCATGCTTCAACGTACGCCCACCTATGTAATTTCAAGGCCAGGCTCTGACGTTGTTTCGCTTTGGTTACAAAAATTCTTGCCTGAGCAATTGGCATATCAGATCACCCGATTTAAGAATGTCTGTTTGGGCATGCTGTCCTACCAATTTGCCAGGAAACAACCTCAATTTGTAAAAAACTATTTGGTCAAATTAGCAGCCAAGCAATTGAGATCGGATGAAAAAGCTCAACATTTTTCCCCCGACTACAAACCTTGGGATCAGCGACTTTGTTTGGTGCCTGATGGCGATTTATTCAAGCAAATTCGCAAAGGCAATGCCAGTGTGGTAACTGACACCATCCAAAGCTTCACAGAAAACGGCATTCAACTGACCAGCGGCCAAACATTGGAAGCAGACATTGTTGTTTCAGCCACAGGTTTGTCCCTGAATATTTTGGGCGACATTCACATCGAAGTGGATGGCCATGTTTTCAATGCTTCTCAAGCCATGGCATACCGAGGCATGTGGCTTTCTGATTTACCCAATGCCATCATGACTTTTGGCTATACCAATGCCTCTTGGACTTTGAAAGCCGATTTAACCGCCACCTATACATGCCGGTTGTTGAACTACATGCGAAAGCACGGGTATCAAAAGGCGGTACCAGTCAGAGATCCCACAGTGCAAGAACAAGACTACCTGTCATTCACGTCGGGTTATGTGCAACGGGCCAAAAACATTTTGCCCAAACAGGGACAAAGAGCCCCCTGGCAAGTGAATCAAAATTATTTCAAAGATATCATGCTGATTAGATATGGCCGCCTGAACGATGGCGTCATGCATTTCAGCTAATTTTTTCGGGGCAGTCTGATGCTTGTTCTTTGGATTTTGTTTTTGCTTTTCATGAGCATTTTGGGCTTGGTCATATTTGCAGCTTTTTCCAACAAAAAAGCCACGCAATATTTGCCGCCTTCCGGCACCTTTGCGCAGCTTGGCGACACCCGACTCCACTACGTCGACCAAGGACAAGGGACCACCATTGTCATGATTCATGGCTTGGCCGGTAACCTTCAGAACTTTACCTATGGCTTGGCATCGCCCTTGTCAAAAAACTACCGCGTCATATGCGTCGATCGTCCAGGTTGTGGCTATTCCAAACGCGCCAGTCATGCCAACGCCAGCTTAGAAGCCCAAGCCGATACCCTGGTTGAGTTGTTGGACCATTTGAAAATTGAATCAGCCATTTTTGTGGGTCATTCTTTAGGCGGTGCCATTGCTTTGGCATTGGCACAAAGACACCCTCAGCGTGTTCAAGCGTTGGCTTTAATTGCGCCTTTGACACATTCCCCAGAAGAAGTTGCAACTGTTTTCAAACCCTTAGACATTGCCTCGCCCTTTGTCAGGCGCATCATTGGGTGGACATTGGCCATCCCTGCAACCATCTATCGTTTGAATACCAGTCTCAAATTGATCTTTGGCCCCGAAAAACCCCCTGCCGATTTCGCCATCCGGGGCGGCGGTATTTTGTCGCTCAAGCCTCAAAACTTCATCACAGCCTCAAGCGACTTAACTCAAGCCAGAGACAGCATGCCAAACATTGAAGAAGGCTATTCAAAGATGGCAACACCCATTCATGTTTTGTATGGGCGCGAAGACCGCATCTTAAGCTGCAAGTTAAATGGCGAAGACCTGGTTCAGCGCATTCCAGGCGTGCAATTGACCCTGGTCAGCGGCGGCCACATGCTGCCAGTCACGCAAGTTGAAAGAACACTTCAGTTTGTCGAGGAAGCCGCTGGAAAAGCAACTGGTTTGGCGTCTTGATGCCAGACTTTGTATTTGTGCATCACCAACTGAAATTCAGGTGATTGCTCAAAGTTTTCAAGCCAATTTTTCAAAGCGGGCCAAGGTTGATCGTTAAACCAGGCTCGGTCTGTTCTGGCAAATTGACGAACAAAAGGCGCAATGGCTGCATCCACCCAAGTCCAGGCTGGGCCCATCAAGTGTGCAAATCGGCGCAAGCGCTCTTCCAATTTGAACAAATACTGAGCGCCCAATTCTCTATGCACTGAGCCATCCATTAAATCGTAGCGATTTGGATACTTATAACGATCTAAATTGATTTTGAAATCTTGATCGCATTGTTTGACCAAATTGACAGCCTCTTCATGGCAAGCCAAATGATGGGTTTGCCAATGGGCTGGATCACCTTGGCTCAAAGCCCAATTCATGATGTCCAAACTTTCCTCTAACACTTGACCCTTCACCCATAAAACAGGCACCGTTCCTTTGGGTGAAATCGCCAACATGCTTTCAGGCTTTTGCGACAAAGCAATTTCACGAATCTCACATCGAACACCACTGGCCAGGAGTGCCAAGCGCGCACGCATGGCATAAGGGCAACGTCTGAAGGAATATAAAACAGGTGCATCCATGGGCAATAAATTGGCAATTTTTTCTTGACGCTGGGGTGTGCCAATGTGGTTGATTTGCTTGGACTTGGCTATCTCCCACTGGCGTTGACGTTCACGCGCACTGTTTTTTTGCACCTCGCTGGTCAGTGCGTGGCACCTTGGACAACTGACGCCCAATTCAAAGAGCGGTGAGGCTTTGGCGTCATCAGGCAAGGGGTCTCGACAGCAGCGACACAACTCGTGAGCGCCAGGTTTTAATCCATGCCCCACGGAAACACGCTCGTCAAAAACGAAACACTCACCTTCCCATAAACTTTTTTCAGGCGGCACCAACTCTAGGTACTTCAGAATGCCACCCTGCAAGTGATAGACCTCATTGAAGCCATGCTCAAGCATCAAGGAAGTTGATTTTTCGCAACGAATGCCGCCGGTGCAAAACATGGCAACCCTGGGCTTTTTTCCATTTTTCTGTTCTAAAACCTTTGCGGTTTTGACCCATTCGGTCAGTTGTGAAAAGCTCTGAATATTGGGATCAATGGCGCCTTTGAAAGTGCCTATCTCAACTTCATAGTCGTTGCGCGTATCAACGACCACCACATCGGGTGAAGAAATCAATGCATTCCAATCCTCAGGCCGGACGTACTGGCCGACCTTTTTGGTTGGACTGATGCCCTCCACCCCCAAAGTCACGATTTCTTTTTTAAGTCGCACCTTCATGCGGTGAAAAGGCGCTTTGTGAGAAAAGGATTCTTTGTGCTCTAGATCGGCCAGTTTGGGATCTGAACGCAGGTAGGCCAATACCGCATGCACATCCTCCGGCGAACCGGCAATGGTGCTGTTGATGCCTTCTCTGGCCAACAAAATGAGGCCTTTGACCTGATGCGCCTCGCAGAACGCTAGCAATGAAGCTCTGCGATCTGCAAAGTCTGGCAGATCCACAAATTTATAAAAAGCCGCTGTCAGATAAGTGGCATGAGAGGCCGTGTTTGTCATGCTTCAAATTTGCTTTAAAAGCTGCGCTGTCTCAAACAGCGGCAAGCCCATGATCCCGGAATAGGACCCTTTAATTTCAGAGATAAATGTTGCAGCCAAACCTTGAACGCCATAAGCACCTGCTTTGCCCATAGGTTCACCGCTTGCCACATATGATTTCATTTGCGCCATTGTCATGGGTGCAAAAGTAACGTGCGAAGCTGACACACAAATTTCGCGTTTGCGTTTTGACGCCAGCGCCACGGCAGTCAATACCCGATGCTTTTTGCCAGACAACAATTTCAAAATTCTCAGCGCATCTTGGGCATCTGTAGGCTTCCCTAAAATTTGACGTCCTAGCGCAACCGTAGTGTCTGCGCAAAGTATGGGGGCTGGCGGTAAGCCTCGTTTGTTCATACGTTCTACAGCAGCCTCTAACTTAAGTTGCGTGACGCGTTTGACATAAGTCAAAGGCGCTTCGCCTGGCCGCATTTCTTCTAGCGATTCAGCGTCTTCGTCCGCGCTTGCCAAGAGCAATTCATAACGAACGCCCATCTGCTCAAGGAGTTGTCTTCTTCGAGGACTTTGGGAAGCCAAATAAACAAAATGATTCATCCGTCTTCACTCACGGTGATAAGGGTGGTTTGCATTGATCGACCAAGCACGGTACAACTGCTCAATCAGAAGCACACGTGCCATGGCATGCGGCAGGGTCAAGTCTGACAAACGAATTCTTTCGTGCGCTGCCTCTCGAAATGCAGGCTCAAGGCCATCGGGTCCGCCAATGATCAGCGCCACATCATCACCGCTCAATTGCCAGTCTTTCAAACGTTGCGCCAGCGCGGTCGTTCGCAAGTTGCTGCCGCGCTCATCTAAAACGACAATGCGAGAACCGCGTGGAATGATTGCTTCAATGCGCTGACGCTCAGCCGCAACCAGTGTTTCATAGGTTTTTGAACCTCTCGGTTCTGTTTTGACAGCCTTGAGTTCCACTTTGAGCTCTGGTGGAAACCTTTTGGCGTAATCGTCCCAGGCTGTTTGCGCCCAATCGGGGATCCGTTGCCCCACTGCCACGATCAGCAGCCTCATGCGATTTAAGCCTTTGGTTTGGCTTTTGGTTTTGCCTGAGGTTTGGCCTTTGTAGCGGCCTGAGTCGGTGTTTTGCTAGCGGTTTTTGATGCAACCTTTGTACCCGCTTTGGCTCCAGCCGATTTAACGGCTGCTTTGGTGGCAGGCTTGGCAGCCGATTTGGCTGGTGCTTGACGCGTTGACTTCACAGCCTCAGAACCCCGAGGACCCACTGGAACAGCATCGCGGCGAGTGGGCGTTCTACCAGCACTGACCGTGGCCTTTTTCTTTGCCACAGGTTTGCGCACAGGTTCTAAAGGCTTGGGCGCGCCCAACTTCAATCGAACCGGTTTGTCACCCCAAATTTCTTCTAGGTTGTAATACGAGCGAATGGTCGGCTGCATGATGTGAGCCACGGCGCTGCCGCAATCCACAATGATCCACTCGCCATTGTCCTCACCCTCAATGCGAGGCTTTGGAAATCCAGCTTCTCTCACCTTGTCGCGAACGCTGGCTGCCAAAGCCTTGGTTTGACGATTGGAAGTCCCTGAAGCGATGATGACACGTTCAAACAGGGGTGACATTGCTTCTGTATCGAACACAACAATTTCTTGCGCTTTCACATCCTCCAAAGCGTCAACGATAGCTCGCTGGAGTTTTTGGGTGTCTTTTTTGGCAGAAGTATCAGTCATCGTGAAGGCTGGTAAAGGTGATGGCGTTCAATATACAACGCAACGGCCTTGGGGACCAGAGCGTCGATGGGTTGTCCATGGGCTACCCGCGTTCGAACTTCCGTTGCACTGTGAGGCAATGGGGGTAACTTCAAGGTTTGGGTGGGGATGTCATGGGTTTGAGCAACAGTGCCAGAAGAATCAGGCAAAGAGCGCTCAGCTACGCAAATTATAGCCCGCTGCGCAATTTCATCTATTTCGTGCCATGTGCGCAAAGCTTTGCCTTGATCTTCACCTACAAACAAGAAAAATTGAGCGCCAGAGAATTGCATCTGCAGGAGGCGCAATGTTTCAACGGTAAAGCTCGGACCTTGGCGTTGGATCTCCATGTCGTCCACCACAGTCCGTGGCAAGTTGGAAAATGCCAGTTTCGCCATTTCTAGGCGCAACCATCCTGGACTTAAATGTCTTGGTTTATGCCAGGCATCTCCCGTGGGAATCACTCTCAATTCATCCAGCTGGAACTGCGCAACGGCCGCCTCTGCCATGGCCACATGGGCAAGATGAGGCGGATCAAATGCGCCGCCCAGAATACCGATCCGTTTGGGTCTCAAACCCAATCCCTAGGCTTTAAAAACTTGGTGGCCAACTGAGCCTCCGCTGATTCCGGCGCATCGACGCGGTTGTAAGACCAGCTGACCAAGGCTGGCATCGACAACAAAATGGATTCGGTTCGGCCGCCGGATTGAAGTCCAAAATGCGTGCCTCGGTCCCAAACCAAATTGAACTCCACATAGCGACCGCGCCGGTAGAGTTGAAATTCACGTTCACGTTCCCCGTAAGGGGTGTCTTTGCGCCGCATGACCAAGGGCATATAAGCCTTCAATAAGCCATTGCCGACGTCTTGCATCATGGCAAAACCCTTTTCAAAACCCAATTCTGAAAAGTCGTCGTAGAAGATGCCGCCAACACCGCGCGCTTCATTGCGATGTTTCAAGAAGAAATATTCATCGCACCACTTCTTGAACCTTGGGTGCAAGTCCGGGCCATAAGGCGCAACCGCGTCCTTGCATGTTTGATGAAAGTGAACGGCGTCTTCTTCAAAACCATAGTAAGGGGTCAAATCCATACCGCCACCAAACCATGAAACAGGTTCTTTGTCTTCGGGCTTGGCCACAATCATTCGGATGTTCATGTGGACAGTTGGTACATAAGGATTGCGTGGATGAAAAACCAAAGAAACGCCCATGGCTTCAAAAGGTGCGCCTGCCAATTCGGGTCGATGCTGGGTTGCTGAGGGGGGCAACTTAGGACCTGTGACATGCGAAAAACCACAACCCGCACGTTCAAAAACTGGACCGCCCTCCACTATTTGTGTGATGCCATCGCCTTGTAGCATTTCGCCCTCAGGCTTTTTCCAAGGGTCAACAACAAATGGGGTGCCATCGACCTCGAACAGCGCCTGTGTAATCTGACTTTGCAGTTTGATTAAGTACTCACGAACGATTTGGGCTTGATTCACACGCATCTTGTCTCTTCCTCAATTCATCTGCATTCAATTACTTTTGGTCTCTTTGACCGGCAAAGGTCGAATGGGGGCGGCCTGATTCAAATGAAATCCTTGAACACCCTCATACATTTTTCGAATATGGATGTAGTCAATTTCAACATCACCCGTGAGCTTCAAAAAACCCTCAAACTTCATGACCTTTTGCCCGTAGTCTAGCCTGACAACCGCCAGCGGAAGGTCTGCGCCAAGCGCCAGTTGGTAAAAACCGCTTCGCCATCCCTCCGTGTGCTTGCGTGTTCCTTCTGGCGACAAACCCAGCCACAAGAATTTGCCCGCACGTTGATGCTCTGCAAAAACCTCCACCATGGCCCCCACAACGCCTCTGGAAGAGGAGCGGTCGATGGGAACGCCACCAATCCATTTGATCCAACGACCAATCAGTGGAATTTTGAACAAAGAATCCTTGCCCCAAAAATGAACCGGCAAGCCCATGGTCCATTTGCACAACATCGCTGTGCCGAAGTCCCAGTTGCTGGTGTGCGGATAAACAATAGCAACCCCTTGCAGGGTCGGTAAACCTTGAAAGTCAACACGCCAACCAATGAGTTTCAATAGCCATGCAGCCCATGCATAGCCTTTGAATTGAACAGTGTAAGGACCCGGGATCAGAACCGGTGCGGGTATGTTTTGTGGGTCAATTTGATTCACGACTTGGTTCACGATTTGATGGCCCTGAAACCAATATCCTTGCGGTATTGTTGACCCTCAAAATGAATGCCTTTAGAGATTTCGTAAGCTTTTTGTTGCGCCTGCTTCACTGATTCCGCCAAAACTGTGACACACAAAACTCGGCCGCCTGAAGTGAGGGTTTGGTTGTCTTTGCTGATGGTGCCTGCATGAAAGACCATGGCTTCAGGATCGTCTTTGGGCAGTCCCGTGATGACATCGCCTTTGCGCGGATTCATGGGATAACCTGCCGCTGCCATCACAACGCCAAGGGCTGTTCGCCGATCCCACTCTAGCTCGATTGTGTCCAACTTTTCTTGGGTGGCCGCTAGCATCACCTCGACCAAATCTGACTTCAAACGCATCATGATGGGCTGTGTCTCGGGGTCGCCCATTCGGCAATTGAATTCCAAAGTTTTGGGTTGACCCGATGTGTCAATCATCAATCCAGCATACAAAAAACCCGTGTAGGGGATGCCATCTTTTTCCATGCCTTTGATGGTGGGCATGATGACCTCTCGCATGGCACGGGCATGAACTTGCGCCGTCACCACAGGCGCAGGCGAATAGGCGCCCATGCCGCCAGTGTTCGGACCTTGGTCATTGTCGAGCAATCGTTTGTGATCTTGACTGGTGGCCAAAGCAACGACGTTTTTGCCATCACACAAAACAATAAAGCTGGCTTCCTCGCCTTGCAAAAATTCTTCAATGACCACACGCGGAACAGCAGCACCATCTGCGCCTGCATTGTGAACAACCCCCAATTGGTTGTCTAGCAACATGAAATCAATGGCCTCATGTGCTTCAGCAGACGTCATGGCGACGACCACGCCCTTGCCTGCTGCCAAGCCATCGGCTTTGACCACAATGGGAGCACCCATTTTGTCTATGTAGGCATGCGCCTGAACCGGATCTGTAAAGGTTTCGTAGATGGCTGTTGGAATGCCATGACGGTGCATGAAGGCTTTTGAGAATGCCTTTGAGCTTTCCAGTTGTGCCGCCGCTTTGGTTGGGCCAAAAATTCGCATGTTGTGCGCACGGAATTCGTCCACCACGCCAGCAGCCAATGGGGATTCAGGCCCCACCACGGTCAATTCAATCTTTTCTTGTTGGGCCCATTCGCGTAAGGCTTTCACATCGGTGATGGGGACATCTACCAAATTCGGATCACGCGCAGTTCCGCCATTGCCAGGTGCCACATAGACTTTTTGAACGCGTTCAGACTGAGACAACTTCCAGGCCAGGGCGTGCTCACGACCACCGCCGCCAATTACCAATACTTTCATCGATCAAGCCTTATTCAGAAATGGTTGCGTTGTGGAAAACGTTTTGCACATCGTCCAAATCTTCCAAGATATCCAAGAGTTTTTGCATTTTGGCTGCGTCATCGCCGACCAAATCAATGGTGTTTTCCGCACGCATGGTGACCTCGGCCATCTCAGCCTTCAGGCCAGCAGCTTCTAAGGCATTTTTGACTGCTTCAAAATCGGCAATGGACGTGAGCACCTCAATGGCGCCCTCTTCGTCCGCAATGACATCTTCAGCCCCTGCCTCCAAAGCAATTTCCATGACTTGGTCTTCAGATGTTCCAGGTGCAAAAATCATTTGCCCGCAATGTTTGAACTGGAAAGCCACCGATCCCTCAGTGCCCATGTTGCCCCCGTGCTTGCTAAACGCATGGCGCACTTCAGCCACTGTTCTGACACGGTTGTCTGTCATGGTATCGACAATGATTGCGGCGCCGCCAATGCCATAGCCTTCATAGCGAATTTCTTCGTAGGTCACACCTTCCAGATTGCCCGTGGCCTTGTCAATGTTGCGTTTGACGGTATCCGCTGGCATATTGGCAGCTTTTGCTTTTTCAATGGCCAAACGCAAACGAGGATTGGCCGAAGGGTCGCCCCCGCCTGTTCGGGCTGCCACCATGATTTCTCTCACAACCCGCGTCCAGATCCGCTGACGTTTTTCGTCCTGCCTGCCTTTGCGGTGCTGAATATTTGCCCATTTACTGTGGCCAGCCATCTCAAATTCCTTGATGTTGATTTAATCTATTGGGTGAGATTTTACTTTTCTCCTTGAGGGGACCTTTTTTATGCCAAATCAACTGTTGATTGCCCGCAATAAAGCCACAGAATGTCACATTTTGCTTCGAATGGCCAACCGCCATGGCCTGATCACTGGGGCTACGGGCACCGGTAAAACGGTCAGTTTGCAAACTTTGGCCGAAAATTTTTCAAATCAGGGCGTTCCGGTTTTCATGGCAGATGTCAAAGGTGATTTGGTCGGTATCAGCCAAAAAGGTCATCTGAGTGAAAAGCTCAAAGGCATTTTGAAGGATCGCCAAATGAGCGAGCCTGCTATCCAAAGTTGTCCGACCACGCTCTGGGATGTCTTTGGCAAGCAAGGACATCCCGTCAGGGCAACGGTCTCTGACATGGGCCCCTTGTTACTGGGTCGCATGCTGAACTTGAATGACACCCAGGCTGGCGTACTCAATTTGGTATTCAAGATTGCCGATGACCAAGGCTTGTTACTGCTTGACCTCAAAGATCTCCGAGCCATGTTGCAACATGTGGGAGAAAACGCCCGCCAATTCACCACGGAATATGGCAATGTGAGCGCTGCCAGCGTGGGCGCCATTCAACGCGGTCTGCTCGAAATAGAAAGCCAAGGTGCCGACCAGTTCTTTGGCGAACCCATGCTCAACATTCAAGACTTTTTGCAAACCGATGCCAATGGCAAGGGTGTTGTCAATTTGCTGTGTGCCAGCGAACTCATGAATGCACCTCGGCTTTACGGTACTTTCTTGCTCTGGTTGCTGTCTGAATTGTTTGAGCAATTACCAGAAATCGGAGACCCCGAAAAACCCAAACTGGTGTTCTTTTTTGACGAAGCTCACTTGTTATTTAACGAGGCCCCTAAGGTTCTCATTGAGCGAATGGAATTATTGGTTCGCTTGATACGCTCTAAGGGCGTTGGCGTTTACTTTGTCACTCAAAACCCATTGGACGTGCCTGAGACGGTGTTGGGCCAATTGGGAAATCGCATTCAACACGCTTTGCGCGCTTTTACGCCACGCGATCAAAAAGCGGTCAAAGCCAGTGCGCAAACCATGCGCGCCAATCCCAAATTGGACATTGAGAAGGCCATTACCGAATTGGGCGTGGGAGAGGCTTTGGTCAGCTTTCTAGATGAGCAGGGTCGCCCAGGCATGACTGAACAAGCCTATGTCGTGATGCCAGGGAGCCAATTGGGGCCCATCACGCCAGAGCAAAGAAAAGATCTACTCAATGGCTCTTTGGTTGCAGGTGTCTACGAAAAAGTCATTGACCGCGAATCAGCTTACGAAGTTCTCAAAGGCGCCCATGCCAATGGCATTCCAGATGCAAATGCATCCGACAAAGCAGGTAACACGGCCCCTTCAAACACTGAAGGTGGCGGCAATGCCCTTTTAAGTGGGCTTGGCGACGTTTTATTTGGCCGTACCGGCCCAAGAGGTGCCAAACAAGATGGCCTTGCGCAAGCCATGGTCAAATCTGCAGTGAGAACCATTGGTTCGAGTGTCGGCCGCGAAATAGTTCGGGGCGTCTTGGGTGGCATATTGGGTGGCCGAAGACGCTAACCCGCATGGCTTTCGAAGCTTTTGCAATGAGAGGGTCGAAAAAAAAGCCGGATTCAATCCGGCTTTTTCTCAAGGCCTTAACCGGCCGTTGCCTCTTCAGGCTCGTGAGGCTCAGACTTTGAATTGCGACCTTCTTTTTTAGGCAGCGGTTGAATGTCTAGCAACACTTCGTCTTTGTCGTCCAAGTCAACACTTAAACGACCGCCATCGATCAAGCGACCAAACAGCAACTCGTCGGCCAAAGCTTTGCGAATGGTGTCTTGAATCAAACGCTGCATGGGTCGAGCACCCATGAGAGGATCGAAACCCTTTTTGGCCAAGAACTTGCGCAATTTGTCGCTGAACGTGACGTCGACCTTCTTCTCGGACAACTGTGTTTCCAATTGCAACAAGAACTTATCGACCACGCGCATGATGATTTGTTCGTCCAAAGCTTTGAAGCTGACCATGGCGTCCAAACGATTGCGGAACTCTGGCGTGAATAAGCGCTTGATGTCACCCATCTCGTCACCTGCTTGACGCGGATTGGTAAAGCCAATGGTGGCTTTGTTCATCGTCTCAGCACCCGCATTGGTTGTCATGATGATGATCACATTGCGGAAGTCGGCTTTGCGGCCATTGTTGTCTGTCAAGGTACCGTGGTCCATGACCTGCAACAGCACATTGAAGATGTCGGGATGGGCCTTTTCAATTTCATCCAGCAGCAACACGCAATGCGGTTTTTTGGTCACGGCTTCAGTTAGCAATCCACCTTGGTCAAAGCCCACATAGCCGGGTGGCGCACCAATCAGTCGACTGACCGCATGGCGCTCCATGTACTCGGACATGTCAAAGCGAATGAGTTCAATGCCCATGATGTAAGCCAACTGCTTAGCGGCTTCGGTTTTACCCACACCTGTAGGACCACTGAACAAGAAAGCACCGATGGGCTTGTCAGTTTTACCCAAACCAGAGCGCGCCATTTTGACGGCAGACGCCAACACTTCAAGTGCCTTGTCCTGGCCAAAAACCACGCTCTTCAAATCGCGCTCAATGGTCTGCAGCTTGCTGCGATCATCGTTAGAAACATTGGCGGGCGGAATGCGCGCAATCTTTGCCACGATGTCCTCAATTTCAGATTTGCCAATGGTCTTCTTGCGCTTTGAAGGCGGCAAGATGCGTTGCGCAGCACCGGCCTCGTCAATCACATCGATGGCCTTGTCAGGCAATTGACGGTCGTTGATGAACTTGGCAGACAACTCAGCAGCCGCTTGCAGCGCAGCGTTGGCGTATTTGACACTGTGGTGCTCTTCAAAACGAGATTTCAAACCCTTCAAAATGTCAACGGTCTCGGCCACAGTTGGTTCAACCACATCAACCTTTTGGAAGCGGCGTGAAAGCGCTGCATCTTTCTCAAAAATACCGCGGTACTCGGTGAAAGTTGTTGCGCCAATGCATTTCAATTGGCCACTCGACAAGGCCGGCTTGAGCAAGTTGGAAGCATCCAAGGTGCCCCCAGAAGCTGCACCCGCACCAATGAGGGTGTGAATTTCGTCAATGAACAAAACAGCATGTGGCTTGTCTTTCAAGGCTTTAAGAACACCTTTCAGACGTTGTTCAAAATCACCTCTGTATTTGGTGCCGGCCAACAGGGCGCCCATATCGAGTGAATAAACAACTGCCTCCGTCAAAATCTCAGGCACGCTGCCTTGCGTAATGCGCCAAGCCAAGCCTTCTGCAATGGCAGTTTTACCGACGCCCGCTTCACCCACCAACAGCGGATTGTTTTTGCGGCGGCGGCACAAAATTTGAATGGTGCGCTCCACTTCGTATTCACGTCCGATGAGCGGATCGATCTTGCCTTCTTTGGCCATTTGGTTCAGGTTCTGGGTGAACTGTTCCAAAGGTGAAGCCTTTTCATTGCGCTCGCCGCCACCTGTGCCCTCTTCGCTCTCTGGCGCTGGCGACGCATCGCCGCCTTTGGTGGCTTCAGGCGGATCGCTCTTGCGAATGCCATGGGCTATGAAATTAACCACATCCAAACGGGTAATGCCTTGTTGGTGCAAATAGTAAACAGCGTGCGAATCTTTTTCGCCAAAGATGGCCACGAGCACATTCGCGCCAGTCACTTCTTTCTTGCCGCTCCCCGTCGATTGAACGTGCATGATGGCACGTTGAATCACACGCTGGAAACCTAATGTCGGTTGCGTATCAACTTCTTCGGTCCCCGCCACTTGGGGCGTGTTGTCTTTGATGAATGACGAGAGCGATTGGCGCAAATCGTCTACTTGCGCGGAGCATGCACGCAGTACTTCTGCGGCACTGGGGTTGTCCAACAATGCCAACAGCAAATGTTCAACAGTAATGAATTCGTGACGCTGTTGGCGTGCCTCAACGAAGGCCATGTGCAAACTGACTTCCAATTCTTGGGCAATCATGTGATTTCCTTAAATGCCTTGCGGAGGTGAAAAATAATAGGTTGGGCAAAATTGTTGAATTTCAACTCCTTTATGCCACATTTTTGAGAGCGCTTTTGAGAGTTTCATGCAACTGGCTCACTCACACACTGTAGGGGGTGTCCAGCTTGGTTTGCGGCATCAAGAACTTGGTCCACCTTGGTCGCAGCAACGTCACGGGTGAACACACCGCAAACGCCCTTACCGTCCAAATGAATTTTCAACATGATTTGAGTCGCTGCTTCTCTGTCTTTGTTAAAAAACTCTTGAAGCACCAAGACCACAAACTCCATAGGCGTGTAGTCATCATTCAGCATGACGACTTGATACATTTGTGGCGGGCCAACCTTGGCTGGCCGTCTTTCTAAAACCACAGAATCACTGTTTCCAGGAATGCCCGTAGGTTCACCTGCCCCGCCTGGGGGTTTGGGTAAATTTGGTTTCTTTGGTTTCTCTGTAGCCATGTTTTCATTCTAGCGAGGCTTGGGGAGCTTCGGCTTCAAAGCGATAAAAAGTCCTTATGACGCATTGCAACAAATCGGCGCGGTCGGGTAAACCTTGAATTGACAAGAATGAAATGTATGCTTTAAATGACTTCAAAATAACATATCGATGGAGACCGGCATGCCCAGTGGAACAGTCAAATGGTTCAATGACGCCAAGGGATTTGGATTTATTCAACCCGATGGCGGAGGTCCTGATGCTTTTGCACACTTTTCAGCAATCGCCATGGAAGGCTTTAAAAGCCTCAAGGAAGGTGCGCGTGTTACTTTTGAATTGAGTGAGGGCCCCAAGGGGCCGATGGCCGTCAACATCCAAGCCGACAGCAGCACTGCGCCCCCGCCGGCTCAAGAAGCCTGAAGACCCAAAGAAAAAAGCTCTTAAGAAGGTTTTCTTAAGAGCTTGATTCAAATGAATGGTCGGCGTGGCGGGATTCGAACTCGCGACCCCTTGCACCCCATGCAAGTGCGCTACCAGGCTGCGCTACACGCCGACAAGCTTTAAATTATAGCCCGAGATTTCCCTCAAAATGAGAGCAAATCTCGAATATCCATTAATTCACGGCGAAGGGTTGGTAGGCTGGTGGTTGCTTGAAAACTTGAAGCCCGCTGTGCGCTTTCTAAAGCCAACTCTCTGTCTTCAACCGGGCTATCTTCATCGGACATGTCTGCTGCTGAATCCTCGTCCAATTCATGGTTGATTGATTCATCAAAAGAATTGTCATCCGCGGTTTCTTTTTTCAATCCCCTTTGAGATTGCGAGATCTCTTGCATTTTGTTGCGAGCGCCACTGATGGTGAAGCCTTGCTCGTATAACAAATCTCGAATCCTGCGGATCATGAGTACTTCGTGATGCTGATAGTACCTTCGGTTTCCGCGCCTTTTGACAGGCCTGAGCTGTGTGAATTCCTGCTCCCAATATCGAAGCACATGCGGCTTGACACCACAAAGTTCGCCCACTTCACCAATGGTGAAATAGCGCTTGGCGGGAATAGACGGGAGGGAGTTCTCCATTGAAATCACATACTTGCTAGGGGAACCTACAAGCTTACTCTAATGAGGGGGCCTGCGTAAAGACCCTTGAGCATAATTTTTTATCTTGGGTCACACCAAGAAAAATCTATCAATCGTCCGCTTTTTCGTCGCCCTGGATGACCGCTTTGAGTTTGTGACTGGCGTGAAAAGTTGCCACACGCCGAGCTTCAATGGGAATCAACTCACCTGTTCTAGGATTTCGGCCAGGTCGAGGTGCTTTTTCTCGAATTTGAAAATTTCCAAAACCAGAAATCTTGACATCTGTGCCTTGGACCAGTTGCGTGGCGATCAAATCAAAGAATGAGTCCACCATGTCTTTGGACTCTCTTTTGTTCAAGCCAATTTGCTCAAACAACATGTCTGCCAAATGGGCTTTGGTCAGGGCTGGTGTTTCAAGACTTTCAACAGAAAAATTCATAAAAACTTTCTGACAGTGTTCAGGTACGTAATCGGGCAGACAAGCTCAAAGACAAATGATCCAACACAGCCTTAACTGTGGATTCAATCTGAGCTTCTGTCAATGTTGCGTCGTCACTGTTCAAGGTCAGACGAACTGCCAAACTTTTTTCAATGCCCTGAGTTGCCTGGGGACGGAAGACATCGAATAAAACAGCACCTCTTAACAAACCCAATGTTGGCGCTTCGTGAATCGCCTTCATCAATTCTGCATGCGTCACCTTCTCTGCCACGATGACGGCAATGTCACGCTCCACCGCTTGGAAACGCGGGACAGACTGCGCAACAGGCACATCGCGCTGTAAAACTGCCTCCAAATCCAACTCAAACATGATGGGCGCATGTTGCAAGCCCCATGACTGACGCCAGCGCGGGTGCAACTCACCCAAATGACCAATGACCTGGCCATTCAGCTTGACTTGAGCGCAACGACCAGGGTGCATGGAGGGGTGTTCTGCCGCTTCAAACTCAGGCTTGGCGGGTGCCAGAAGGGCTTCAACTTCACCTTTGACATCAAAGAAATCGACGTTACGAACTTTGCCGCCCCATGACGTTGTGCTCACCGGGCCATAAGCAATACCCGAAACTCTCATGGGCTGATTCAAACCCTCAACCGTGCTGTCACTGTCTTTGATTGAAGCATCACGCAAAAACACACGACCCAATTCAAAGACGCGAACACGATCGGCTTTTCGATCGAGGTTGAATTTAAGCACTTGCATCAATGAGCCAAGCAAACTGGTGCGCATCACGCTCATTTGGC
>JACCEA011505711.1_pt1 | contig 18777 bp, 18 predicted proteins | sample 7449851 | NCBI WGS metagenome assembly JACCEA01 (sample SAMN15323453, study PRJNA562643) | freshwater metagenome | isolation source: river surface water | place: USA:Blue River Watershed | collected 2017-08-18
TATTCCTGCCAAGCTTAAGAGTTTTTAGAGTGTTATTTGTCTTAAGTGCGGCGGCAATATAGCCTGCGGCAATATCTCCGATATTATTATCGCCAAGATTAAGACTTGTTACGGTTTTATTTCCCGCGAGTGCAACGGCTAGTTGCCTTATTTTTTCATTACGCTCAGCCTCCTCCTCCTCATCACCTAAACCACACGCTGGAAGATCAACTTGTGTCAGCGTATTTTCTGTGATTCCTTTAATAGCTTCATTCCACCGCGCTTGTTGATCTTGATTCATTGGCATAAAATAAGCTTTGAAGTTGCTTGGGCGCGGAGGTTTTTCCCGCTTTTAATTTGGTCGTTTTAACGGTTTAGAACCCATCTTCAAACTCACTGCCTTTTAAATTTGAGTTTGAAGACGAGCTCTAGCTCGGCTAGAATAAATTTAGTTGAGCGGCGCAGCCAATTTCGAATCTTCGTGGGCTTTGTTTTCAGCCGCTGGCATCGCGACATTAGCAGCCGAAACCGGCTTTTGATCAACTGGGGCAACTTTTGGATAAGTGCTAATTTCGCTAACTTTTGGCGCAGAATTTTGCGGATCTGGATTGATTTCCGCATCAATTGGCGAGGCAATTTTCAGCTTATCTTTGAAGTAATCTCTAATTTGATCCAAATACAAATCGCATTGATTGCCGTACCAACTCAAGGCCTTAACCTTGTTGTTCTGAGTTTCTGCCGACATTTTGCAGTAAAAAGTTGTGCTGCCCCCGCCAAGAATTGTGTTGACGCCGATGAGTTTTGAATAGTCCCACTGGTAATATTTAAACTTACCCAAAACCAAAGAATTATTCGGAACGCCAATCGCTCTAACCAAATTTATTAAATGAACATCTTCGACGTCGCTAACCTTGGCCGCGCCGCTAATGTATTTGATTACTCCGTTGTCATTCGACCTTCCAGAAAGCGCGCAAGAAGCGATAAAAACCAGAACAAATAAAGCTGATATTTTTAACATTTTTTAATCTTTTTTGGCGTTAATAATTTCGATTTCTTCCATGCGAATAAAGCCTTTGTCGAGATCGACCTCAGGAAAAATTTCGTCACGAAAAGGGAAGTTTTCAACTTGTTGATTGGTAAATTTGATCTCAAGAATTCCGCCCGCGCCGTAATTTTGAACGTCGGCAATTTCGCCAATTTTGGCCAATTTTGAGTTCACAACCTCAAGCCCAATTAAGTCCGAATAATAAAATTCATTTTTTTTGGTCGGCGCAAATTCAGCGCGATCGGCAAACAAATCAACTCCGCGTAAAAGCTCCGAGGCATTGCGATCATTAACTCCGTCGATTTTTGCAATTACAATCGGATCGCCGTTGCTGGTGCCAATAGCCGCCTTGTTTTTATTGTTGATCCTAACTCTGAATTCTTTGCCCTTGGCGTCGCAAAGACGATATTTTTCAATGTTTAGATGGTTGTCAGAGTAAACGATTATTTTGACTTCGCCCTTTATTCCAAAAGGAGCGACGATCTTGGCGATCACAATTTTTTTGCTCATTTTTACAACTCCAAATGCAACATTTCTTCGAAAGTTGGTCGACGACGAATCACTTTAAAACTGTTGCCATCAACCAAAACTTCAGGGATTAGCGGCCGGCAATTATATTCGTTAGACATTGCTGATCCGTAGGCGCCAGCGCTGATGAAAGCGATTAAATCTGCCGATTTTGGATCAATCAATTCGCGCGCTTGCGCTAAAACGTCGGTGCTTTCGCAAACTGGTCCGACCAAATCAAACTTGGCTTTGGCGCCATTTTTTTTGACCACCGGAAGTATTTCGTGGTAAGATCCGTAAAGCCCGGGACGCATTAAATCATTCATTGCCGCATCAATTACGACAAAATTTTTGACCGCAGTTTCTTTCAAAAACACCACTTTGCTAATCATTACGCCAGCGCTGCCGACCAAAGCCCTGCCTGGCGCAATCGTAATATTAACATCCAAATCGTGCGTCAGCTCCTTGAGTAAATTGACGTAATCCTGAACGAGCAAAGTATTTTCATTTTTGTAGAGAATGCCGATGCCGCCGCCGAAATCGAGAGCGGAAATTTTGTGGCCATTAGCGCGCAATTTTAAGCAAAGCTGGCGCATTTTTCGAAAAGCCGCCTCGAACGGCTCAATCGAAGTAATTTGCGAGCCGATGTGCATCGCGATTCCGTAAATTTGAATTCCGGGCAACTTTGAAGCCTTTTGATAAATTTCTTCGGCCAAATCGATGTCGACACCGAATTTGTCGCCTTTGCGACCGGTTGAAATTTTGTCGTGAGTTTTGGCGTCAACGTTCGGATTAACCCGTAGCGAAAATTTTGCCTTTTTTCTCAATTCAGTCGCGACTTCGCTGAGTAAAAACATTTCAGCAACCGATTCGACAGAAAATTCTTCGACCCCATTTTTAAGGGCAAAACTGATCTCTTCGCGAGTTTTACCAACGCCGGCAAAAACTATTTTTTTGGGATTTATTCCAGCTTTGAGTGCGCGAAAAATTTCACCGGCGGAAACCGCGTCAATGCCAGCTCCAAGCTCAGCGAGAATCTTAACCAAATGAAGATTGTAGTTAGCCTTAATCGCGTAACAAATTTTTACGTCAGCAATTTCAGAGCGAATGAAGGCGTCAGAAAAATTGCGGTAATTCTCAATCAAATTTCGGCGCGAATAGCAGTAAAATGGAGTTCCAACCGCTTCGGCGATTTCATTAATCGCGACATCTTCGACAAATAATTGGTCAGCTTTTTGATGATTTTTGTAGGACAGATATTTCATTTAAATTTATCTAAAATTGCGTTGACGAAAGTGACTTTTTTGAACTCAAAAAAACTTGAAGCGATTCCGACATATTCATCAATAATCACCTTTGGCGGCGATTCTTTGAGAATTTTTAACTCAAAAACCGCGAGCCTTAAAATTTGCAAAATCAGCGAATCCAGATTCAAAACTGATTGCTGGACAAGCGGCGTAATTTCCTGATCTATTTGTTCAAAAAAATCGGTTGAAGCAATCAGTTTATTAAGCAGCTCAGCGTCGATTTTTTCCTCGTAAGAAGAAATTTCGTCTTCATGATCGAATGAGTAATTTTGCACCAAATCATTTTTGATTTTGTCGCATGATTTTTTCTGAGAGTTGAAAAAAAATTGATACATCACCTGAACTGCAATCAAGCGGGATAAAGTTCGTTTGCGATTTTTATTTTTCTGTTCTGTCATGTTTTGAAAACAAATTTTAGCCAATGAGACATCAAATTTTTGGGTTCTTTTTTTTAATTCTTTCTGCCTGCAGCGCAACAACAGAAAACTATTTTTCTGGCGACTCAATTAATCCAAAATTGATTGAAGCCCCCTACGCTCAAAACAGCAAAGAATTAAACGAAGAAATTCAGCAAATCATCAAACTACAAAAACATTTTAGCCTTAACGAGCTTGAGTTGGCTTCGCGCGAAAAGTTTTTGCGTCCAGAAATTTTTGCGCTTTACGCCGATCGTAATCTCAGCCGCGAATCTTACCCAAAACTTTACCGACTTTTGGATCGAATTTCTTACACCTCAAAACTGGCCAACGACCACTCGAAAGAGTATTGGAACGTTACTCGACCTTATTTAGTCGAAAAAAAGGTCAATATGTTAATCACTCCCAGTCCGGGAGCTTGCTATCCAAGCGGCCACACCACTTCAAGTATGGTTCACACTCAAATTCTCGGCCTGTTAATTCCTGAAAAAAGTGACGATTTGCAAAAACTCGCCAAGAAGATTTCGCAAAGAAGAGTTTTGGTTGGAATGCATTACCCGCACGACATTGTCGCTGGCGAGCAACTGTCACGCCTTGTAATTGGCGGCTTAATGCAAAACGAGGATTTTAAGAAAGATTTCGAGAATGCGCGAATCGAATTAGCAAAAAGACAACTTGGCGATCAAATATCGGCAACCAAAAACCAAACAACCATTCCTGACAACCCTACTCAACCAAACCAAACACAACAACCTTCCGCGCAATGAATAAGAGCGAAGTCAAAGGATTATTTTTATTCTCGAGCTGCTTCAGTCTAGGCTTGGACTTTGTTATAACGATTAGAAATGCACCCTCGGAAGATAGGGGGCCGCTCGAATTTCAATTGAATTTATTTCTTGATGGCAACCTGGTTTATTCAAAAGACTATCCGCCCCTTGAATACAAAGGGTTCTTCGAAATTGATTCAAACGAAATAGAGCACAATCTCGACGCTTCAAAGGACTACTTAGTCACGATCGTCTCTAACAGGCCTCAAAATAACAAAGATCTTATATAGCAAGAGCACGCGATAACATATCGCAATCGCAATTCATTAAAAAGCGCCAATGTTCTTTATGGCCACCTTCCTTTAATCGCAAACAAGTCGTCTTATTCCCCGATAATACTTTTGGCTCACAAATGCTGGATAAGCAGCGAAGTTGATAGCTACGTACTTTTTGCAAATCGCAACAACTCCATCAAAGGTCAGGGCTATTCAAAAGAACCATTATCAATCGCCATTCTTTCTGAAAAGGGCGAAATTTTACATAGTCATCAAGAAGAAATTTTACTGAACTCAACATACAAATTTGACGTAAAAAAACACCTATCCGGAAAGATCGACCTGAATAAAAACCTTAAATTTGTGAACGTGGTAGCAAAAGGTTACGACTCACTTTATTCGATTCTCGTTTTAATGAAAAATTCTAAAACGGGCAATATGGCCTTGGAACACTCTCTCCCTCCCCTTTATTACAGCAACGCTTCCGATTTCTCAAAAATAAGGGCGGAGTCTTTGGAAAATTTTTTTAAGTAACTCCAATGAAACTCATTCCAAAACCTCTTAGGAGAGGAAAAAATAGCAGAATTACTCAAATCTTTGTTAATGACGGAGAGATCAAAACAAATGTCGGGATTACAAACTTTGTATCGTTCTTTTCACCCAATAACTGCCCAAAATTCTCAAAATTTAAAATCTCTCTAACCAATAAAAATGGGGAAATCGTTTACTCGGGAAAAATCTCTTTATCGAGATTTGGATCATCTTCTTTAGAAATTGGCGATTTGCTTAAGGATAAGAAAGTCGATCTAGGACTTTTTATCATCGAATATGTGTCGCCCATTAATTTACTTAATAACAATAAAGACATGGGCAATCTAAGTGCTCACATATACACGCTTTATCACGACAAAAAAGGATCTATTGGCTTAGTTCACCCTCAGCAATTTATTGATGACAAAAAAACCAGCGCTCTTCATAGCGAATGGTCGTCGCAATATGTTTTTCCAACGCGCGGCTTAAGCAAGGTGGAGATTTACCAATTAAACGCTCTCGAGAATAAAGATATGGATTCGGGATTTAAGGTATTAGATGCAAACAGCAAAAAGGTGATTGTCGAAGAGTTTTACAATATCAAGCCGAGGGGAGTAAAAAAATCATCTTTTTCTCTTGATGCCTTTCGTGATCAAACATCAAAAATTCAACTAACTGTTAAAACTTTATGCGGAGACAATGCTAAACCGATAGTTTTCCTCTATTTTGACGACAACACTTTCACGGCCACTCACAGTTAAGGAGACAAGTTTTAGTTACCCCTAACAATGATGCATTTTCTTCTGATTAAAAAATTGCCGCTGGTTTCTTTTTCAATGGCGGTAATGCTTGAAATTCCGCCTTTTCTCCGTGCCGAATCAATCGTAAAATCAATACTTGATCCCCAAAATTTTAAATCGCTGGTTAAGTAACAAGCGCGCCCTTCTTTGGTTGCTTCGCGAATATTTGTTACCGGCAAATTGTATTGCCCAAGCGACTCGCGGTAAGAAGAGCAACCTGAAAATAAAAATGGCAGCACTGCCAAAATAGCGATTTTTTTCATTGATTTAGTTTTATTAAATTTTTCCTTAAGCCCCAGAAGCAAGGCAATTGGCCTTTCAAATCTAATTTCTACAAAACTCAAATGTCTAAAAACAATTCCTTAACAACTTTTAGCAAATCAGTTGCCGGCAGCGCGACAAATTTAAGACAAGGACCAACCTATCTAGCAGAGCCAAAAGAACTGACAAATATTGAAGAAGTTACCGCCAGTTCAGTTGAAGAAAATCAGCGCAAACTTGCCGAGTTAATTGAAAAAAATCAGAACGAAATTGACAACCTTGGCGGCGGCATTGGCCGATTCCTCAACTGGCTTTTTTTTTGGAAGCAAAAAAAACACCCCGAGCGCACCCAAAGCTCCAGAAAAAACTTTTTACGAAAAACTCGACGAAGAAATCGAGAAAAAACCAAAAAAGTTAGAATTATACATTCAAAAAAAAGACAGCTACCTGGCCATACCTTCGCCAAAAATTTACGGTCTAAGAACTAATGCTGACGAGAAAAGCACCGTTGAGCTACTTAATTCAAGCAACCTCACCTCAAACTCTATTTTTGAAAGCGAACAAGACAAATACGCGAGCTTTCTAGAAAAAGGATTGGAGCAACTTTATTTTGCGTCAAAAATTCTCGAGATTACCAGATTGAAAGCCGATTCGCTCGGGATGAGCGAAGATCAACATCGCAGTTTTTACTCAAAACTTGCCGAGGCAAAAACGAATCTAGAAGAAGCTACAAAACTCAACGAATCCAGCGCAGCGCCAATATTTTACGAAGGAATTTTTCACTTATTTAACAAAGAAAGATTAGACCCCGCTCAAAAATGTTTTAAAAAAGCCTTAGAAATTAACCCAAAAATGCCTTGGGCCAATCACTTTCTTGGCTCAACACTAAGTAGTCACAGCAAGGCTCTAAAGCACCTAAATGCTGAAATGGAAAATAATCCAAATCCCTACTCTCTTCAGCAAATAGCCGAAATCGATTTCAAAGAAAAAAAATACGACGACGCATTAATTAAATTCGAAGAAGTGCTGACTCTAGAACCAAAAACGCGGCTTGCTCACTTAAGAATCAGCGAGATTTATCGTCAGAAAGGCAATCCAGAAAAAGAATTGAAGCATCTAAATAAAGAGCTGGAAAATGCGCATTACCACCGCGATCAAAAACTGGCCAATCGCATCAGTCGTGACTTGGGTTACTACAACCTAAGACAATACAATCCTTACGAAGCTCTAAGTCTTTTTGATTACGCCAGAGATCACAGAATGTCCCACGAAAAATACTCAACAACACACTTATTCGACCGAGCTTACGCCCTTGCAATGATTGAAGGCCCAGAAAAAGCCGAAGAAGATTTACTAAAAATCACTCGCAAACAGTTTATTGACTCTGGAACTAAAGGGTTTGTAGCAAAGGTTTATTTTGAACCTTTCAAATCGCTCGCTGAGTTTCGCATTAAACATTTCGGCTTTGATCAATCTCGTGAAAGACTCGAAGAGGAAATCAAAAAAAATGAAGAAATCAGCGACTCTAAATCGCAGCCTCAACTAGAACTCTCCCTAAAAATAGAGCTAGCTTCTCTTCTCTACATTCACGCAAAATCCATTGGGAGAAACAACCCCGAAAAATCCAAACTTTTTGAAGAAGCAAAGCAAATAATCAGCGAAAAATCAGAAAATAACCCTTCTTACCAAGCGATTAGAAAATCACTCAGAGAATTTCTCGGCGTAAGCATTGCGACAAAAAAACCCGAAAAAAAACCCGAAAGAAACCCCGAAGAAAAACCTCACGCCTCACCACAAAAATCCTCGCACCACAAAGTGAAGAACTCGCAAAACAAACTTAACGAAAGAGATTCAATTTAATTGTTGGCGACAAAATTGACCCCGAAGCAAATTTAGGGTTGACGCGGGAATGAAGCTTTTCAAAGCAACATCCTTTACAGCCCGTCTTCAAACTTACCGCCCTGATTCGCAGAAATTTTGCGAAGGAAGACGGAAAAAAGAGTCACAAAGCAAGTCAAATAGGTTCTAAATTTGAGTTTGAAGACAGAATCTAAGCCGACTCAATAAAGCTCGACCAAGCCCAAATCCAACAAAGTCTGATTCAAATATTGGCCTTCCGCCGCAACCTTATTTGGATCGGACTGGCGCGAATCAAAAAACACGTCGGCAATGTAGCGGCCGTAAGTGTCAGTTTTGTTGGTTTTGACGATTAAAAATTTGACGTCTTTCAGAATTTTTTTAAGCCCTTCAGTCGCTTTCTTGCCTTCTTTTGTGTCGGCAGGAGCCGCGTCAATTTTGGCTAAACGCAGTATTTCGTGGTGCTTAACGCCAAATCCCAAATCTAGTTTTACGTGAATTGTGTCGCCGTCGACCACGCGCTCAAGCTTTGCAACGTAAGTGTAGTCACTTTTCTTAAGCGCAGAAATTTTTTCGTCCGAAGCCAGGAAAATATTGAAGCCAAGGTCAATTTCGCCGTCTTCATTTAAAACGTAAGTAAACAGCTCTCCGCGCTTAAACTTTAGTTGCGGAGTTTTTTCCTCGGATTTTTTAGTCGGTTTTTTGACAAGTTTTTTGCGCTTTTTTACCGCCGCAATTTCCTCCTCCAAACGATTGCTGCCTAAAGATTTTTCAACCACCAAATTCTCCAGCTGCTCGCGCGCGTTCTGATCCTTGACCGCAATTAGGCTGCGGTAGTGACTCCAGCTCAGAGAATTTTTCTCGCTCGGCATTTCTGGGTAGGCCTTAAAAAACGCGTGCATTTGGTAAAGCGCCGGACGGTTAATGCCGGTGTCTTTGACTAGATTTAAAAAGAGTTTTTTGCCGTATTCCGCCTTGTTTTGGCCGCGCAAATGCGAGTCGATTTCCTTGCCGATTTGCCAACCCATTAGCACTTTTTGGTAATTGACGTTGCGCACAATATTTTCCTGAGTTTTGGAAATTGTTTGCTGAATTTTGGCGAGAAGTTTTTTGTAGTTTTCTTCAGAAATTTCCATTTGGCTTGGAGTTAGTTAAATAAAGGGCTCAAGACCTATTTTTTCAAATTGTCTCCGTAGGGAGAAAATTTAAATATTTTAGATTTGCGACCAAAAACATCCCGTCAACTGACTCGATTTTTACCTCAATTAAAGCGCCAGCCCGAAGATTTTCTTGCAAGTTTTCGCCACCCAAAATCTTGACGTCCAAAAAGTTCTCGGCCTTACCGACGGCATTTTTCTCAACAACCACTTTGAGTTTTTTGCCAACTTGCTGATTCAAGAATTTCTGCAGCTCAACCGCGCCAGCTTCGCGCAATTTTTTGGCGCGCTCTTTAATTATTTTACCGTTCACTTGCGGCATTTTGGCTGCTGGCGTTCCTTCGCGCTTCGAGTAAGGAAAAATGTGAGTAAAAATAATTCCGGCCTCTTTGATTAGATTGAGCGAGTTTTCAAACATCTGCTCGTCTTCGGTTGGAAAGCCAGCGATTAAATCAGCGCCAAAAGTGATTTCTGGCCTGATTTGGCGCGCCTTGGCGCAAAATTCCAAAACTTGCGCCCGATTGTGACGACGCTTCATTCTCTTCAAAATCACGTCGTCTCCCGACTGCACGCTAAGGTGCAGGTACGGCATGAAACGCGGCTCGCTGCGTAAAATTTCAAAAAATTCTTCGTCAATTTCAGCAACGTCAATCGAGGAAAGGCGCAGTCTCGGCAGCTCTGGAACCAGCTTGAGCAGGCGCTTAATCATTTGCGACAAGGTAATTGGCACCGCCAAATCTTCGCCGTAACCAGAAATGTCGACGCCCGTAAAAACAACTTCCTTGTGACCGGCGGCGACCATTTTTTTAACTTGCGCAACAATTTCGCCAAAGGCCACCGAGCGGCTGTTGCCGCGGCCAAACGGAATTACACAAAAAGTGCAACGGTGGTTGCAGCCATTTTGAATTTCTAAAAAAGCTCGCGTACGATCCTCGAAATAAGAAACCAGTTGCGGCGCGGTGTCGCGCACCGACATGATGTCGTTAACCTTGATTTTAGCGGTTTCGAAGTCGTTTAGAAAAATTTGCGAAGATTTTTTGGCCTCAAAAAAAACTTTGTCAGCGTGTTTGTCGTAGGCTTCAGGCTTTGATTTCAAAGGATTGGCCAAATCTTTGTAACTGTCAGGATTTGATTTTTCAGAATTGCCCAGAACCAAATCAACTTCGGCCATTTTGGCGTATTTTTCTGGATCAATTTGCGCAGCGCAGCCAGTGACAACAATTTTTACGTCAGGATTTTCTCTGCGCGCCCGACGCACTGCATTTCTCAAGTCTCTCTCCGCCTCAGCGGTAACGGCGCAGGAGTTGAAAACGACTAGATTTTTTTGGTCAGATTTTTTGACAGCTTCCTTAATCGCCTCCGATTCAAAGGCATTTAAACGACATCCGAACGTAACAATTTTATTCGCCGACTCTGCCGAAATGTGAGGTTGGGATTGGTTTGAAGCTAGGTGCGACTCAGGTTGCGTTGCCGCGCCCCGAGGAAATGAAGGTTTAATTTTATTAGCCGCGTCTTCTTTGGTCATCTCTCAAAACAACGTGATTAACAACTCTTTCAACACCGTGAGTTTTTGAAACGACGGTTAAAGCACGCTGCAATTCGAAATCATTGGCGGCAACTCCAAGCAAATAAACCGAGCCATTAACAGTGGTAATTTTGTAATTTGGCCAACGAACGTCGCGAGTAATTAAAAGTTTCGCCTCAACTTGCGCCGTAGTCAGGTAATCAAACAAAGCCGACGAAACGTCGCGAGCTCTGAAACCCTCGTCACGCAACTCAATTTCATCAATTACCTCTTTTACTCCTAAGGCGTTGACCGCAACTTTATTGGCAAGTAAGGCTTTTTTCTGGTCGCGAGCGATTCCGGTCAACAAAACGCGACCCTCGTTAACAGTAAAATTAATTGAATTTCCCGGGTTTTTCAAACCGTGAATTACAAAATCTACACTTAAAGTTGAGGAAATTATTAAGTCGCCTTGAGTTTCCTTCAGCGTCTTCTCTCTAGTTGCGGCGTAACCACCTCCAATCGAACCCAGCACCACGGTTTCAACGCAAGAAGTAGTCAAAAAGAGGGCGGCTAGAAAAATAATTTTTTGTAATTTCATTTTTTGTGAGAGCTTGAAAATAAAGGATTGGGAGCAGATTTTGAAAATATTTACAACTTAGTCATTTGCAAATTATTTTCCTTGTTTTTAGGGTGCCCGCCCTTCTTATTTCTGCCTTTCTACACGAATCAATTTTTGATTTTTAACTTACAAAATCATTGTTTGATCCTTTCTTTGAGCGGGTGTAGCTCAGTGGTAGAGTGTCACCTTGCCAAGGTGAATGTCGAGGGTTCGAGTCCCTTCACCCGCTCCATTTCTTCTCAAATTATTCTAATACTTCGCAAACATTTCTCTGATTTTTCTTGGATCTTCAGTTTTAGTAATCGCAAGCATTGTCAGGATTCTCGCTTTCTTCGGGCTTAAGTTGTCAGCGGTCACAAATCCAAAATCTTCGTCATTAATTTCAACATTTGGCTGAACTGAACCAGCTCCCAAATGAGCGCTTCTAACAACCACCAAACCTTTTCTGACCGCCTCAGCAAGCGCATCAACCGATTGCTGATTAATGTTGCCGTCACCAACACCGGCAAGCACGATTCCTTTGTATCCGTGATCGGCGAGGTAATCGATAATTTTCGAATCAAAGCCGGAATGGGCGTAAACGATTCCAACTTTCGGCAAATTGTCGAATCGTTTTACGTCAAAAATGGTTTCGTGAGTGTGGGCGCGAATCGGATCGAGGTAAAATTTCACGTCACCAAAATAAGCTGATCCAATAATTCCTGTATTTGACGACTTAAATGCCGCTACATTTGTGGTGTGCGTTTTGAAAACTTCGCGCGCCGAGTGAATTTCGTCATTAAAGACCAGCATTACGCCTTTATTTACAGCCGAATCAGAAGCGGCAACGGCAACTGCATTAAATAAATTTAGCGAGCCGTCAGCACTTAAAGAAGTTGAAGGCCGCATTGCTCCAACCAGCACCACCGGCTTTTTGCTCTTAACCACCAAATTTAAAAAATAGGCGGTTTCTTCAATGGTGTCTGTCCCGTGAGTAATTACCACGCCATTGACGTTATTTTGTGCCAAAACTTCGTTGACCTTCTTGGCGATTTCTAGCCAAGTTTTTGAATCCATGTCTTGACTGGCAACCTGCATTAATTGCTCCGCTTTTACGTTGGCAATTTTGTCGATTCCTGGAATCGACTTAATGATTTCTTCAATGCCAACTTTTGAAGGTTGGTAACCTGAAGAAGTTTGGCTTTCGCCAGCTCCGGCAATGGTTCCGCCAGTCGCAATGACAACAACATTTTTTGCCGCGAAAGAATTAGCTGAGCAAAAAAACAGGAAAAATGCAGTGATTTTTAGAAGTCTTTTCATCGTTTATTTTTTTGAGTTAAATTGGGTTGAATCTGAAAAAGAAAAAAATTTTGTAAAAGATAAATTCGCAAAAAATCATTTTTTTTGACCTTTGTCCATTGGCAATGAGGCGAGTTGACACGAGTCGTGCCCAGCCTTGCCACGATCTTTATCCAATACGTCAAGCGAACATGCGGGCTCTTTTGTTACGGTTAATTTTTTGTCAATTTCAACCTCGCCGTAAAATTCTTCGCCGATTTTAATTTCTTCGCGACCGTTTTTAACGCGCCAATCGTTCGAATCGCGCAGCGAAAAGATGCAGCCGCAATATTCTTGTTTGTAAAATTCTTCACGTTTGGCGATTTCATACATTCGTGCCGCCCCGCCCTCTTTGCGCCAATTGTAAGTCCAGTAGTCAACTCCGTCGTAATGACTTGCAGCGCGAAGCCCGCAATCATTGATCTGATCCATATTTTTCCAGCGCGAAATTCCCAGCGACGAGCTAATCAAAGAAAAGCCGTTTTCGTGAGCGTAAAGCGCCGTTCTCTCAAAACGCATGTCGAAGCAGGCGGTGCAGCGGATTCCGCGTTCTGGCTCCCACTCCATTCCTTTGGCACGCTTGAACCAATTTTGCACGTCGTAATCAGCGTCAACAAAAGGGATTCCTAGCTTTTCGGCAAAACGAATATTTTCATTTTTGCGAATTTCGTACTCCTTTTTTGGATGAATATTCGGATTGTAAAAAAAGATTGTGACGTCAATTCCCGACTCTTTCATTCGCTCCATTAAATCGCCGGCGCATGGCGCGCAGCAACTGTGGAGAAGAACGCGATTATCTTTCGCGTTGTCTGGAAGTTTCAATTTCTGAGTCATTTAAAGAAGACATTAATTCTGCAGCAACCTGTGCTGCTAAAGGTTTAACAATTTTAGTAGTTGGATGGTGAGAGAAAGTTTCGCCAATTTCGAGATCGGTCTTTAGTCTCTCGGAATACGTCATTTGATTAAGACTGCGCTTTCTCTCAGCGGGAAATTGGCGCACTTTTTTCAAATAAAGTTCAGCAATTAACGCACCAAATTCTGAATGAATTGCGGTAACGTCAGCCGAAGATTTTTCGCCCGCAACTTCCAATTCAAAACAATCTTCTTTGCCGCTTTTTTTGGCAATCGCCGATTGCACCGCCTCAAGTTGCCTCAGGCAATAAGGTTGATTACTAACAATAAGGACAGCTGGTTTTCGATCCGACGGAAAATGTGCAGCTTTAACAAAATCATCGTAAGAAGCATTGGCGCCGCTTTCTGTGTCGGGACGCGACCTTCTTTCCAAAACTTTCGAATCAACAATATTTTCGATTTTATTGTCAGAACATTGATCAAGCAAAAATTGCGCCGCCAAATCTTCAGTAATTTTACGCGTTTCACCCTCGGCATATTTTAAATAAGTCCTGCCGTTACTTCTTTTTTCAAACTGGTTTTCCGGATCAACCGCAATAAAATTACACTCGGCCAATTCGAGAAAAAATGCTTTGGTTTCCTCAAAAGACTCCTCAGGCATTTTATCGATTTCTAACCACAATTCACGATCACCAGTTCGAAATTTTATTGCCCCCAAATCGATATTTTCATTTTCACGCAAGCTGAGGCAGTATTCTAGGCGACTCTTCATTCTGCAGCGCGCAGCGCCTTGGATCCAAGTTTCATCAAACTTTGTTGCAACGGGATTAATTTGCTCAACCAAACCAAGCGTGGCTGCATTTTTCAAATAATCCTCACGCACTGAATCTTTAAGATTTAAAGGCTGTAGTTCGCTTCGCTCTTGATTGTAAACTCTAGCAAACGCGCTCTGCCCTAAGTGCAAAACCATGTCTTCAACATCTTGAGGATCAAAATTGTCCGACTCAAAAAGATGTTCTAACAAATATTTCGTTGAACGATTTGGATCTTTTGAATCTGAGTAAACTTTTTTTAGCGCTTCAAAAGCTTCTGCCTCGTCACCACTGGCAAAATGACTCTTTTGGCCGTTTTGATCAAAGTTAATCAAATGAACCATTTGCCAAAGTTTTTTATCTTCAAAATATCCGGCCAAAACCAGGTTTTCCAAAAAAGCAATTTGCTGCTCTTCTTTTGCAAAACCAAAACTCTCTAAAACATTTTTTAATTTACTCATGCCTGAACTACCCGAGGTTGAAACGGTTAAGCGCGGATTAGAAAATTTAACCGGCAAAATTTTTCGCCAAATTTTCCGCTCCGACAAAAATTTAAGGATAAATTCTCACTTAGATTTGCAACTGCTTCGAGACGCAAAAATAAAAGAATTTTCGCGTCGCGCTCGCTACTTAATCATTCATTTTTACGGCGATTTAAGCTTGATCGTTCACTTGGGAATGAGTGGACGAATCACTCTCAAAGAAACTTTCGACAAGCAAAAACACGACCACTTCGCTGCCAAAATCGACGACGGAACTTGGCTTATTTTTAATGATCCGCGCCGTTTTGGTTTCGTCGATTTGCTTAAAACTAAAGATTTGGATCGGCATAAAATGCTTTCAAAACTTGGTCCGGAGCCGCTTTCAAATGATTTCGATTTCGCAGATTTCGCACCAAAATTAGCCAAAAAAACCAAAGACATCAAAACCACAATCATGGAAAACGAAATCGTCGTTGGAGTAGGCAACATCTACGCCAGCGAGTCTTTATTCGACTGCGGAATCTTGCCGACTCGCCAAGCAAAATCGTTAAATAAAGCCGAAATAAATAAGCTAATTTCTTCAATTAAAAAAACTCTTAAAGCCGCAATTGACGCTGGCGGATCGTCAATTTCTGACTACGTCGATTCACACGGAAATGTCGGCAATTTTCAAAATAACTTTCGAGTTTACGGACGAAGCGGGGAAAAATGTTTGCAATGTAAAAACCCGATCCAAAGAATCGTCCTGGCTGGCCGCGCCAGCTTCTTCTGCAACAAATGCCAGAAATAAAATGAAAAAAATCCTTCTTCTCAGATCGCTCTTCTTAATTTTTTCCTGCAGCGAACTGCAAAAATGGCAAAAAAAAGTCACAACAATTTTTAAAGAAAAGTCGAAAAAAGAAGGGTTGAATAAAGAAGAGCCAAAAAAAGCAGATCTTATTGTTACCGAAGAATTTGTTTCTGGCAGCGAAGATATTCCGCTTTTAGCTGGCATGCAAAAAATCTCAGACGGCTCACTTGGCTTCGATTCAACCGTCGGCAGCATTATTTCATCAAGCTACTCATCAAATTTAGATCACAACGAAGTTAAGATTTTTTACCTCAAAACCTTGCCTAAAATGGGCTGGGGCGTTGTTCGAAATTCAATCGATTCAGCAAAATTTAGACGCGACAAGGAAGATCTTGAAATTGAATTTGCCGAAGAAAATGGCGTAAAACTTGTCCGCTTTTTTTACTCCTCACTAACCGAGTAAACCACACCAATCCTCTAACCGCCGACTCAACTTTTAATCAAATAAACCAATCCGGCTTCAGGGCAATAAATGTAATGTAGCGCAAGCTGTAAGCCGCCACAATGAGCGAAGCGAATTGGAAAAATAAAATCGAATCCGGCTTCAGGGCAATAAATGTAATGTAGCGCAAGCTATAAGCCCCAAAGCGAACGAAAGTGAGCGAAAAAAACAAAATCGAATCCGGCTTCAGGGCAATAAATGTAATACAAGGCAAGCTATAAGCCCCAAAGCGAACGAAAGTGAGCGAAAAAAACAAAATCGAATCCGGCTTCAGGGCAATAGATATAATGTAAGGCAAGCTGTAAGCCGGATTCTGTACTCAATTCCTCAAGTTCTGCACTCAATTCCTCAAGCGACGATCATTCATCTAGGATTAACGTCACCGTTAACCTCAAGCAGTCTACCCGAATAGCAGCGCGGGAGAGCGCCAGATTTTTCATCAGCTATTCCTATTTGACCTTGCTCCAGATAGGGTTTTTCCAAATTCGTGTTACCACGAAAGCGCGTGAGCTCTTACCTCGCGTTTTCACCCTTACTAATGACTACGCACCCCCATCATCGCGCTACGCGTCGACTCGATCCCCCTAAATAGGGGGATCATGAAAGGCTGTTTCATTAGCGGTATATTCTCTGTGACACTTTCCCTCAACTGTTCTATTTTATTCGAACCGACGTGGCCAGCCGTTAGCTGGTATCATTCTCCCGAGGAGTCCGGACTTTCCTCTAACTTTCAACCTTCGTAAAACTTAGGTAAAATCAGCGATCGCCCGCTTGCCTTACAAGATCGCGAACGTAAGGTGCGCCGCCCCAAAAAACAAACGTTTAAACAAAGTGATTCATGAAAACCGTCTTCTCAGGAATTCAACCAACCGGTAACCTTCATCTCGGCAATTATCTCGGCGCGATTCGCAATTGGATCGATTTACAAAATAGCCATCGTTGCATTTTTGGAGTGATGAATCTGCATGCAATCACGCTGCCGCAAGATCCAAAAGAATTAAAACAAAACGTAATTGATGCCGCTGCGACTTATCTCGCCTGCGGACTTGATCCAAAAAAAGTTACGCTTTTTTCGCAAAGCGAAGTGGCTGAACATGCGGAACTGGCCTGGGTTTTTAGCACTCTAACGCCGATGGGCTGGCTGAATCGCATGACGCAGTTTAAGGAGAAATCGACAAAAGATGAAAACCTCGGCCTCTATTCTTATCCAGTTTTAATGGCCGCTGATATTTTGCTTTATCACGCCGATCTTGTTCCCGTTGGCGAAGATCAAAAGCAGCATTTGGAATTAACTCGCGACATCGCTGGCGCGTTTAATCGTCGTTTTGGTCGTGAATATTTTAAGCTGCCGGAAGTGATGATTGTGAAAGACGTCAAGCGCATCATGTCGCTTACAGACGGCACCAAAAAAATGAGTAAATCGGATGAGTCTGAATTGTCGCGAATCAGCTTAAACGACAGCGCTGACGAGATCGTCAAAAAAATCAAAAAAGCCAAAACTGACTCGCTTCCGACAATCACTTTTGATGAATCGAGACCAGAAATTTTTAATCTGCTCAACATCTTTTCGGCCTTTGCTGGCAAGGCTCCGCAAGAAATTGCCAAGGAATACGAAACTGCCGGAAATGGCAAATTTAAAACTGATTTAGCCGAAGTTTTGGTCAGCGGACTTCGTCCAATTCAAGAAAAATTAGCTCAGTTTAAACAAGATCAAACTTACGTTCGTCAAGTCTTGGATCAAGGCAGAGAGCAAGCGCGCGAAATCGCCGCTAAAACCAAAAAAGAAGTTTTTGAAATCGTAGGATTATAAAATGAACTCAATTCCAGCAAACCTCGAACAAGAAATCCTTCGTCTGAAAAAAGAACAGAATGCGGTGATTTTGGCGCATTATTATCAAGACGAAGAAATCCAAGATATTGCCGATTTTATTGGCGATTCGCTTGATTTGTCGCGCAAAGCTGCCGAGACAAATGCCGATACGATTGTTTTTTGCGGCGTGAAATTCATGGCTGAAGTCGCTAAAATTCTATCGCCACAAAAAAGAGTTTTGGTTCCCGACTTAAAAGCTGGTTGCTCTTTGGAAGACTCATGCCAGAGTGCGCCCTTCGCTGAATTTAAGAAGAAATATCCCAACGCGATTGTTGTTAGCTACATCAACTGCTCTGCCGATATTAAGGCTCTGTCTGACATCATCGTCACTTCATCAAACGCCAAAAAAATCATCGAACAAATTCCGCAAGATCAGGAAATAATTTTTGCTCCTGATCAACATTTAGGCCGTTATTTAGAAAAAACTGCCGGCCGCAAAATGATTTTGTGGAATGGATCTTGCATGGTTCACGAACAATTCAGCGAAAAAGAATTGGTGAAATTAATTACCAAAAATCCGAGTGCAAAAGTGATTGCACACCCTGAGTGCCCAGAGCATTTACTTGCTTATGCGCACCATATCGGATCAACCTCGTCACTTCTTAAATTTGCCGCCGAAAATCAAGGTGAAGAATTTATAGTTTTGACCGAACCGCATATCATCCACCAAATGAAAATGCGAAACCCAACTGGCAAATTTTTCGAATGTTATTTCGAGGATCGCGCCGGTTGCACCATGTGCAACAACTGCCCACACATGCAGTTAAATACCATGGAAAAATTGTATTTAGTGCTTCGTGACGGCGCTAAATCAATATCAGGCGGCGAACTTTCTTTGAGTGAAGATTTACGCATAAAAGCTGAAGCGCCGCTGAGAAAAATGCTTATGATGTCATAAGCCAAACGGCTAATTCATTTAATCTAGAGTCTGTTTTCAAACTCAAATTTAAGAGCCTGTCCTAAGTCTTTTTGCCTTAGTTTCTGAGGAAATTTTGAACGATTTTTGCGAAGATTTTAGAGAAATACGCAGCTATTTCCGAAAAAATCTGAACAAAAAAGAGTCAAAATTTACCAAAAAATAAGGTAAAAAGCCGAGGATCAATCCAAATGGCGTAGACTTAGGA
>JACCEA010405179.1_pt1 | contig 18757 bp, 20 predicted proteins | sample 7449851 | NCBI WGS metagenome assembly JACCEA01 (sample SAMN15323453, study PRJNA562643) | freshwater metagenome | isolation source: river surface water | place: USA:Blue River Watershed | collected 2017-08-18
GGCTGCACAATAAAGCAATACCCGCCCCCAACCGCCAATCTCATTAACAAAATCCATTTTCTATTCCAACCAACTTAACGTCTGAAATTAATTGGGAGTTGGACTTCGAATATCAAGTAGCTCTAACGACCCGCGCATGCGCGCGAACTTGTGAGCGTCGCTGCAGCCGAAGGCTGCAAATGACGGGGCTTGTTATAAGCTGCCAGATTGAAACGCATAGCTTGCAGCCTTGATTTTTATTACATCGCCACTTTGCATTTGAATAGTAAACTCTGTGCCCGACGCCTTTGCATCTAAGATCGAGTTAGATGCCCCCCACTCATTGAACCGAGAGCCTTCAAACATAGTTACCGATGAAAACCTTAATAAATAAGGGACTGCCGCCTCGCCTTTAATTACAAAAGCAAACCCAGACAATATGATTTCAGCACTGCCCCAATCGACAACAATTGTTTTTAACACGGCATCATGCAGCGGTAAATTATCAAAACTCAAGCCGTGCTCCTTGGCTTATAACAATTTCATCAAAAGGAATAACCACGCTTTTAAGCTGGGGTGACCCTTTTGAATTTTTTAAAACCTCTGCAACGCTATCATTCAAATCTATCAAAATCAATGCCTTAGAGGTAAGGCCCTTTCAGCAGCAAGAACAAAGCGAGGGCAAACCCGCCACGATATTTTGCATCATGCATTTAACATTTTTGCATTCGCCGTAACTGGCCGCGACAAGCTGGCCGGTAACTTAAAAGGCACGCATAGCGCTTGTATTTATTAGGTCTTGGCAATACGAGAGCTTCTCGAAAATTTCGTGAGCCCCATGATCTATTTCTTGATGAATGTCCGCTTTCAGTGAAAAGCGTTCCAAACGGCAATCTGCTAGAAATCAGATAACCTATCGACCAATTGGCCATAGTAACCCATGACTGAAGCGTAGCTGGGGAATGCTGTTTTCAAAGTAATAACCTTGGTGTTGTCAATGCTAACAATAGATAGTTCTATGCCGTATGAGTGCTTTTCAAATTTCGGCAAACTGATGATGCTTCGTCCTGATAATAGCCATGGCATAAGAAATCTTATAAATCCCTGTTCATCAACGCTAACTGGCTCCATGTTCTTCTCCGATTAACCACGAAATCACAAGCTTCATGTGAATTAAATGTAACATGAATCAAGCATAGGCCAATTAGATTGCTCGTCAATTTTGAGAGAGAACACGAATAATCTCTTCTCGAAACAACCCTCGAAAGGACCAATGAACATAGGGATTTTGCCGAGCAACGGCGGAATCCGCTGGGGCTGAAGGTTGTTCGCCGAACGCTAACGATTTCTCATTTGCACCGCCCTCAAAGCCTGATGATTCAGTTTTCTGCTTGCCATCCAAGGAAGTCGGAGGTACACGTTTGGCTTTTCTCAGAACGTTGAACTGCGGAAGTTCACTTTGAACTCTACCCGCAAAGCGTTTTAGCTGAGGTTCGGCAAAGGTAAACAAATAGCCTTCAGTGGAATTGTCTTGCGCACGTAACCTTAGAACACGACCTAGTACCTGCCGAAAATAGAGTTCAGTCCGTATGGTGGTGATATGGCAGCACACAAATAACCTCGGTATATCAGTACCTTCAGACACCATACCAATACTGACAATCCACTTCGTTTGACCGTGTCGGAATTGCTGGATGATTCTCTGAGGGTCTTTCTCACGGTACGACACCATTGCAACAGTCTGGTTGAACGTCTGCTCTAAGATCTGTTTTATTTTATTGGCGTGCTCGACTGAATGTGCGACTACAAGGCCTGCGGCGTCAGGTGTATGTCTTCTGATCTGATTGAGTTTATGAATGCTAAGACTCAACAGGTGCTGTATCGCAGCATCGTTTTCAAGAATTTGCCGATACATTAGGTCGGTTTGAGCTAATGCATCATTAATAGAGCCATATTGTTTTTCATCGACGCTGCAATTGTCATTGTCGACAAGACAGATCACTGGCATTCGGCAAACTTGGTCAGCAACAGCCTGAGAGAGGGTGTATTGATAGTTGACCACCAGCGATTCCGGATCGTATTTCGCCAAAGCGATAGGAAGCTGATCGGTACGCCATGGAGTTCCGGACATGCAAAGGGTAAATGTTGCCAGTTCTAGTATCTGCTCCAACATTTTGCTTCCCCACGCATTGGGTATTGCATCGCCGCCACCGCTGCAGTGATGGATTTCATCACAGATGACTAATAGACGCTTATGGCGTGCCGCAGCTAAAAATTGGGGATCAAGAGTAAGTAGCCGTTGGTAAGTTATTGATTCACCGACGGTACCAAGTCCTTTATGAAATGATTCAGGCATGCGCTTGTTAAATGTTCGGTACAAGCCATCGCGGATCTCTGCTGACGGCGATATGCACAGAATTAAATCAATACACTGATCTTCATACAGCTGCGCTGCGATCTCGGCTACGGTCAGCGATTTTCCTGTGCCTGGTGGGGATACGAGGAAGAAACTGCTATTGCCGTGTTTAAAGTGAGCGACTGCTTTGTCCTTGCAGTCCGCCTGCCATCGCCTTAAACGCATGACGATTCAAGCTTAGTGAGAAGTTTTTCATACGCCGCATCGATACCAATCAGTTGGTTCAGCTCTTGCTCGGCTTCAGCCACTAATTCATCAACATAGCCTTGAAGTTCAGGGATTTGTTGAAACGACTTCAAGTGTTCCCATTGGCTTTTCGCAGATGCCAATTTGATATGGGCCTCTTTTGATTTCTGGCGGTATTTGTTCAGTAGCAGTTCCGAGGGAGTTGCTAGTTTTGAGGTGCCTTCGGAACTGCTTGTTATCAATGTGTATCGACGCTTAAGCCCTTCATCAAGCACCGAGCGTAGATGCCCTTTTTTTTCTTGAAATCTTAAGCTCTTATCGACTTTTATTCTTGCTTGTTTGTGCGTCAAGTCTGGGTACATTTCGGTGTACTTTTCCAAAACCTGAGCAAGATAACATCCGTCAGGAAAATACTGATTAACGATCTGTAATACATCTGAACTTACATTTGCGGAACGCACGAACCAATCTCCAAAAAACACCTAACCGCGATATCAGATGCGGAGAATAATTTTCCTTTCGCCGCATCTCACAAAACGTTAGTATGCCATGAATGGAAAAAACTTCACAATCCAATTAATAACAGGCCAACAATGAAAAATACGTGTCAACGCCAATACCAAAACGGATTAAAGAAGCGCGAAATGCGAAGGATATCTCGCAGCGTCACCTTGGGATCTTAATAGGATTCGAGCAATCCGTGGCGAGCTCTCGCATGAACCAATACGAGCAAGGAAAGCGAGTGCCTGATTTCCAGACCTTGGAAAAAATGGCGGAGCAACTCGGTGTCCCGGTAGCCTATTTTTTCTGTACCTCCGACAACATGGCCGAACTAGTCAAAGCGTTTGGAAAGATGACCGAAGCTGAGCAAATCGAATTGCTGGAAGCGATCCGTTTGAAAAATACGCTAGGTTAAAAGGTATCGATAGCGCATTGTTGCGTTATGTTCGTAGTCAATTGCTAACTTATTTTTGAACGAAATATCTCGTCAACCGTTTGACTGCCCCTCTCAAGTTTGACTTGCAACGACTAGTTTGCCCTTAGTAGTGAATTGATTACCCTTACCGACCTAATACAAACAGAGGCTTGTGTGACAGAAGAGATTAAAAACCACAGTGATTATTTGATGATGCTGGCACACCTTGACCAGTTGTTTGAAGATTACGATGGCAACAAGCAACAGCTCGACCGCTTGGTGCCACTCATTGAACGGTATGAAGCGACGTCTCCGTATTTTACTGATTTTAATCGGTCTGTTGCCGGTATTTCTTCTTCAAAAGCCTTGCTTCAGGTATTGATGGATCAGCACGGTCTTTGCCCTGATGACCTTTCCACAATTCTCCAGGATACTGAGGTAGTGACCGCAGTACTCAATGGCCACCAACCTCTCACACCTCAACACGTCTCTGTGTTGGTACAGCGTTTTGGGCTTCCCCACGAGCAATTTTTAGAATCGGGTACGTGACCGGTTGGCTGTGCGACTAGCTGAATTGACAATCCAGAAAACCATGCGATGATAACTGTATATAAATACAGCTATTGGTGGTTATGACCGTTTCTTTTCTTGGCGACTCAGCCATTCGCAGTTCGTTAAAGCTGCCACTTTTTGTCAGCAAAGTATCGGCAGGCTTTCCTTCGCCGGCCCAAGACTATGTCGAGCAAACGCTAGATTTAAATGAGCTTTGTATTAAGCGCCCTGCAGCAACGTTCTTCGTTCGTGTTGAAGGCGAATCGATGATTGAAGCCGGCATTTTCCATAACGATATTCTAGTGGTGGACCGCTCAGTAAAACCCGTCCATGGCGATGTCGTAGTGGCACAGGTAGATGGCGAGTTTACAGTCAAAGAGTTGTGCGTACGTCCAAACTTGATGTTGGTGCCCCGCAATAGTGCCTATCCGCCCATTTGTCTTGCTAATGACAACGAGCTGCAAATCTTTGGTGTCGTGACTAACGTGATCCGGCAAATGAGTCGCTCACCTAAACATCTGTAGCAATGAACAACACCTTTGCATTGGTTGATTGCAATAACTTTTATGCCTCGTGTGAAAAGCTGTTTCGGCCGGATTTGGCTAGTACTCCAGTGGTGGTCCTGTCTAATAATGACGGCTGTGTGATCGCCCGCTCCCGCGAAGCAAAAGCGCTGGGTATTAAGATGGGGGTGCCATATTTTCAGGTGCGTGAGTTAGTTGAAAAGCACCATATCGAGGTGTTTTCGTCGAACTATGCGCTGTATGCCGATATTTCGTCCCGCGTGATGTCTACGCTTGAGCTGCTGGCGCCTGCCGTTGAAGTCTATTCGATTGATGAAGCGTTCCTTGATTTAACCGGCGTCGAGCAGGCGGTATCGCTCACGGAACTAGGATTGGATATCCGCAAAACTATACAAGACTGGATTGGTATGACTGTTTGTGTCGGCATAGCACCGAGTAAAACCTTGGCAAAACTGGCGAACCATACAACTTATCGGTATTCAGGCTTTTAAGCATCAATTTCGGTAAATGCGATACAGTAGATAGATAACCAAGGGGAACTCACATGACCATCAAAATCATGGCTCTCATCATAAGTTTTTTCGCCATCCTTGCAATAGGTACAACCCTACTCGCTGCCTATTATGTCGCCGCATACAAAGAGGAAAAACGTAAAAACGAGCTGAAAAAGTAGCCGATGAATGAAAAACACTGCAAAGGGAATTGCGGTGCTTTTGACGATGTATGGCAACAGATACACTACAGGATCACTGAGAAATATCCTCTGCCATGACTTTGGGGAAGAACATTGCCAACAGCTTTCTACTCTGCTCGTCAAGAGAATACGCCCTTCGTTGATACACTGCTGTAACAATCAACTCCTTACTATTGAGCTCTAATGTTGGTAGGCAGTTTAACGTCGCGTCTCTAATCAGATACGCCAATTGCGAACTTGGTCCTAATTTAATTGCCCCATAGCGGACAGCACATAAGATATCTTCAGAAGTAATTTGCATGAGGTCGCCATAGAAGAGTGGCCGAGCTTTGTCACGGAGCCCCGCCACAGAGTGCATTATTTGATCGGCCATCTCGCATAAGTCCTGATTGAATAGTTCCGCTTGTAACGAGCATTTCAGTGTATGTCGCTTGGCATGTAGCCGATTTGCAAGAAACTCCAGCTGGACGGGCCGAGCCTTATAGATGTCATCTGCTAGTAGATAGTCAGCGTGGGATAGACGGTTTTTGATGTCTTCGACAATTCCGGGTTTAAGTCGCTGATGTGCAGTCAGAAATACCTGAATATGTCGTTCGGGCTCTGTTAAAACGATTTCACCCCAATGGTTGATATCAATGCCAAAACGTCGCTTTTTGAGCTCTTTAAACAAGGCCTTTACCAAATTAATCGTGTCGCCCCAGTTTTGAGGTTGAACGTCGATCCCCTCGATTCGGCGGCTGTGAAAAATTAGAGCCGCTCTGCGCTTTTTAGCTTGGCTAATTTCGCTGATCTTTGACGATATGTTCATCGTGTTTTAACCAGATCACTATTGTATCGTCACGTTTGCCAACCTCGCCTTTTTGCGTGATGGCTTTTCCAGAGACATAGACAGCCCCATGTTCGTAGCTCGCGGATTCATACACGATTTGCGACTGGCCTCGTTTAGGACGCCCACTGTATGAATAGAGCCAATCACCAGGCATGATTGAAAACAAACGCCAAAGAAACTGCTTACACAACGTCTCTATTTCATGCTCCAGCGTCCTTGCCTGCAACTCTTTGGAAACGATGCTGGTGTGTACCTGATGTTGATACTGATAAAATTCCGAAGTGCTTAGATCAACATCTGTCGAATTCACAGTTTCCAACTGATTCTTCAAATCCTCTAGTGTGTTCAAAGCATCATAAAGCAAATGGAGTTGTTCAGTTTTACTATCTATCAATCGAATGAGTGCAGATTGGTCTGACTGGGCATTGAGATGCAAATCGGCAGTTTTCAATTGAAGATCAGCGCCCGTGATGACAGAGATTGGGATGCCGACGCTTTGAAAATACGGGGTTTTGTATGGAGAAACCCTGCAAACAAAAGATACAGATTGCTCTGTTACTTGCAAATCGACCAAAAACTCAGGATGAAACGTTCCCGTAATTTCAAAAAAGCATGAAACTTTGTGACACCGCTTTGAGACCGTCGATAAACCATGAGTCACCAATAACTCTCGACACTGGTGAATGTGCTGCACGAGGTCTGCATCCATAATAACCTGACAAAAAAGAGGCAAACTATACAACCGAGCCCGGCAATCTGCCGTCGCATTTTCGATATACAGGGGTTTGATGTTCAGTAAAAAGACTCGGCGGCCTTGAGCTATGTCGACACTTGCCACAAGTCCTCCCTGTTAAAATCAATTTCAACAACTAAATGAGGTCGATGCTATAAACAATAGCAACTAGAGCAGTTCAAGCCCAAACGGTTCAGTATCATCCCAGCCATCAATTGATGGGAACTTCTGTTCCATCTTACAAACGAGCTCATCTAGCTTGTAACGAGGGCGAGATATTTCCTCGGCTCCCGGTTTCCCAATTGCCAATCCGTCAAAAACTTTTGAACAATCGTGGCTGATATCCTGATTGACGTCCTCATGCTGAGAGACATCTATCGTCGAGACACCTGCGTTAGATTGATTGCGATGCATAAGAACCTCCTAAGTTAGTAAAACTATAGCCCGTGGGAGTGTCGGTAAATACTTTGGTTAAGATTTTGACAGGAACAAATGAAGATCCTTTTTGAGGCGGTCGGCTTTGAGCGAATTGCTGATCTATTAACGCCTGATTTTCGGAAAAATTATATGTCCGCTTTGCTGCCGATGCTGGCAGAGCAAGCCGATTTGTTAAACGAGAAGACGAAAGTCGGGGGAGCTGCCGAGCATCGATAAATTAACGGGGCGCTAAACAAGACTATCCACTCAACTCAAAACAGAAATAAGTTACTCAATTTATTCGATTGCAGGTGATACTGTCATACATATATTCCCCGACAAAGAACAAATTCCAAAACGCCTTAACGCGTTTTTGGAAATACTTATATTAAAAGTCTTTTTGATAGTTCCTTGAAATCAGGGGGTAGCGTGAGTGTTCGTTTTTTGCTCAAGTTATTTAGCGATCGATCTAGTTGGTACTAAAGACGATACTAAACATGTCATATTAGTTTCAAAAACGCATAGACCTTGAGCTGAATGTGGTCAAAACCGTTCGTGATCTTACCCTCCCCATTAAATCGCAAGCACTACTTTAACAGATCAAACGTAGGTGTTAACATAGGAACCCAAGTGCAGGTACCTTAGTATTTTTGGCTTCATAGCCCTTTCTCTTTAGTCCAACAATAAGACGGAATTGTGACAATTCTTCCTTCATCCCGATATTTTTCCAGATAAAGCTCATTTGAACAGTAATGGGGGTTTAATCCCATTGCACTCCCTTGATGTATTGAGGTTATCATCACATCATACGTTTTATTGGGCTCTTTAACGGCAACAATTCGCCCCGTGTAGCCGTACCCACCTTCCCAGACTTTTGATATATTAACAACGGTACCTGTAGGATAATTTTCCTTTACGACATAACTTTCCGACTTGCATTTTGCAACCTTCGCATTTAATTGAATTGCTAATTTTTCAGCCTGTGCGGGAGTAAAAGCTCGCCCATTCATTTCATCATAACCAAAACCTAAAGAATCGGTAAGCTCTTCGCTACCCATGAAAGACCACGTTAGTTGGTTACCATTCGATCTACAACTAACGCCAGTGTAACCATTAATAATGCCGCTTCCAGTATCTGCTTCGCAGGTCAAAACGCTTAGGTGCGCAGAGGTCTCAGAGGCTCCATGTTCGCCTTTGTTGTATCCTTTAATTTTGCAGCCATTTATAACTATTTTCTCTTTATGAATTTTTCCATTATATTCATAAAATACAACTTCTTGTGAAAAGGCACTTTGTGATGAGGCCGACAGCGTAATAGCGAAAACGATTAATTTAGACAACTTCGCAAGTCCCTCGAAGAATAATTTTCTTTTGGTCTTCATTTTTTCTTTTTCCTTTTATTTACTCAAAGAGCATCATTTATATTCTGGCAGTATGTTCTGTGACTCTGCCGATGATTTTCGATTGATCGCTAGGGTTAACACATCAAGCAGTTGTTTAAGCTCAACATATTTCATTGAGGTGTGTACCGCAAGCTCATAGAACAAAATCTCGTCTAACAACTCCAGCATTAAGCACGTTTGGGAACTCACGGCACTACACCCTAATAAAATAAACTGTTTACTGAAAACGAGAATCTGCTTTCATGCGTCCAAATTGTCATCTTTAAGGGCATCGGTTGAAACTGTCATTACTACGACTGCGCTGTCGCTAAATCAGTCGCCAGAGCTCCTATACCAAGCGCAGCTAAGAAGCATTATAGAGCGTCACTCCAGACAATGAACTAATCGCAGTTCCCGACGCAGTAGCTACATGTATTCCACTTGTACCTGAGGTTACAGCTATCGGGGCTGCAAAGACTGTTACCAAACCGCCAGTAGCAACACCAACACCACATTCACAAAATGCCTAGATTGGATTCTCAAAAATGCATCTACGGCTGTCTCGGAAACATAAATAGCACCGTCAACGATACTGATTAGGAATCTATAAAAAACATGACTTACTCCGAGATTGATTTGTATTTAGAAAGAATGTCTAAACTCGGATGCATTATCGAATAATTGGGGAAAAGTCGATCTCGTCAGTAAATTCAATGTATTTTTTTTCAAATCGAAGCGCATGTCTGTATAAATAATGCACAACACATTATTCAATAACTTATCGCAACTAGTCAATCGCAATCAATAAAACAACCACTCCCAAGCTATTTTGGCAATGTCTTTCATTCTTTATAAAAAATCTTTTACTTCTGCGTTCAACTCTTTGCGGACATCACAGATCCCAGCATTGGAATGCCAGCTTTTGGCACTGACTTGCCTAAACTAATCGAAGGCAGCTATGAGCGATTAGCGGTTGTATAACGCGGGGGCTGAAGACAAAACGAATCTCTGCTTTGCTCAAATTGCTGTCATTCGTTTTTTCCTGAAGCTATAAAACACCTCTAATCAGCTAGTTAAATTCAGTGCGCCACTACTCTACAATCTAGAGGGCTTCAAAGCATGGCACCATCAAAAAACAGCCTCTCAATACTGCCGGCGATATCCGCGCGGGCTATACGCCCCGCTCGTTCGGCATCGACCAGAGTCAGCAGCATCCCCATAAACATTTCACTCATTGCAACAGCGCTGATGTCTATCCGCAACACGCCTTCTTTTTGGCCACGTAAAAAAAACTGGTCTATTTTGCGCTGGCAGACCAGCCATGGACTTTCAGGGTCGTTGTTGGTGAAGAAATCGGATTGCCAGTTATAGATCAGAAATAGAAACAGCTCCCGATGATGCAGATGGCTGTCAATCAGTGCCCTAAACGCCTCGCGAAATGGAGCATGTTGCAGTTCAGCCATATCGGCGCTGTGACCAAACTGGGAGATGGATTCCTGATGAAGCTTGTCAATCAATTGCTCACGTGTTGGACAGTAGCGATACAGCGTTGCTTTGCTGACGCCAACCGCTTTTGCCAGTTCCTGTAACGAGGCCCGGGGATGATCAATCAGTGCCAGCGCCAGTGATTTTAATAGAGGGTCTGTTGGTTGTATTACTGTCATCTGTATCGTCTGCCAATGTCAGCCAAAGTTCGGTCATTTTACGGAACCCAATCGCGAAGTCCAGTCTATATTTGATTTATCTTGAATCCAAATGAATCACTATTGATTCATTTGGCTCCTTAAAGTATTATGCGCGCTTTTAACCCGCTTCAGAAAAAAGAGGACATCATGTCTGACGCTACAGTTCTGCAACCACTGGTGCGGCGCACCGCGCTGATTTGTTCATTGTTTCTTGTGCTGACAGCTTGCACGCCAGCACAAGAAACAGCTTCAGGCTCGCAGCTGCCCATCCGCGAGGTAAACACTGTCACTATCACTCCAACTGATTTTGTCCAGACCGTTACCTTGCCAGGACGGGTTACGGCAATTCGCGAGGCCGAGGTTCGGGCCCGGGTGGCAGGTATCGTACTGCATCGTCATTTCACTGAAGGTCGTGATGTGAAAGCAGGCGATGTGCTGTTTCAGCTCGACCCGGCACCTTTTGAACTGGCACTTCGCCGGGCAAAAGCAGAACAGGCAAAAGCGCAGGCGAGCCTCGCTGAGCTGCAGACGGTAGCGGATCGTTACCAGGAACTGGTAAAAATCGAGGCCGTCAGCCAACAAGATTTTGATGCGGCAGTAGCTAATTTGCAGAGTGCCAAAGCAGTGGCTCTCGCCGCGCAAGTCGAAGTGGATACCGCGAAACTACAACTCAGTTACAGCAAAATCACGGCTCCTATCAGTGGCCGGATTGGTCGTGCATTAGTGAGCGAAGGTGCTCTGGTCGGTCAAAATGAGGCCACGCAAATGGCGGTGATCCAACAGTTAAACCCGGTTTATGTCGATTTCAGCCAAAGCAGTGAACAAGAACTGCAACGGCAGGCTTTATTGCGGCAGGGCAAAGTGGCTGAAGCAGAATTACTGCAACTGGTTGATAGCAATGGGGATGTATTACATGAAGGCAAACTGCTTTTTGCGGACAGCCGGGTGGATGCCGCCACAGGGACGGTCAGCTTACGCGGTGAATTTGCCAATCCACAGCAACAACTGCTGGCGGGGATGTATGTGCGGGTCGCGGTACGACAGTTTTCCAGTACTCAGGCGATATTGATCCCGCAACGGGCAGTGCAACGCGGTGGCGATGGTCAGGCTCAGGTTTGGGTCGTGAATGCCAGCGGTCAGGCAGAGCCCAAAAATATCCAGACCGGTGAAATGATCGGCAGTCAGTGGCATGTGTTGCAAGGACTTGCAGCCGGAGAACAGGTGATTGTCGGCGGCTTACAAATGCTGCAGCCGGGCGAACCCGTCCAAATTGCCGCAGCAACGCAACACAACGAAACCGCAGCAGCAACGTCCGCTGATCTGATGTAACTGAGGGTTATCTAATGGCTTATTTCTTTATTTCCAGGCCTAAATTCGCCTGGGTTGTTGCCATATTCATTGCTTTGGCGGGTCTGTTTGCCCTGCCAAAGTTGCCTGTGGCTCAGTTTCCGGTCGTAGCGCCGCCACAAATTGTGGTTACCGCAATTTATCCTGGAGCCTCTGCTACTGTGTTGGTTGACGCTGTCACCAGTGTGCTGGAAGAGGAGCTTAATGGTACCAAGAACATGCTGTATTTTGAGTCGTCCAGCAACTCCAATGGCATGGCTGAGCTTACTGTCACCTTTAAACCTGGGACTGACCCTGCGATGGCACAGGTGGAAGTGCAAAACCGGCTGAAAAAAGCCGAACCCCGGCTACCTGCCGCGGTGATCCAGCAAGGCTTGCAGGTTGAAGAGGCGAATGCCGGCTTTCTGATGTTATACGCCTTGACCTTCAAAGGCGACGACCAACATAAAGATGTGGTGACGCTGGCCGACTTCGCCGCCCGCAATATCAACAACGAAATCCGGCGGGTGGAAGGTGTTGGAAAACTACAGTTCTTCGCGTCCGAAGCCGCCATGCGGATTTGGCTCGACCCGGCGAAACTGGTTGGCTACGGTTTGTCGATTGAAGATGTGAATGCTGCTATCAGTGCACAGAACATTCAGGTACCTGCAGGAAGTTTCGGCAGCCGGCCGGGTGCTGCAGCACAGGAGTTAACCGCGACTATCGCCGTTAAAGGCACCCTGGATACGCCGGAGCTGTTTGGCCAAATCCTACTGCGCAGCAACACCGATGGTGCGGCGGTTTATCTGAAAGATGTGGCTCGCATTGAGATTGGCCAAAAGGACTATAACTTCGAAGCACGGCTCAATGGTAAAAAGACCGCGATCGCGGCTGTACAGCTGGCTCCGGGCGCTAATGCCATCAAAACGGTGGCCGATGTGAAAGCTCGTTTAGCCGAGCTGAACAGCATTCTACCCGCGGATATCGAAATTTCAGTCCCTTATGATACGTCTCGTTTTGTCAAAGCGGCGATTGAAAAAGTGATCTACACCTTGCTGGAAGCTGTGGTGTTAGTGTTTCTGGTGATGCTGCTGTTTTTGCAGAATCTGCGCTACACCCTGATCCCCACAATCGTGGTCCCGGTGTGTTTGCTCGGTACTTTTGCCGTGATGTATCTGATTGGCTTCTCCGTCAATATGATGACGATGTTTGGCATGGTGCTGGCTATCGGTATTTTGGTCGATGACGCCATTGTTGTCGTTGAAAATGTCGAGCGGATCATGGCTGAAGAAGGCCTGTCGCCAGCACAAGCGACCATCAAAGCAATGAAGCAGGTTTCTGGTGCAATCATTGGGATTACGCTGGTGTTGGCGGCGGTATTTTTACCACTGGCGATGATGAGCGGCTCAGTCGGTATTATTTATCAACAGTTTTCGATGGCGCTGGCAGTCTCCATTCTATTGTCCGGATTTTTGGCACTAACTTTAACACCGGCTTTGTGCGCCAGTTTGCTCAAGCCTATTCCCGCTGGGCATCACACCGAGAAAACTGGTTTTTTTGGCTGGTTTAATCGTCATTTCAGCCGCCTGACCGCGAAATTTGATTTGCTCAATCACCGGCTCGTCCGGCGCACGTCCCGTTATATGCTGATTTATTCTGCACTGATCGCTGTGCTTGCTTATGGCTACCAGCAACTGCCGCAATCCTTTGTGCCACAAGAAGATCAAGGCTATATGATGGTTGATGTGCAACTGCCGGCAGGTGCGACTTTTAGCCGTACCGAGCAGACAGTCAAAGAGATTGAAAGCTATCTGGCAACCCGTGACGGAATGAAATGGGTGACTTCCATTATGGGATTCAGCTTTTCCGGCATGGGTGAAAACGCGGCCTTGTTATTCCCGGATATGAAAGATTGGTCTGAGCGTGCTGAAGGTCAGTCCGTGAATGCTGAGGTGGAAAGGTTAAATCAGCATTTAGCTGCACTCAAAGATGGTGCTGTGATGGCAGTGCCACCACCACCGATTGAGGGGTTGGGCAATTCGGGAGGTTTCTCGCTGCGATTGCAGGATAAAGCGGGTGTAGGCCGTGACACCTTACAACAGGCTTTATGGCAACTGCTTGGTGAAGCGAACAACTCGCCGGTGTTGTCCTATGCCATGATGGAGGGCTTGCAGGATTCCCCTCAGCTGCGGCTTGATATTGACCGTACCAAAGCAGATGCACTTGGCGTGTCTTTTACTTCGATTAGTCATGCTTTATCAACAGCCTATGGCTCGGCAACTATCAATGACTTTAATAATGCCGGCCGTCAGCAGCGTGTCATAGTCCAAGCCGATCAGCAGCGGCGAATGACGCAAGGCAGCCTCGCAACTATCTACCTGCCATCCGATTCAGGTGCACAGGTTCCGTTAAGTGAACTGGTGAAAGTGAGCTGGGAAAGCGGCCCGGTACAAGTATCACGCTATAACGGCTACCCGGCATTTAAGATTTCCGGCGATGCCAAGCCGGGTTTCAGTAGTGGTGACGCCATGGCTGAACTTGAGCGGATTATTGCGACTTTGCCAAAAGGCATTGGTTATGAGTGGACTGGCTTGTCTTATCAGGAAAAATTGTCCGGCGCGCAAGGGCCTTTGCTGATGAGCTTGGCAATCCTGATGGTGTTCCTGTTACTGGTTGCCTTATATGAAAGTTGGTCTATTCCTTTCTCAGTTTTATTGATTATTCCCGTCGGAGCACTGGGTTCAGTCTTTGCGGTCACAGTGCTGGGGATGGCCAATGATGTCTACTTTAAAGTCGGCTTGATCACCATCATTGGTTTATCTGCAAAGAATGCCATCCTGATTGTTGAATTTGCCAAGGACTTACATGAACAGGGGGCTAGCTATATCGACGCAGCCTTGCAGGCGGCGCGCATGCGTTTTCGCCCTATCGTCATGACGTCTTTGGCCTTTATTTTGGGGGTGTTGCCACTGACGATTGCTACCGGAGCCGGGGCAGCCAGCCAACGCGCTCTTGGAACCAGCGTGATGGGCGGTATGGTCACGGCCACCATTCTTGGCGTGATTCTGGTGCCGGTGTTTTACGTCTGGGTGATGTCGCACTTGTCGAGCCAACGCAAAAAAGCCAGCCAAGATGAGGCTGCCAGCCCTTTAGTGCAGCAGAACACTGATCAACAGCCACAGACGGAGCAGTAAATGACTCGCCATAATTTTTCGCCGGTCCGCTGGATGCGTCAGCCACAAGCACTAAAGCAGGCTATCACAATAGCCTTACTGTTCACCGGTCTTAGCGGCTGTTCACTGGCACCGGCGTATCAGCGTCCATCACTGCCATTGCCAGCAGAGGCACAACAGTCGCTGGCTGAACCGGCTGGCAGCCTGCCGGACTGGCAGCATCTTGTACAGGACCCGCAAGCCAGAGCATTGCTCTCGCAGGTGCTTGCACATAACGCCGATTTACGTCAGGCATTACTGAATGTCGCCGCGGCGAAAGCACAGTTTGGTATACAACAAGCGGAGCGTTGGCCCCATCTGCAGCTGCAGGCCAATGGCCAGCGTCAGTTACTGCCGGCAGATCTCGCCGGAGCCAGCGAACGACAATTCAGTCAATCCTGGCAAGCTGGTGTGGGGATCAGTGCTTTTGAGCTGGACTTGTTTGGACGGGTGCAAAGTCTGACAGACAGTGCATTGCAACAGTACCTCGCGGTTGAAGCGAATAGCAAAGCGGTGCAATTGAGCCTGATCGCCGAACTATTAACGCAATACATCAGCTATCAGAGCATTCATCATCAACGGAATTTAGCCCGCTATACCTGGCAAAGTCGTACCCAGGCACTGGAATTGGTGCGCAAAAAACGCCAACTCGGTGCCGCCGACATCCTGGAATATCAGGATGCCGTAGGGTTGGCTGAAACTGCAAAAGCTGAAATGCTGGTGCTGACCAGACAGCTGGCGCAACAGAAACACAGTCTGCAATTGTTGGCTGGGCGAGTTGATGTCACGCCTTACCTCAAACTGGTCCCGCTGCAACCCGAAGGACTGATCACGGCTTTACCAGAAGCTTTATCGTCAGAGCTGTTGCTGCAAAGGCCGGATATTATGGCGGCTGAGCATCAACTGAAAGCTCGTCACGCCGAGATTGGTGCTGCCCGGGCAGCTTTTTTCCCGCGCATCAGTTTGACCGGCCTGCTAGGTACCGCCAGCACAGATCTGGCTGAATTGTTTGGTCAGCATCAGCGCAGCTGGAGTTTTACTCCACAGCTGACGCTGCCGATTTTTGATGGCGGTAGTCGTCAGACTAACCTGACGCTGACCGAACTGCGCAAAGACGCTGCGGTAGCCGCGTATGAGCGACAAATTCAGCTGGCTTTTCGTGAAATCAATGATTCATTAAGTGCTCTGGCCTATCTCCAGCCAGAATTGAACGCAAGGCAAGCCTATGCCCAAACTGCGATCAGTACACGCAAGCTGGTGCAAAAACGCTATCAGGCCGGGTTGGACAGCCAGCTGCGTTACCTGGATGCCGAGCGTCAGGCTTACAGTGCACAGCAGGCACTGCTGCAAGCTCAAGAGCAACAGCTTCTGGCCCAGGTGGCGCTGTATAAAGCGCTTGGTGGTGCTGAAAGCCCGGCTGAGAAAAAGGAAGGATGATGAATAAAGCTTCGTCTGGGCAGACCTTTGAAATAGCTGATATTCAATCAGGCGGGTTACCTGAGCCGGGGGCCGGTTGGAGGTTAAGGTTTTGGGCCATTTTTATTGGGCAAGCGCTTTCTCTTTGCGGATCGGCCTTGACTCAATTTGTGCTGTTATGGTGGATCACTGATACCACTGGCAGCGTGAGCTCATTGGCCATTGCAGGTATTGTGGCTTTATTGCCACAAGCCTTGCTTAGCCCTTTGGGTGGGGTCCTTGCAGACCGTTACAGTCGCCGATTCTTGATGATTATCCCAGATGTGGTCAGCGCGATCTGCATGGTGGTGCTCATCGTGCTGTTTAATACCGAAGCCATCGAAATATGGCATATCTGGTTGATGCTGGGGATCCGCAGCGCGATGCAAGCATTTCAGGCACCTGCAGCTGCAGCGAGCACCTATATGTTGGTTCCCAAAAGCTTCCTGATGCGAGCCGCTGGTCTTAATCAGGCTTTACAGAGCATGACCGTGGTCATTGCGGCACCGCTGGGAGCTTTTGCCATCAGTATCATGCCAATAGGCTGGGCGCTATCCATTGATGTTATTACCGCACTGTGTGCTGTAATACCTCTGATAATCTTCGCAATCCCACAAAACAGAGCTTCTAGAAAGGCAGATACAACCATGGTAAGTGAGTTTAAAGAAGGCATCGACACAATTTGGAATACGCCGGGATTAACCCAACTTTTCCTTCTACTTGCGATGACTGTGCTTGTCATCATGCCTTCTTTTACATTATTGCCACTGCTGGTTAAACAACATTTTGCCGGCGGCGCTAATCAAGTGGCGATAATGGAAGGCTTGTCAGGTGTGGGCATGGTGTTAGGCGGCTTGGCAGCTGCTGCGATGCAAGTGAGAAAACCAATTTTTTGGATATTAACTGGTTTTGCGACCTCATGTTTTGCGGTAGCACTTACAGCGCTGGTTCCTGAAAGTTTATTTACATTGGCGATCGTATGCTGGGTCATCAGCGGGGTATGTTTTGTGTTTGGTAACATGCCACTGACTGTTCTGTTGCAGACAATTATCCCTAATTATTTGCAGGGGCGTGTGTTGTCGATTATGAACGCCATGATGAGTTTAGCTACGCCTATTGGACTATTCCTGATAACCCCTCTGGGGGATGTTTTTGATGTAACGGATATTTTTTTAATAGCTGGTATTTTAGGTGGAATAGTCAGTGTAAGTGGCTTCTGTTCACCAAAGTTGCTAAAACTCGGACGTTGAATTGATCTCGGTGATGCGGATGAAACAAGAAGCGAACCAGTTCAGGTTTATTGTTCATCCGCATATGTTCACATCGGCGCTCAAAGAGCTAATTATTAAAGATGATGCAAGTGAGCGAATGTTCATGTAGAACTTCCGCTCCAAAGCCGAAAGCGGACTTTCATTACGAATCAACTTTAATATCCGCTTTTGGCACTTTGGAGACGTTGAATTTTTAACCTAATGTCAGCCATCCTCCGCAAGTCAAAATAACTCTTAAATTCCGCATCATGTATAATCAAGGTAGAGCCTTGGCTGCATATTCAGATCGGTTGTTTGAGGACTTATGAGCAAAGATAGTGTTGATTCCGTTCGCTTGGACAGCTGGGTGTGGGCTGCAAGATTCTATAAAACTAGGACTTTAGCAAAAAGCATGATTGAGAGTGGCAAGGTTCAATATAATGGTCAGCGTAGCAAAGCCAGCAAAATGGTTGAAGTCGGTGCAACCATTAAACTCACTCAGGGTGATGATGAAAAAACAATCATTGTAAAAGGTTTATCAGACAAACGACTTGCAGCACCACTCGCTCAGGCGTTATACGAAGAAACCAGCGAAAGCCAGACTTTACGTTTGGAACGGGCCGAACTTCGCAAAATGAACAAACTTTACGCTCCACATCCTGATACCAAGCCTGATAAGAAAATGCGGCGACAATTGCTGTTGCTTAAATCGCAGCAAACATAATCATCTACGGTTGCTGATGTGTTCAGCTTTTTGGGGCTATTTCTCTGAAAAAATCGTTCTGAGTTCTTAGACCTGAAATCTTGAATTTTGTATCCTTAACGCTGGACGTTTGACTCAACGTCACGAGAAAAAATTGTATCCTAAAAAATGTATGCTTTTTTAAGATAGATGAACCGATAAATGTCAATCATTGCATTAACTTAGCCTTTGCAGTCAGTCAAATAGATACAAATTTTGCGACATATAGTTTTTGGGCGTGCCGGTTTTACAAAACACGTTCCTTAGCTAAAGACATGATCGAAGGTGGAAAAGTTCAGTACAATGGGCAACGAGTCAAAGCCAGTAAACTGGTAGAAATTGGTGCAACTGTGCGTGTCACCCAAGGTTCTGACGAAAAAATCGTCATTATTAAGGGATTATCTGAACAACGGCAGGCGGCGCCCATTGCCCAAACCCTGTATGAAGAAACCGAAGACA
>JACCEA010616760.1_pt1 | contig 18748 bp, 13 predicted proteins | sample 7449851 | NCBI WGS metagenome assembly JACCEA01 (sample SAMN15323453, study PRJNA562643) | freshwater metagenome | isolation source: river surface water | place: USA:Blue River Watershed | collected 2017-08-18
ATTCGACAAAAGGCTTCGGCTTCATCAAACCATCAAACGGCGGTGAGGACATCTTCGTACACGTATCGGGCCTGGTAGGCGGCGACATCTACGAAAATGACAAAGTCACTTTCGAAGTGCAGAACGGTAAAAAAGGTCTGAACGCTGTTAACGTTCGCGTTATCTAATCAGACGAAAGCAAGAAAAAATATGAGTCCTGTTTCTTTCAGGAAGCATTAGGTCATATTTACGTCGCTTATCGACACACAGAGCTCCCTTCGGGGGGCTCTGTTCGTTTATACACTTTCGTTGCAGCCGTGATGCTTTATGAAGCTTATGCAACGCTGCAAAACCATTTCGGGTTTCTCGCGGTGCGGGTTATGGCCGGTATCATCTAATATCATACTTTCTGTGTGACCAGCGGTATGGTCAGTTATGGCGGTTACCTGTTTCATGCTACCAAACTCATCCTGCACACCCTGTATCACCAGCACCGGGCAGGTAATGTGTGGCAGAAAATGTTCAATGCTCCATTTGCGATAGGCCGCGTTGAGCCACGTGCCCGCCCATGCCCAAAAGACAGCATCTGTCTTGGTGCCATGGTATCGTTCCAGTCGCCGCTTCAGCGCCGTGTGCTCGTAGGCGGTCACTGCGTCTCTGATGCCGTTCAGTGTTATCTCTTCAACAAAAAGATGTGCAGCTTCTGAAATAACGGCGCTGATGCGCGCGGGATATTTAGCAGCAGCGATAATAGCAATAGAACCACCATCGCTATGGCCAAAGAGTATGGCTTGTTCTATGTTGAGATGTGCCAGTAATGCATCGAGAAAATCGGCCTCTTTTTCCAGATAGCTGCTATCTCTTGTTTCAGGCCCGAATGGGTCTGATGCGCCATATCCCTGCCGGTCATAGACCAGGAGGTTGCAGCTTGTAGCATCGGCTAATTGCTTCGGGAAATCGCGCCACAGTTGTATACAGCCCAGCGAGTCGTGCAGGAAAACAATTGTGTGGCTGGTCACATGGTGTACCACGTGATCAATGGCGATATTTATCCCGTTAACTACTGTGTGCTGTGTCATTTTCCGGTTGCAATATTACAACAGGAACGGTGATCGGTGGTCTGCGGTCATTTATGTGACGATGTCGCCTTACGTAATCGGATGAGCTTTGCCAATTCGAAAATTGTCAGCATCACACCAGCGCCTGCTACAGAGGTAAGGAAGTGCCTGAAGCCCGGGAAGCTGAAGGAGAATACAGATTGCATGGCAGGAACAGACACCACCGCAACAAGAACCGCAAAGGCCAGTCCCAACACGATCAGCACCGCATAATTCTTCTCGGTGAACACAGCGAGGAATGATCTTGATTGAGACAGACTGGTAAGAATAAGTGCCATATTCCCGATGATGAGTGCGGTGAATGTGATGGACCTCGCCTCCGCTTCGGGGTGGCCTTCTTTTAATGAAAGATAAAAGATACACACCACCATTATCAATAGCATGATGCCGCGCACAACACTGGCGATTATGCGCCGTGCGCCAAAGAACTGCTCGTTGGGGTCGCGTGGCGGGCGATCCATAATGTTGCGTTCTTCCTGTTCATATTCGAAAGCAATGGAGCAGGCGGGGTCTATGAGCAATTCCATGAATACAATATGCAGCGGCATCAGCAGAACCGGCATGGACGACACAAACGCCGGAAGTAGTGTAAGCCCTACGATAGGCACATGTATGGCCAGTATGTACGACATGGCCTTTTGCAGATTGTCGAATATGCGGCGGCCCATGCGGATGGCAGATACAATGGACACAAAATTGTCGTCGAGCAGTACCAGTGAAGAAGCCTCGCGGGCCACGTCGGTGCCCTTGCCGCCCATGGCTATGCCTATGTCGGCAGCCTTCAGCGCGGGAGCATCGTTCACACCATCGCCGGTCATGGCCACCACATCGCCATTGGCTTTCAGTGCCTGCACTATACGTAGTTTCTGGTCTGGTACCACGCGGGCAAAAATGCTCACTTTCCCTATTGCGTGGTTCAGTTCATCATCGCTCATGTCGGCAATTTCCTTGCCGGTCACCACAGTGCCATTGTGTGGCAGTCCTATCTGATCGCCTATGCTGCGCGCCGTGGAAGGATAGTCGCCGGTGATCATGATGACACGTATACCTGCCCGGCCGCATTGTCCCACTGCTTCGGGCACCTCAGGCCGTATCGGATCTTCAAGCGCCAGAAAGCCTTTGAACTGCAAACCTATTTCCATTGCCGATTCGGGTAGCGCGTCAGCTGCCACTGGTGCATCTGCAATACCCAGTACCCTGAAGGCTTGCCCGGCAAGTGAGTTCAGTGCTCCGGCATGATGCTCGCGTTCTACCGGTGTGAGGTTGCACAGCGCAAAAATGGCCTCGGGTGCTCCCTTGGCGTAGGCGTAGCGGCTACCATCGGCGTGTTGCTGCACAATGGTCATGGCCATCAACTCCTTGCTCAGTGGATATTCTTTTACAAACGTAGCATCGTTTTGGGTAGCTGCGTGCCGGTTATAGCTTTCTATTATTGCCTTCTCCATGGGGTCTATGGAGTCGGAGTGAGTAGCCGCGTATGCGGTAGCGATGATCGGTTGAATAGCCTCCTTTCCGTTAAGTTCATTGCGACTATAAGTTGCACCGCCATCGTAGACCGCTACCACTTCCATTTTGTTCTGTGTTATGGTTCCGGTCTTATCGGTACACAACACAGTTGCAGAACCCAATGTTTCAATAGCCGACGGCTTGCGGGTGAGTACGTTTTTCTTGGAAAGGCGCCACGCACCCAATGTCAGGAATACGGTAAGCACCACCGGAAACTCCTCAGGCAATATGGCCATTGCAGATGCCAAACCATTCAGTAAAGCTTTCACAAATGGGGTGCCCGATAAGTAGAAGGCCAGTACCACATTAATGCTTAGGACAATGCCGATAATGAAAAGGTTGCGGATCAGGCGCTTCATTTCCTGCTGCAGCCGTGTTTCGTTGGTCACTATTCCGTGCAGCGATGCGCCGATCTTGCCAAACTGTGTTTGTATTCCTGTCTCAGTTACGGTTGCCAGCCCCTTGCCCTGGGTCACCAGTGTTCCGCTGAACACACGCCCGTTTTCATCGGCCTGTGTAGCAAAGCTCTGCTTGCGCACTGCCACCGACTCTCCGGTCAACAAAGACTCGTCAATAGTCAGGTTCTTACTGTCCAGCACGGTAGCGTCTGCACCTATCCTGTCGCCCTCATTCAGTATCATCACATCGCCGGGCACCAGCTCGCGGCCGGGTATGCGCACTTCCTTGCCGTCGCGTATCACCAGCACGCGGGGAGTAGATAGTTTACGCAGCGCCTCAAGCGCCTTTTCCGTTTTGCGGTGCTGATAGAAGGTAATGTAGATGATGATGAATGTGGTGGAGAGGAGGATGATACCTTCGCGATGATCGCCAAGTATCACATAGAGCACACCACATGCCAGAAGCAACAGGAACATAGGTTCCTTCACTACCTCCAATGCAATATGGAATACAGTTTTAGGTTTGGCCGATGGCAACTCGTTGTACCCATGCTCGGTGAGCCGGCGTTTGGCGTCTTCGGCCGAAAGTCCCTGTATTATAGTGCGCTCGCTCACTCACGGTAAGGTGTTGGGGTGATCAACAAGATGTTTTCGTTATCCCTGCTTCTTCGACAGAATATTGTTGGCCTCGCCCAGAAACTTCACTTCTTCCTTGCCGGGCTCAGCACCTGAAGGGTAGCCGAGGGAACCAAGCGGATTGATATTCATGTTGGGTGTTGCCTTGTCTTTTTCCATCGTGAACATCCAGATAGTTGGATAGCCCTGCACCCTGAAAGCTTGCTGCAGGCTACTGTTCTGCTGCATCAGCTCAGGAGAAAGTTGCTTGCGCCTCGGGAAGTCCAGTTCCAGCAGGATCACCTTTTCCTTTGCCCACTTTACAAATGCCGGCTTGGCAAATACATCCCTCTGTAGTTTATGGCACCAGCCGCACCAGTCGCTGCCAGTAAAGAACCCGAAAATAGGCTTGTTTGTTGCTTTCGATTTTTCCTGGGCTTGCATGAGGTCGGTATACCATTCCAAACCACCTTCAGTATGTGTTTGCGCAAACGTGGTTGCGGAGGCGAACAGGGTGGCGGAAAAAACGAATAGAAGGAGATGCTTCATAAATATTGTTGTTGTTTATGATGGCCGGCTATTAGTCGCCCCGGCTAATACAAGCACAATTTAGCAGGTTTTTGGATATTTTGGCTGTTAAAGTTTCTTGCCGGCGGCATGTCAGCATCAGGGCAAATGCCCTCAGCTCCTACGAATCTTTGTAGATTGCGTGCGATTTCACATCACTCAATGCAGCAAAAACAATCGTCCGAGGTTTGGCTTGTAGCCGGTATCGTGGTCAGTATGTTCCTATGGGGGCTTAGCTGGCCATCGGGCAAGGTACTCAGCGGTTACTGCTCGGCCATCAACTTCTCGGTATACCGTTACGCTCTTGTACTCGTCAGTATGGTGCTGATATTGCTGGCCACACGCACAAGTTTCGGGTTGCAGCGCAAGGGTATCCCCATTGTTGCCACTGCCGGATTGTTGCTTGCCGTCTATAGTTATCTATTTTACATGGGGCTGAAGACGGGGTCGCCCGGTGCAGGTGGTGTTCTGGTCACCATTATGAATCCTTTAATGGCCTACGTGCTGGGTTTGGTACTCGATCGTCGCCGGCCAACAGGTCGCGAGGGTGCCGGTCTTGCAGTAGGCTTCATCGCCGGAGTAGTGCTGTTGCAGTTGTGGAAGAATACCTCGACATTGTTGGATAGCGGCAATCTTTACTTTCTGCTTGCAGCTTTTTCATGGGCTGTCATGAGTAAGTTCACCGCCAAAGGTGGCCGTTATGGTTCATCACTTGGCTTCAGCCTCTGGCAATACCTTGTGACGTTTCTGTGTATGCTGCCGCTGGCAGATGCGGCAGAGTTCAGGAATGCCATTCAGATCCAAGATCCGGTTTTCTGGGGCAATCTTTTCTTCTCTAGTGCCATAGTCACTTCAGGCGCCACCACCATGTATTTCTATGCCACCACCAAATTGGGGGCCGAAAAGGCAAGTAGTTTCATATTTCTGGTGCCGTTATGCGCCTCGGTATCTTCTTGGATGTTGCTTGGCGAACAGATAAAGCTGCACACTGCAATAGGCGGTGTTCTGGGGATAATTGCGGTGTATATTATGAACAAAAGAAGGACACCGTCAAAAAGTACTGACAAATGACGAACCAAGAGCAACTATACAACGCGGCTGCTTCCAGAGTGAAAGACGCAGTGGCGAGCCAGATGTTTGGTAAACCTTACTACAAGATCGGCGGCAAAGCATTTGTTTGCTTTTTTCAGCAGGAAACTGCTTTTAAGCTTACCGGTGCCGACCATGCAAAAGCGCTTGCGCTGACAGGAGCGAAACCCTTTGACCCATCCGGCAAAGGCAGACCTATGAAGGAGTGGGTGCAAGTGCCCGTAGCGCACGCGGCATTGTGGGCTGAGCTTGCAGCGAAGGCGGCAGCATATGTTGCATCCGGCATCTGACACCTTACACAAAAAACAAACCGCCTTTGCGGCGGTTCATTTCAGTTTGCACAGGGATAGACGCACCTGTGTGCCGGTTAAAAGGGGCTTGGTATCGGCAAGCGTAAACCGGCATTTTACAGGCACAGCTATTATTCTTCAGTTGTTTAGATTGTTCTTCAAATTACCTGCTGTCGGGTCTCGTAAGGTAAAAGCCAGTTCTTGACCCAAAAGTACCTGCTGTCGGGGTAGTAATGGCAAGCAGTTAGTGAAAGGAACGTTTCAGTTAGTGATATAGGGGGTGATTAGTAGGTATAGGCGGCATTACTAACTGTAAATGTCGTTTCACTAACCCTGATTTCGGGCCTGATATCAAATTTCTATCTTTGAAAAGTTGTATATGGGGCGTCGAAGCGTTTTTGTCATGTTGCTGTTGCTGTGGGTGTTGCCCGCCCTGGCACAGGACCCCTATTATACTGTTATCAACAAGGCTACCGGGCTCCCTTCCAATTCAGTGTATGATCTTTTTCAGGATAGCAAGGGATTTATCTGGATAGCTGGCGAAGACGGGCTCACTCGCTATGACGGTTTCGAATTCCGAACCTACACATCTGCAGGTCAGACATCGAGAGCAGGAAACTCAATAGCGGAAGACAAAATGGGACGTATCTGGTACAGGAATTTTGATGGCCAGATCTATTATGAGGAAGCCGATAGTCTTCATCACTTTGACTTGCTGGAACAGACGGTTCAGGGGCCGTTTGCGGTTGTAGGTGATCACCTTTTTGTGTTCAACAGGCAGGGTTTTTTCGTTTATGACATCAAGACCTTCAGGCTGGTCAGGTCGATGGCCATGGATACGAAGCCGATATTATATCATTTCAACAATGATAGCATAATGTACGTGCTCATTGACCTTGACCTGTATGCATTTACAGCTGAAGGGCAGGCGCTCATTGCAAAAGACGTGCCGGCCGGCTCGCTCGATGGCGCGGCAGATGGTAAGTTGTTGATCTCTGACAAAGTGAATGCCGATCGGAAGTGTTTTGTACTGAATAACGGACGAGTTGAGCAGACTATCGCTCTGCCACCCATCAATCTGTTGCAGGGGGCTTCGTTTTGTGGCGGGTACTATTGGATTCTTACGCCTACCGGTGCTTGGGTTTTCGACAAAACGGGTAACAGCATCAGTGACGGCAGGCCATTTTTTGCCGATAAGAATATTTCGTCGGTGATGCGCGACCGTGATGGGAATTTCTGGATAGGTACCCTATATGAAGGTATATTGCTGGTGCCCGATCTAAAAACACAACTTGTAACAGAAGAGAATTTTCAACCGGGTCTATTGCTCAACACCGAGAGGTCGTTGTACGTGGGAACGAAGAGTAATACGATCTACACTTTCGACGAATTGCGAAATACCCTGTTGAAAAAATACCATGGAGATGTGCGGCACAAGATCCAATGTATGACCTATCACAGCGGCTCAGATAAGTTGCTGTTTGCTGCTCAGGCCTTTTTCATAACAGATACTCTTTTTCGCGATCCCCGCCGATATGCTTTTGCAGTTAAGAAGATAGTTTCGGTGGATGAAAAGTACATTGCATTTACTTCAAGCGGGGTCACCGGGCTCATGCCAATGCGCAATGATATTGTCAGCATTTGGGACAGTCTTTACACGGCGCGCAAATTGCAAAGTGGCGACTGTGATTTCCTTCAGGGTGGCCGGGGGAAAACGATTGCTTTTGACGAGCAGAATCACGTCATCTACAGTGGGTCCAATATCGGATTGTACCGCATAACTCCGGGACAGATCGGCGAAATAAAGACCAACGGTATCAAGATATTTCCGGTGAGCCTTGTACACTTTGATGGGGTATTGTATGCGCTTACTCCCGAGAACGATCTGTGGGAAATAAAAGAGGATGTTGTGCCGGTGAAGTTGCAGGTTGGCGAGGCCGCTGAACGGATATTCCAGATAAGACGCTCCGGCGAGTTTTTTTTCCTGATCACAAGTTCCGGTATCCGACAGTTGGACAAGGCAACCGGCAAATTCGAATTGGTGCAGACTAGGTCGGGCGTGAGGGGCGATGAGATAAACGACCTCGAAGTGCGGAACGGAAGACTGATAATTGCTACCGACAGAGGACTGATAGTAGAACTGAATAACATGGGCACCCGGTCAGGTGTACAGCCCGTTTTTTACGTGAACAAAGTAATTGTCAATGGTCGCCAGGTGCGGGAGCAGGCCATCAAAGCCCTCGAGTATGATGAGAATGATATTGAGATCGACTACAGCGTTCTGTCTTTCGATATGACCCGCCGCTATTCGTTGCAGTACAGCATAAACGGCGAGCCGTGGCGTTCTAATCCCAACTCCAGCCGGAATATAAAACTCGTAGCACTTTCACCCGGCAAGTATCATTTGTCTTTCAGGTTGGTTACCGACGGTGGTTCTGTTTATCCTCAGCGGTCATTGGACCTTTTTGTCCGGTCGCCGTTCTGGCTCAAGTGGTGGTTCTGGCTTCTTTGTCTGGCCTTGGCGGGTTGCGTTACCTATCTATTCTTCCGCTGGAAAACCAGACAGCTGCAACGAAAGAATGTGCTCATGCTGGAGAAAATGGAATTGGAGAAAAATCTCCGTAACTCCATGCTCACCGCCATTAGAGCGCAGATGAACCCGCATTTCTTCTACAATGCATTGAATACAATACAGTCATTTATCTTCTCGGACGACAAAAGGAACGCGTCTACCTATTTGTCTAAATTGTCGCGGCTTACGCGGTTGGTGTTGGAGATGTCCGAACGCGAATCGATATCGGTGGAAGAAGAAGTAGAGGCACTTCGATTGTATCTTGATCTGGAGAAAATGCGTTTTGTCCAGGACTTTGACTTTGAGATCCGTTTGTCCCGAGATATTGAGGCTGGTGTTTTGCGAATACCATCAATGATCGTTCAGCCTTATGTAGAGAACGCGATCAAGCATGGCCTGATGCACAAAAAGGGATATAGGCGGTTGCTGGTTGATTTTAGTGTGGCTGACGGGGTGTTGAAGGTGCTGGTTGATGATAACGGAATAGGAAGAGAAAGGGCAGCCGAGATGGCAACAACCCGAAAGGAGAGACATACACCCTTCTCTACCGAAGCAAATAACCGACGTGTGGCACTGCTGAACAGGGAAAGGGAGCAAAAGATACAGATAACCTATTTTGATAAGAAGGGTATGGATGGTGAGCCTGAAGGTACATGTGTGACCATAACCATACCTTTGACATAAGTTGAACGGATGAAAGCGATAATAGTTGACGACGAAACAAGGGCACGCACCTTGCTGGCCAAAATGCTGAAAGAGTACTGCCCCGATGTGGAGGTAGTGGCCGAGGGGAGTGATCTTCCGTCGGGGGTAAAGGCAATTCGTAAATGGCGACCAGATATAGTGTTTCTTGATATCGAAATGCCGGGTTACAGCGGACTGGAGTTGCTTGACTTTTTTGATGAGCAGGAAGTGACTTTCGAGATCGTTTTTGTAACCGCATACAACAACTACGCTATCAAGGCTTTCAAAATGTCAGCTGTCGATTATTTGCTGAAGCCGGTTGAGCCGGGTGAATTGGAGCAGGCGGTGGAAAGGGTCAGAAAAAAATCGACGCAGAACAGGGGCAACAACATAGCTCCGCTGCGTGAGAATCTGAAAGAAGAGGGGATGCACACTATTGCAGTTCCCGATGCCAATTCGATAAGGTTTCTGAAGCTCTCAGATATTCTGCTTTTTAAGGCCGATAATACCTATACCGAGATCTTCTTTATAGATGGTAGCCGACTCACTATCAGCAGGACTTTAAAGAATATTGAAGATACGCTTAACGGGGTAGTTGGTTTTTTCCGTTGTCATAAATCATACATTGTCAATACAGGTTTTGTTACCGACTACGTAAAGTCTGACGGTGGTTACCTTGTGATGAAGGGAAATCACAACATACCTATTTCGCCCGAAAAAGCTCAGGATCTACTGAGTCACGTGGCATTTGTGAAGCGATAATGTCAAGGCAGGTGCTAAGCGAGGAGCTCACAGGGTTTCATGCCCGTTACCTTTTTGAATGCCGTGCTGAAGTGTGAAATGCTGCTATAACCCAATTCGTGCGCTACATCGGTCACCGATCGGCCTTGTTCTTTCAGCAATGTTTTGGCTCGCGTGATGCGTAGCTCCTGCTGGTATTCGTGTATTGTCTTTCCTGTAAGTGCCTTGAAACCTTTCTTCAGGTAACATTCGTTCATGGCTACCTTTCGCGATAGTTCCTTGATGGTATGTGGCTGGTCGGTGTTCTGTTGCAGTATGGTCATTGCTGCTGCTATCTTCTCTCGCTCCCCCTCAAAGGCAAGGAACCGGCATGCAGGCACCTGACTGGCCTCAAATGGAGCTGAAATAGTCTCTAAAGCGCGGCGCAAAAGGTGAGTGGCGGCATCCATGCGGTGCAACGACCGTATGAGTGGTGTAACCGCAACAGATTCTTGTGTCAGTTGTTTCAACAACGCTCTTGCCTGTGCACAAACGGTAAATTGCTGGTCGGTGGTTTCATCCAGACGGAATGGCTGATTGGCCATCAATACGTCTGCCGGAAACTGGTTGAAGAATGAGGGGAGGAAACGAATGGAATAAATAACGGCCTCATCGCCATTGTTCTCCAGATACTCCAGATAACAGAGGTGCAGGCAGAATTGGTTGTCACCTATCGGATAGAGGTATAGCATCCCCCTGTCTTCCGGCAGTTCCTCTGTCGGTATCAGCACTTCCATACATTCGGCAAGAATACTGTTGTTCACAGGCACCGAAACCGTGTTGGTAACACGGCTGCCGGTCCCTGCAAATCGCTCAGCGATGCCCGGAATGTTTTCTGATGTTCTGACACTTGCCATTACTGCAAAGGTATGGGGTTCTTGAATTTTGGTTTGTCAGCCTACTATCATGTGTTGCCGGCCGAACGGACGGTCATCAGGGTTTCGTGCCCATAATTCCGTCTATTTCCTGCATTATTGCAGGTGTCAACTGCGTGTACATGTTCAATGCTTCAAGATTTTCCATCAGCTGCGACTCACGGGTCGCTCCCAGAATGGCTGTTGTTACATTCGGGTTATGGATACACCACGCTATGGACAGAGTCGCAAGACTGGTACCCATGTCGGATGCAACTTTTGAGAGTTTTTTCACCCGCTCCACTTTGTCGTCCTGCATCATGCGGTCTTTCAGCCATGCATAGTTATCTAAGGCCAGGCGCGAACCCTCGGGTATGCCGTCATTGTACTTGCCGGTAAGCAATCCGCTGGCCAGCGGACTCCAGATAGTCGTACCCATGCCGTTGTTTTTAAATATCGGCAGGTAATCATGTTCCATCTTCGCGCGTTCGAAGAGGTTGTATTGCGGTTGTTCCACGGCAGGTGGAATCAGTCCCAGTTCCTTAGCCACTTTGTGGGCTTCCAGTATCTCATCGGCGCTCCATTCGCTGGTGCCCCAGTAAAACACCTTTCCCTGCTCAATCAGGATGTTCATTGTGCGAACGATCTCCTCCATCGGGGTTTCAGGGTCGGGCCTGTGGCAGTAGTACAGGTCCAGGTATTCGGTCTGCATGCGGCGTAGAGCGGCATGGCAGGCTTCCATTATATGTTTGCGGCTCAGCCCGTTCTGGTTGGGTTTATTGTTCTTTCCATGCAGGCCAAAAAACACTTTGCTGGAGATACAGTACGAGGTGCGGTCCCAATTTTTGGCAGCAAGCACACGTCCCATCATTTCTTCACTTCGTCCTCCTTCGTATGCTTCAGCATTGTCGAAAAAGTTGATACCGTTGTCGTAGGCAAGCCCCATCAACCTGTCTGATGCCTTGTCATCAACCTGTCGCGAAAAAGTGACCCACGATCCGTAAGAAAGTACGCTGAGTTTCAGCCCGGTATTGCCCATTTTCCTGTATTCCATCATCCTGTTCTGTTTTTGGCAAAATTACTGACTATGTCAGCCGGCCATATCGGAAAACGTTATTCCTGCATAGGCTGCTGTTAATGTGCCTCGAGCCAGTTGGTGCCGCTGCCGGTTTCCGCGCTGGTTGGTACTCCGTGCGGCAGTGGCATGGCGTGTTCCATTCCCTCCTTTATCAGTGCTTTCATTTCTTCCACCTCATTGTCCGGCACGTCAAACACCAATTCGTCATGTACTTGTAGTATCATTTTGGAGCGCAGGTGTGTTCTGCGTTTTATTTCTGCATGCACCGATATCATCGCCAGTTTTATCATGTCGGCTGCGGTTCCCTGTATCGGCATATTGATCGCGTTCCGCTCTGCAAAACCGCGCACGGTGAAGTTGGCGGAATAGATGTCTTTGAGCCAGCGTTTGCGTCCCATCAGCGTTTGTACATAACCATGTTCTTTGGCAAAGTTCACCGATCCGTCCATGTATTTTTTGATGGATGGGTACTGTATGAAATAGTTGTCGATTATGGTCTTCGCTTCGGTGCGGCTTACACCGATATTCTCGGCAAGTCCGAATGCCGACTGCCCATAGATGATACCGAAATTCACGGCCTTCGCAGCACGCCTCATATCTTTTGTCACTTCCGATTCCGCTACGCCATATACCTTGGCTGCAGTGGCCGTGTGTATGTCTTTATTCTCCTTGAAGGCAGCTATCATGTTCTCATCTCCGCTAATAGCTGCCACAATGCGCAGTTCTATCTGCGAATAGTCGGCAGAGACCAGTTTGTGCGAGCTGTCGCGTGGAATGAACGCCTTTCTTATCTCGCGGCCACGGTCGGTGCGTATAGGTATGTTCTGCAGATTGGGATTGTTGCTGCTCAAGCGACCGGTAACGGCAACTGCCTGATTGTAGCTCGTGTGCAGGCGACCCGTATGTGGGTTCAGCAGTCCGGGCAGTGAATCTACATAGGTGCTCTTCAGCTTTGTCAGCTCGCGGTAGGCAAGTATGTCCTCTATGATCTGGTGTTTATGGCGCAGCTTCTGCAGTATCTCTTCACCGGTGGCGTACTGCCCTGTTTTAGTTTTCTTTTGGCCTGCATCTATCTTCATTACCTCAAACAGTACTTCGCCCAGTTGTTTGGGCGAGCCAATATTGAATTTAAGGCCGGCATGATCGTAAATGCGTTCCTCGGCGGTGCGTATGTCCGTTTCCAGTTCCTTCGAGTATTGGTTAAGGAAAGCTACATCAAGATTCACGCCCTCTGTCTCCATATCTACCAGCACAGGCACCAGCGGATTCTCTACCTTTTCAAACACCTGCGTCACATCTTTCTCATTCAGCAGCGGGTCAAACGCCTGTTTCAGTTGCAAAGTTATGTCCGCGTCTTCCGCCGCATATTCTTTAACAGCATCAAGCGGTGCGTCACGCATCGAGAGTTGGTTCTTTCCTTTCTTGCCTATCAACGTTTCTATGGACACAGGCTGGTAGTTCAGGTACTTAATACTCATCATGTCCATGCTGCGTTTGCCGTCAGGGTCTATTACATAATTGGCAAGCATGGTGTCGTACAGGTGGCCGTTCAACGAGAAGCCGTAACGTTTCAGCATGATCATGTCATACTTGATGTTCTGGCCTATCCATAGAATGCCGGGTGCTTCAAAAACCTTTCTGAATCGCTCCAGCACGCCAACCACCGCTTCCCTTTCTGTCGATACCGATACGAAGTACCCTGTTCCCTTCGCAAAGCTGAAACTCATGCCCACCAGGTCGGCCAGATTGGCGTCAATATTGGTGGTCTCAGTGTCGAAGCAGATCTCTTTTTGCTGCAATAGCAATGCCGCTAATTCGTCTATTGCTGCAGGCTCTGTTATCAGCTTGTAGTCATGAGGAGTGGTTTCTATTGTGGCATAGTTACCTTCCGGTATTGTCTCTGCATCAGTTTCGGCATTGGTTTGATCAACTGAGGTTGCAGGGGTAGTCGGTTGCGGCGTAGCGCCCCGCTTCTGTGGCAGCGGGTTGCCAAATAGGTCGGTGGCTGCTGCCGGTGCCGCTGCGGCGGTATCGCCGAACACGCGACGTGCCAGCTGCCTGAATTCCAGTTCGTTGAATACCTCCGTAAGTGCCTCTGTGTTCCTTTCTTTTATCCTGAAGTCTTCTTCGTGAAAGGGGAGCGGCACATTCGTGATGATCGTAGCCAGTTTCTTCGACATCAGTGCCAGGTCTTTTCCGTTGCGCACTTTCTCGCCCATTGCACCCTTTATGTTGTCAGCATTGGCAAGTATATTTTCAAGAGTGTCGTACTCTGCCAATAGTTTTGCAGCGGTCTTTTCTCCCACGCCTGGTATGCCCGGTATATTGTCTACGGCATCGCCCATTAATCCCAGCATATCTATCACCTGGTCCACGCGTTTGATACCCCACTTGGCACACACTTCTTTTGGCCCCAGTATCTCCACATCGCCGCCGCCACTAGCCGGTTTGTAGATGAATACATTGTCGCGCACTACCTGTCCGTAGTCCTTATCGGGTGTCACCATGTACACGGTATAGCCCATGTCGGCAGCCTCCAGTGCCAGCGTGCCTACAATGTCATCGGCCTCATAGCCATCCAGTTCCAGCACCGGCAGATTGAAGCCACGAATAATCCGTTTAATATCCGGCACCGCAGCCAACAGGTCCTCGGGCGTTTCCTGACGGTTCGCCTTGTAGTCGGCAAAGTCAGTATGCCTTTCAGTGGGTGCCGATGTGTCGAACACCACTGCCAGGTGGGTTGGTTTTTCTTTGTTGATGAGATCCAGCAGGGTAGAGGTGAAGCCAAACTGGGCATTGGTGTTCTTTCCCTTGGTTGTTACACGAGGGTTACGGATAAGGGCATAATACGCACGGAAGATAAGTGCGAACGCGTCGAGCAGGAATAATTTCTTTTCTGGCATGCCGCTAAGGTAAGCCAAAACTGGTGCACGTGGGTTCCGTTGTGTTCTGTCTTTCACTCCCGTTATTACACGGCATTGCTGAACATCTTCTTACCTGCATCAGCCTTGCTGCGGGCTATATACAGGTCAAATGCGCTGCAGATGTTGCGGATGAATGGCTTTCCGACTGGAGTCACCTGAACGTCATTACCTGTTACGACCACCAGTCCGTCAGCTTGTAATGCCCTAAGCGACGGCAATACATATTCCGTCATGTTGCTGTCGTTCAGGTCGGTAATGGTGGTATGACCCGTGCAGATCAGGTCCAGTATGTGTCGGCCATGTTTCCGGTCTTCGGCGCTGGTGAAGAGGCCTTTTTGCACAGGTATTTTGTCTTCGTTTATCAGTTCGTAGTAGTTGTGCAGGGTTTTCTCATTCTGCGCAAAGCCACCCGGGGTGGTGCTGATAGACGATACGCCAAGCCCTATCAGTATTTCGGTCTGTTGCGTGGTGTACCCCATAAAGTTGCGGTGCAGCCTGCCTTCTTGCAGTGCCGCAAAAAGGTCGTCGGTCTCCAACGCAAAGTGGTCCATGCCTATGTCGCGATATCCGTTGGCGGTGAGCAGTTGTTTGCCCCTCAGGTACAGTGCCAGCTTGTCAGCTGCGCCGGGCAGGTCGTTCTCGTCAAACAGGCGTTGTCCGCGGCTCGTCCAGGGTACATGTGCATAGCTATAGAATGCTATTCTGTCGGGGCGTAGTGCTATCACTTCATTGATCGTTCTGGTTATGCTGTCAAGTGTTTGCCGTGGCAGACCGTAGATCAGGTCAAAGTTTACGGATGTGTACCCGATTACTCTGGCATCTTCGGTAGCGCGCCTCACGTTCTCAACGGGTTGTATCCTGTTGATGATGCGCTGAACTTCCGGGTCATTATCCTGCACCCCATAACTCACCCTACGGAAACCCAGATCAAAAAGTGCCTGCAGGTGTTCTTTCGTAGTGTTGTTGGGGTGTCCCTCAAAGCTGAATTCATGCTGTTCGTGTATGATGGCACTGTTCAGTATCGGTTCCAGCAACTTGCGTAGGTTAGCAGGAGAGAAGAAGGTAGGTGTACCCCCGCCCAGATGTAGCTCTCGCAGCACCGGCAGACCATCCATCAGTTGCACATACATCTGCCATTCCCTGTGTATGGCATCTATGTAAGCGTCTTCTACGCTATGGTTGGTGGTTATCTTTTTGTTGCAGCCGCAATAGGTGCACAGAGATTCGCAGAAAGGCAGGTGCAGGTACAGGCTGATGCCACCCTTGCGGTTGTGCGCACTGAAGTCGGCGGCAAATACTTTTTGCCACTGCGCCGCATCCAACCCCTCCTTCCACCCGGGTACGGTTGGGTAGCTTGTATATCGTGGTACAGGTATATTGTATTTTTCTATTAATTGATCTTCGGTCACGGTATTTCCTTTTCAGCAAAATTACCCTCATGGTGCGGGGCCGTGGGTGACTGATATCATAAACGAGCCGGTTATGGTCATGTTTTAGTAATAATTGTGGTCAGTTTTACCCCATTTCGTCTATGTGGAGAACCCCACATCGGCAACCCGAGTTATACACATCTGTGCATTACTTCTTCGTGTTACGTTTCAAAGGTGTGGTACTTTCGGTTAACAAAATTGCATAGCCGTATGGATATAGAACAACTGATGCCCCATGTAGAGGCCCTTATATTTGCGAGCGAGCGTCCGCTCACGCAGATCGAGATGACCGAAGTATTGGGCCAGGCGCTTGATACTGTCATAGAGGCTGAGCGTATTGCTACCTGCCTCGAGGCGATCCGCGAGAAGTATGATGCGGATTATTATCCTTTCCAGCTTCGCGAGATAGGCGGCGGATACCAGTTCCTTACAAAGAAAGCATTCCACAAGACCGTATTGCAGCTTAATGGCGAGAAGCACATCAAAAAGCTGTCTACAGCAGCTATGGAAACGCTTTCTATCATTGCCTACAAGCAACCGATTACAAAAAGTGAAATTGAATATATCCGTGGCGTAAGCGCAGACTACAGCATACAGAAATTGCTGGAAAAAGAACTGATCGTCATAGCGGGCCGCAACGAAGAAATGGTAGGTAAGCCGCTCATCTATGCTACTTCCAAGAACTTCATGGACTACCTCGGTATCAATTCACCCGCTCAGTTGCCACAACTGAAAGACATCACCGACATGCAGATCGTGATGCCAACCAGTGGTCAGGAAGCTGTTCCAGCCGATGCTCAGGGACTGGTTCTGGAGCCAACCGAATTGAGGCAGGCATCCTAATTGCAGCATCAGTACATTAACAACAAGAATTAGTAAGTATCAATACAGAATTACAAATTCACAACCCGCCGCTCCTTACCAGGGCGGCTTTTTTTACCCCACCTTTCAAACCCTCGAACATCAACACTAAACAAAATATGTACATTTGTAAAACAAATGATCTTATGGCAATCTGTCGTCTCACAATTTGTCTTGCCCTTGCGGGTGTTTTATTTCAACCTGTAGCAAATGCCCAGCGAAAATCTGACGAACAACTCGTTCAGCAGCTCAAAAGTGACATCGGCTATCTTGCTTCAGATGCCCTCGAGGGCAGGCGCACGGGTACTCCCGGCGAACTCAAAGCGGCAGAGTATATTGAAAAGCGCTACCAGCAAATGCGGGTGGCACCGTATAAAAATTCCTACTTCCACCCTTTCCGCTTCACTTATGGCAAGGAGGTGGCTCCAACCACACGCATAGTGATCAACGGGGTGGACGTAAAATCCAACGACAATTGTTTCCCCTTTCCGTTCAGTGCCAATAAAAAGGCCTCAGGTGAGATCCTGCCCGATGTCATGGAGCAGGGGAGCGCATGGATGATGCCCCTCTATGCTAGCCAGGAAGAGGCAGACAACCCTCACTTCGATGCGGAGAAGGCTTCATTCGAGAAGTGCCGCGAGGCCGCTAAACAAGGTGCCAGCGCTGTTATCTTGTTCGATAGTTATGGTAGCAAATATGCGCCCACGTTCAATAGTCAGTCAATTTATGAGACAGTTGCAGTCCCCGTGGTGTTTATGGGGAACAAGGTTTGGAAGAAGCTTGTTGTGGACCGCCAGGCAAACAAGGGTGCAGTAACTGTGTCGCTGGACATAGAAATTACAAAAACTGAACGTAGCGGTAACAATCTTGCGGCCTATATTGATAATAATGCTGCCTATACGGTGGTATTGGGTGCCCACTACGATCATCTGGGGTATGGCGAGGACCACAACAGCCTGCATGCCAATGCTGCCAAAGATCACCTCGTGCACCACGGCGCCGACGACAACGCCAGCGGCACTGCCGCCCTCTTGGAAATGGCCGGTCGCATCAAAGCCAATAAGAAGTTACGCCACTACAACTATCTCTTTGTCAATTTCTCCGGCGAGGAACTGGGTCTGTTCGGCTCAAAGGCATTTGTGAAACAAGAAGGGCTCGACAGCAACAAGATCGCCTATATGCTGAACATGGACATGGTAGGCCGCCTCAACGATAGCACGCATGCACTCACTGTGGGCGGCGTAGGCACATCACCCTCATGGGCAGAGGTAGTGGCCATGGCCGGCTCCGACTTTAAAGTGGTGATAGATAGTGCCGGTGTAGGCCCGTCCGATCATACCAGCTTTTACAATGCAGGCATTCCGGTGCTGTTTTTCTTCACCGGCACGCACAAAGACTACCATAAGCCATCAGACCTGCCTGAGGCAATCAACTATCAGGGCGAAGTGGATGTGCTGAAATATGTGACCCGCGTGGTGGAGAAAATGGATAAGGAACAGAAGCCACACTATTTGGTGACCAAACAGGCGAGTGTTGGAAAATCCCGCTTTAAGGTGTCTATGGGCATTATGCCCGACTATACCTTTGATGGTGGCGGCGTGAAAGTGGACGGCGTTACTGATAATAAACCTGCGGCACGTGCCGGAGTGAAGGTTGGTGACATTGTTATTCAACTGGGCGATAACAAGATCACAGGTATGCAGAGCTACATGGAGGCATTGGGCAAGTTTGGCGCAGGCGACAAGACGCAGGTTACCGTGAAGCGCGAAGGGAAAGAGGTTGTGTTGCCGTTGGAGTTCGTAAAATGATTCTTACAGTATGATATATAGAAGAAAGGCGGCCGATCGGTCGCCTTTCTTATTGTGCCACTAACGGCCACAAAAAAATAAACCACCCGCAGAGCGAGTGGTTTTATTTTCTTTTGCTTTAAGAACTAATTACTTAGTTGCAGGAGCAGCAGGTGCAGCTTCAGCAGCTGGTGCAGCAGCAGCAGCAGAGTCAGC
>JACCEA012159631.1_pt1 | contig 18745 bp, 16 predicted proteins | sample 7449851 | NCBI WGS metagenome assembly JACCEA01 (sample SAMN15323453, study PRJNA562643) | freshwater metagenome | isolation source: river surface water | place: USA:Blue River Watershed | collected 2017-08-18
GATATGATCTCAACAATAAATACACCGATGGCTGGCATTTTATGGGTACTGCCCGACAAATGGAAGCCATTATTTTATTCAACATTATTTGCAATCAATGGTTAGAAGCGAATTCTACTGTTTCACGTTAAGCGGTCGAAGCTCAGTGGTTACATGAAGATTCTTCATAATAACCTATATCAGTATTCATATATTAGTTAATTCCATATATTATTTCGTATCGACATTATATTGCAACGTAACGTTAAAACTACAATTCTTCACAATGTTCTAACCAACATCAGAAAATGATGATATATCAAATGTCGATGTATAACCCATGAAAAATTCAAATATAATCCATACAACAATCACAACCAACAAGCCAACAGATCACCATCACAATAAAGTACAACCTTTCAACATATATTTATATGAAAAGGCATTAAACCGACAATAACAGGCTCCACGAATTAACAAAAGCAAATCATACGTCATAACAAATATAAAAAGTCTCCATTTCAAATTCTTAAAGAGATACATACAGAATACGGTAGTTAAGTAGTTCATCATTTTTTCACGCCTTTGTATTTCTTTAGTGCCATGATTGTACTGCCAACATACATATTTATTCCTGGGCAAAGTGCTTTTCCTTCACGATTATTATTTCCTCCAAAATCGTGGTTTGTTAAAACCTGATGTTTTTCCTTATGAACAACTTCAGGCAATCCCAATGCCTTGCATAAATCCGAACAAATGTGACTTTCTTTCCACAATTCAATACCTTTCTTCCCTAAATTACCACATCCAAATTCCTCTTTCTTTTCCAAACCAAAAAATTGCCATACAGATGTCATTAAGGTCACAACTGAGTGGATTTGCGGATCTGTGTAACGATTATCAGCCCCTTGCATGTCTACAACAACTAATTTGTGTTTCGAATGATGATAAGTAAAATGACTGAACGCATGTGGCGATAAACGAGTATTGTTAACCCAACCTGCATTGTTCGAATATTTATCATAATCTCCATTTATTTTCTCTTCAATCCAAATTAATTTAGAATGTCCACTACTATTACTTGCCTCACCATGGTTAATATGCTCGGTGTATTCAAAAATTACTGCTTGAACAAATTCGACCGATTTTGGTGGGGAGTGTTCGTGCTGATTATAGAATACTGCATATTCTTGTGCTTTGCAATGCATGTACAAATCATTAAACATTTGTTCACGTAAAGGATTCTTATCTTTTTCATTTTCGCGATTAGCTTGATGATTTCCACCAACTACAACATTTGGATGCTGACCATGTGGATCAATATTTTCCCGGTCGTTCGCATCGTGGCGATGACAATTGCTATGCATAACCATCGCCTTTTTAGTGCTTGAATTATATAATTTTCCTATCACCAAATCATTATTTGCTTCTTCTTGTCGATAAAACAAGTGATGCAATTCATCGATTTGATATAATGTATTCGATGGTTGCAAAAATATATAGTATGCGTCACGCATGGCACCACTACTGAAGGGTACAGTAATCATCATAGCAGTGACACCAGTTGGTAATTCTTTCGTTACCATGGCTTGATTCGTTGAGATATAATAATGGAGTTTCTTCATTTTCAGCGTTTTGTATCGTATTCTTCCACTACATTTCCAAAGTAATCTCGTATACTCAGCATGAGATAATTGCTTAGGTCTTCGTAAAAATGCATGCAAGAAATAATTCATAGGGAGAAAGGACAATGATTGAAAGAAACTGGTAGTCAACTGAGATATGGTAAACGAAGTTATTCTAATAGATCGAGTATCTACAGCTGCTAAGAAAATAGCATCAATAACTGTCAAGAGCACCAACAACAAGGGTAGTGGATATTTGCGAAGCACATTCCTCAGAACGGACATGAAGCGGATAAAGAATATATTAGTAGAAGAAAAGAGAAGAAGCACAACCATAATAACTTTGAAAAACAGATATGCGTTGAGAAGAGCTACATGACCCAACAGACATACCCATAATATCGAATGCACCATCAGCACGGAAAAGAAAGCTACGTCTGTACGTTTGACAATATTTACATTGTTAGGAATGTGTGCATCAGTTTGTTTATTAGCATTTTCATTTCTGTTTGCTTCATCAACTTCATTCTTTGGACCAGTTGATTCGCTTTTTGTAATAGGTGAAGCAGGTAATTGCATGGCATTTCCACCACTGGAAGCACCATTGGAACCCAGCCCTAACAAGGAAGATAACCAGTCATACCTGTCTTTGCCCAGCCAAACTAGACCATAGAACTTTATCAATATCTGTAGCAATGGTGATAACCATCTCAGATAGCATACTCCCAACAATGAGTCCCAACCAAACATGAATTCCACTGGCCATGGAGTGAAGATGAACGAGACCAGTACAGTGTTAAAGAAGATCCAATGGAATCGCGAGGTCTTCTTTTCAATATTTTCTATATGAGATTCTCTACTAAGCATAAACAGACCAAGATAGAGATACATCATAATATGAGAGGTGGACTGGACAAATACCTCTAATGCTCCAATGAGACTGACCATGGACAGTGCAGTCTCAAGGAATAGAAACAGCCCATTGACAATCATGATTGCCTTGTGCTATATATCTTCAAACCACCTCCCCACTTTCAAGATTTAACAGCATGTGTCGTCTTCTATTGTGTTTGCTGCTTCCTATGTATACTTCTTGGACATGGGATATGGGATATTGTAAGTTAATTTTAATGCGGAGAAAACTCTGGAGTTTTGAAGTTTTCTGTCTAAACCCCTAATTTTCTGCTCCATTCCCCATTCCCCATTACAACAATAAACTGTATATCCCATATCCCATATCGCTCTGTTCATCGATTTAATCCTATTTCGTACTCTATCATGGATTCGGAGCGTATTGAAGTTTTGGATGACTTGCTCCAGCTTGGAGGTATTCAAAAGTCAAATAACGCCAGACGAGCCTTTCGTCACGATAGATATGATGAGTTAAAAAAAGACATCGAACAAGAAAAAGAAACTAGAGAAATTATCGTTAATCAGATTGAAAGTTTTACAACTTCTCATCATCCCGTTACCCCATCTTCTTCTTCATCATCATCCTCGTTATACTATAATATTGTTATCTTTTCATCTGTAGATTTCTTTCGATTATTCAGTGAATTATTTCTTGTACTTATCGAATCATGCCGCTATGAAGTGGAATTTCTACGAAAGCTTTTTCGTTTATCATCATATTTTGAATTACATTATGTTGGTACTAATGCAGTTCCCTTTGCCAACAATAATGGTACAATGATAACTTCCAATGTCGGAGGAAAGGGGGCAGCAACGATACGAATATCCATGAAATCAATGTTACAAGGATTACATATTTGGAATAATATTCCATTTTGGGTTGATACAGTGCATGATTTAACGCGTTTTGATATCTTGGTAATTGAGAAAGTTTATTCCAAATTGCTTATGATGCAACATCAACAAGGGATTGGTGAAGTTACCACGAGCAACAATATCCCATTTCTTGGGCTTCAAAAGAGTCTTGTAATTGCATTAACATTATTTACTAGGATTCAAGCTGTCGTTGGATCAATGCGATCTGTTGGACTTGGTAGAGAGAGTGTTGACTCCTTTGTACAAGCGGTCAATCAAAAGTACAAGTTAGAAGAATATGGATTTGAACTTAGTTTCTTAACAGCTTCAAATTTCACAAACTCTAGGGATAATAGGTATAATTCTGCTGCTGCACTATTGTCGGCTCTGACATTAGCCAGTGGTGCGGGACAATTGTTGCATCACACGTTGGAGAGTTTATGTCAACTTGAATCACAAATCTCTATGTCATTTTCTGCTCTTTATGAAGAATATGAAACTGCGATGATTGGTCTTTTTCAGCAGGAAGTTACTCAAGCAACTTCAAGTAAAGGGAAAAAGAAGTTTCAACTCAATAGATATGGATTCGGGAAGTTGCTCAGTGTGTACGACATTGGGCATACAATTTTGATACCGCTCTTGCTCTTTCCCGCAATATCCCAAGCTCATCAAGCTGACCAAATGAACAGCACCGTCATTGTAAAAAAAAACAAGAAGGGTGCTTCAGTGCAGAGGTGTATATGTGGTGATCGACTTCAAGCATGGAAACTCTGCGGTGTGCCAACTGTTGCAGAGATAAAGATATTTCAAAAACTACAACAAATACTCCCTTCTGCTTCGTTCAAAGATGTTAGTGCTGGGATTAATGCAAATGTTCTTGGAAGTGGGGCGGATAGATTAGCTTATGTTCCATCCGCCTTGTGTGAATGCTGTTATCGATCAGTATTTGCTGATCCCACATCATTTCTTCGTATTCAAGTCATATCTATGGGGATTTGTCCATTGTTGGGCAGTACATCTGCAAGTGGAGCGAGCGCTATTGAAGCTGAGGAAGATGCGGATTTGGATGACAGTGACAATGATGAAAGACGAAATAGAGAAAGTGGTGGTGTTACCTCTTTTGTCAATGACGTTGCGAAAACTGTTCAATTAGATGCGTACGAAAAAGTTTTGATGAAGATTTACTATGACGTTGAGATTGTCCCATCACCTACCAGAATAATAAGTAGGCGAATTTCTCCGATTAAGACTCCTATTTCTTCCTCAAATAAAATGATGTTGCAATTTCAAGGAGGTATGGTGGATGCTGATTCATTGCCAGATAGAATGGACGCTGTGGACATAACCTCGACACCGTCTACACATCCAACAAAATCAAGAGTTCGATCGACCAGTTCAGACAGTGGCAATGGAAGCAATGCTAGTGGGAATAATAGCGAGCGATATCACAATAGACCTCTTCCGAAGACTCCCTTCAGTACATCGGCAGTGTCAAACACTAGTTCTAGTCCCATGACTGTCACCGTTGCCCGTACTGACAGGCCTTCACCTCCTACAGCTGCGATTGCAGAATTAGAAGCTGACCCGGAAGTTAATTCCGAGAGCCAGGAAGTATTAAATAGACAAAACACAGAAGGATTAAGGGGATTAGATGATGGTAGCGTTTATATGAATCGGTCCGAGTCTCCATCTGTGACGGTGTCACTTGCTGATGTTCAACCTTTGTCACCTACTGAATTTCAGGAGTTCTTCAAGCGTTTATGGAGAGGAACTACAGTCAATGTTGTATACAGTATGAATCCATTAGTAGAAAAGACTCGTTTGTTGTTTTTTCGAAGTGATTCATCAACAAACAATGATCTTTTGGTTGACAGGATTAAACATCATAAGTCACATTATTTGGTTGATTGGATTCAACGTCATGTAAATCATGGTGATATGGTCCCATTATTCCTTGGATGGGCACATAGAAGTGAGGCTGCCAATCTATCATATGATCCTGCGAAATCATTGCCTTTGCAAGTAATAACCAATGTTAAGATAGGAAGTAAAAAGTTCGAGCATTGCATTAAGATAACTAGTGATGCAAAAACGATTGTTATAAAAATCGAAGGCGATGAAGAAAAATTGCAATTAATTGTCAGAGGGTTGACCCAGTTAGCGATTATAGTCTCTCGTTGTTATCGTTAAGTATCATAGGATTTTCAATAGTTTTTGTTGCATAGAATGTGATTTGTGTTGTTAGAAATTATTATGCGGTAAGAAAAATGTAGATTGTTGTTACTATGGAAAATGTGTATGATTTTCCGGGAAAGGTTGTGTTTGAAGGTCGGATCATTGTAGATTTCATATTTGTGTTTGACACTCCGAGTGGTAATAGATTCTGCTATTCATCTCTGATATAAATCAAAAGAAAACTCATTTTGCAGTTCAGAAAAATGATCAACAATATTGTTTTATTCCGTAATAGGCGATTGTCGGTTTCCTATCACAGACCTTGCGGAGAACCATCCCATCCTCTCGAAAAGACATATCCGAAATGTAATAATGGTGCTGATTCACGAAATAGCAATGAGGGAATCAGAATAACGCAATCATTGTTAGATGATGTAGAGGAACAGTTTGCATTCACATATGGAGATTTAGCACGGAAAGCTGTAAAGGTTTACATGTATGAGGAAGAAATAAGCAGGTCGTTTGTTCATCAAACATCTAGTGGTAGGCTTAATCCCTCCTTTTGTGAAATTGAAAGATTTCAGACAAACTTGCTGGGTATCTCGATTATTGGTTTACATTGCTTACAAACCGGAATAACTCATTATAACGAAGAGTTGCTGCCACACTATCCCACTCGCCTGTTCGTTTCGAATGAGTATTCAATGGTGCGACGATACTCATTGGTGGTATCGGGATCAATAAATCAATTATCTGATTCTATGCTTGGTTCGATATTCCTTCAATTTGGACGTTATGACATTAAGTTACTGAATGCATTGATGCGGTTAAATAGAAGATATCAAAGAATTTTCTCATCTGATGAAATATGGGGAGAAGTAGCTTATCCAAGTGGGCCATGGAATTTGAGTATTGGCAGTGAGGGCAATGAAATGTTATTATGGGAATTGTTGAGAAAGGAGCATGGTATCTCCATATTGTCCACGAATAAGTAAGTAACAACAAAATAGTCGTCGAAAACTGTTTCTGATCATCTATTGTTGTGATTTTCTTGAGACTTCGATGGTATTCCCACAATTTTTCGCGTTTAAAAAACTTTTATGGGAATGTTGTTAATTGTTCAACTTCTTCTTTCCTTATTCAAAGTGATATGGACTGTCCTATTTCGTCAACATTATATGCTATGGATATTAAGACATCAACTAGTAGTACAGGATCTTATGTCAACTCGATGCTGTATAAAGTTGGGGGGGCAATCTACAATTCGGTAAGATGCGCTGTAAATTTTGGCGCTACAGCAGGAGCAGCAGGAGCACCCAGTGGTGGAAACAATGAAAATTCCGTGAATGTTGTAATTATCATTGGACTCCCTGGCCAGCAATTATCCTCCATTATCATGCAACAACTTCACTATATTGTACCAACGTCTGCAACAAAGTTTCATCACGATAGATGCTGTAGACCACTTTTACCAAATGGTCGAAGATTAGCGCGAGAAGAATCTCCTTACGATAGCAGAACTAGAAGGACCCACATTATCGATCCAGGGACACTATTCGAATGCAGCCATGACTGCAATATATTCTTCAAGAGAATAGGCGATCCTCGATTAACGTTTCTTCAATTTGATGGTCCTCCTCTCAATAGAATTAACACATCGAACTGTTTGAAATTCATAGCTAGTTCACCATTATCGCATCAGCATACGGACCATTGCAAGGTGGAGGAATCCATCAGAAGCAGCTGGACACAACTTTCAGAAAACGTGAGTAATGTTAACTCTCTTTGATCTTTAGGTCAACCGTTCTCGTTTCAACTTTTAGGCGCTTGCGTTTATTATTGCTGTTGAGTATGATGCGTTTCTCGAAGACTTAATGGCGTCACAATTGCGTCAACTCTTACTGCATCATATCATGTATCATTGTGGTAGTGGATATCGCCGCAATGAACCGTTGCTAATTTTTGTTGGAATAAGAGTTACAACTGTAAGAGAAAATGAACAGGAAGTGATGCAAGCCGTAGAGTTCATCCGCAGTATCATGGAGAGGGCAATCACAACTGCTGGGGGCGAAACGTTTCCTTTGGAAACATCCTTGTCGAAATCAACGACATCAAACATGTTATTGTTTGATGAAAGCAACTACATGGACCAAGAATCATTAGTTTTAGACATGAACCTTATTGTGAATAATCCTCAATTTTCGTGGCGGATTCAACCAATATCTGTCAGTGAAGGTGAAAGTAGTTTGAAGAAAGGATTCTTTGCTGGTATAAATTGGCTTACAAAAACAATTAATCGGTATCTTGATAAACACAATTAATGCAGTAAATGAGTTATATGCTGTAGATAATTTTAAAACTAGAAAATTAAGATAGTTTAGCTTAAATGTGTTTATGCTTCATTGGCAGTGCTACCCCCTTCAGAAATAATTCCTGCTTTGACCATGTTACGAAACTTATCTTTTAGATTAACATTTGTTCTATGTCGTAACTGTTCAAAAGTTAGTATCAATCCCATTAACCTCTTTTAAAACCACTTACAATGTAACTGAAAGATGGATCCTCAAGAATAGTAGCCCAATTGCCAATACCGTGTTGACGCAATCCACGTAATAATCTATTGAACACATATTATCGGTATATAAAGAAAATATTTAGCAACCTACGCATCCTCTTCTTCAGCGGTCCACTTCACTCGTTTTCCACCATCGGCTTTCGACGACTTCTTGGCGGCTTTCCGGGTTGATGGTGAACCCAATTGATCAGGAAAATTTTGGCTGGCACTTCGTTTCGCAAGTTCCTGTATATTTGTTCAAATTATGTATGTACCATATATGTATAAAATCTAGAAATGAATCTAAATACTTACTTCCGTTACTTCTTTTAAGCGTTGCAATGCACTAACGGGAGCTGGAACAACGAGGGCTTCAACATCTGAATCATCAGAAGACTCTTCTTCTTCGGTTTCCTTCATTCTTTTTGCGGGATGCTCTTCCGATTCATCAAGGTCTCCGATTGGAGAAACTGGCAACTGCTAAAACGATGTTTACACATACAATTAAACATATGAACTTTTTAAGATACCTTGGAGCTACTTGGCCTGGAATCAGTCAACCGTTTTCTACCATAATCTATCAGCATCTCTAGTATGAAAACATCATGACAACTCACTTGTTACTAGTTTCGCATGGTAGAGCTGCGGCGCTTGGGACAGTCGCAGGAATCGATGCAGGTTTATGAGCAGCAGAAGATGTTCCTCCGGCAGCCTCTTCGATAAAGCGGAGAGGGTCCTTCTTCTTTCCCTCTTCCATTAAATGCTGACTTTTAGAATGCAATTCATGCATCACAGCCGCAAGGGACTTTCCTGGGGTAGAAGAAGGCACTTTCAAAGGTGACGCAGACACTTGGCTAGCTACCGCCACCGTCGATGATGCTGAAAGTCTTCTATTTGATGGTTCTTCTGGTTGCACTTTACGCATCGAACCTGGTGTTTGGGTTTTCTTCACTTTTTCTGCAAACATTAATATAAAAATCTGCAAACCATAACATCTAGAAAAAGTAATACCAGCAGAATACACCAGTGAGCGTTGAGCATCTTGCCAATTGTCTTCAACAATTAGATTTTCCACTTCCTCTTGTACGGGATGGGATGGTTCCACAATTCGAAGTACAGGCTCGCCATTGAAAAGCTAAGATTTCAAATATTAGAAAAATAATGACATTTATACATATAGATAATGCTGTACCAAAGATTTTAAGGTTTTTAATATTTCCCGCAATTCAGTCGCATACTGAGAAAGAGAATACTTGTCGAAACGTTCGATGATAGTTGGACCATGCAATAACCAACATTTCTTCTTCCCCTTACTCTCAATGAAAATGTCAAGACAAAACTGCTTTACATCCAACTCAAAGGTTTCATCATCATCTCCATAGAAAGCGTTCTTTCTTGAATCAAAAACATTCATAATCGCATCTTTCAATGTAGAGCAATCAAACGTTTTCACATTCACCGTGAAGTCTTTAGCAGTTCTGGGAACTTGTCCATTGCAAACTTCCCTGCTAATGTAGCGAAGAACTTCCTGCAATTTGACGAACAAACTACTTCAGCTGCCATAATATCTCTTCCGGAAGTATAGCTTACATGGATGACCGAGTATCGAAATAATCTGGCCAAAGTTTCTGTTGGAATTGTACCCGCACATTCAGCAATATCGGAATCCTGGATGAGGGGAAATTAAGTTATTTTGAATGTTTAGTCCTACAACTTACAATATTTCGCAAAGTTTCTCGAATAGAGGCAATTATTGCAGGCTCATGATCGTTTAACTCGACAACTTCTTCATCTTCCTCTTCATCAGCATAGCCTACTTGTTCAAACGTAGTTACCAATTGCCATGATTTTTTCAAGAATGCTGCAAATGTTATTTTATCTGATTGGTGTATTTCTGGGAGCTTCTTCTCAGCATCTGGTGAACATCAGCAAGTTAGGCGAACAGCGGAAAAGAAAATTGCCATTTTGAACTTTCACTCACCAGTTAAGCATTGCAGTAAAAGTTCATCCAAATCATGGAATGCAGCCCATGAAATAACAGCCTCAAACGAACCGATATCCATGACTGATGTTAATGTTCATATACCAAAGCTCAATTTCTCTGTGAGCATCTGGCATCGGTGAGCAACTATGCCATGTGCATGCATGAAAGAAAAAGCAAGGCCAGGAGGGTTTCCCTTCTCCTCTAGGGTTTCCGACAACTAGCCGTTTTGGAAATTTGGAGGATTTTTGAAGGTTTTTCGTGAAAATTCTTGGAATTGTTATGAAAACGGTAATAAAACTCGAAAACGTGCCATAACAAATCATAATTATTACAATACTGTGCTTCTCCTATTAAATAATATATCAAGATATTCAATTTATACAATCTATTACTATCATAATACATCCACAACACAAAACCAATCTATCATGGTACTATGTACACAATACATAAAAAGATTCCCGACGAAAATAAATAACCAAAAATAAAAAGCCAATATTCCTTAATTAGACGTTTGAAGTTGATGTTGTAACCTTCTGCATAATAAAAGATATATTGATCGATTATATCTTGGATTTACAGGTCACATCGTCACTTGCGGATAGCAAAGCAAAAATCTGAACCATATGCCCTCTGACCCACGGATTGGCCGGTTTATCGGATACACGAAAAGTTATTGTGTGTTGAGTATCCTTTAAACCCTCAAATAAAGGAATAATCTCTGATCTACCAGTATTATTTTTTTCCATTGCCCATGTGTATCCTTTGAAAAATCCCGACGCTTTTGCAACTTGATTTTCATTGCCATCAACAAAAGCATCTAAGATACCCATACCATCACGCCGTTGCCATATTGCAACTTTTACTGCACTTCCATAAAATTTGAAACTAATTTCCGAACCAATTTCATCCGCTTGCCAACTTCTTTTCATACTTTTCGTGGGCGTGATTCGATCGGAAGGATTGAAACCACCATAACCTACTTTTACTCTTGTGACAACCTTGAAACCTTTTGGTTCACCAACAGGGACTAATTTTCCTTCTGCATCATCAGTAAGTGCATCACAGCGTGTACATAAACCTATTGGGTTAGTATCATAGAGTGGTGGTGGAAGAATAGTTCGTGGTCCGTACTCAATATGGGCTGCATTCTCATCATTATTTCCACTGTTGGCTGTACCACCATCCAGAAGCTTGTCAAAACTATGAGTAAATGTAATTGTTCTCCCACTAGTATCCATCGTTGTATCATGTGTTAATGTATGAACTAAACGTTTCCACCAAGCAAACATTAAATCTCCAAGAAACTTCACACCTTTCGTGCCCCATGGATGAACACCATCAGTAAGAGAATACTCTTCAAATATATGTTTTGGTAAATGAGTCTTGCCATAACAAAGATTCACTGCAGGGCATACATTTAACACAGGAATTTGATAGTAGTATGCATGTAGCAGATATCGCGTCACAGGACAAAATTCCGTCACCCACAAGTTCATCAGCGTTACTACCGGGTTCGAAGGCATAGCAAGAGTCTTTCTGATCAAATTATCCATAAGCTTGGGATGACCATAGTCATTCACTGCAAAATCAATAAATACAAGATCTGGTCTATATTTTTCAAGATCTACACAAAAGATAGTATCTATAATGGGCGGTAGTGAGAAAGTTTGAGTGACCACTATTAGTTACGATTTCACAAAAATTTCAATAAAACATACATGTAATTTCTGTAGCACCGTGACCATGATTATGATACACTACTTTAATGTTCAAATCTTGCTCCAATAATTTGATAAACTCCATGAAATATCCACCTGCTGTAATGCTTCCACCCAGAAATAGAATTTCTAGTGACTTCTTATTCTTGATGCGACTATATACTTGAGCAAACCTAATAAGATTCCCCATATTAGCAACAATCCCAAGATCATTAACCTGCGAAACAAAGAATTGGTTGCTCATCTCTACCATGTTATCAACTGCCTCACCATTCTATCAGCATCTTCACATTCTAAATGATACATATAGTCCTCCGGCCGAAAGATTGGTATTGGCGTTATGTTTGGACCCAATGGTATATGCTTCAGTACTTCATCACCAACATTCTCAATAACTGAAAGATTGTACCCCATAGTTTTGAAAGTATTGAAATCTGGAAACATTTTCCGTTGACCATTTTGAACTAAGAAGAGAGCATTTCTTGTGCCTTTAACAATCTTTCCTTCATAGTCCTGTGGTTGAATACTTCCTCGGCGTGTTGCATTACCCCATTGTAAGATGAAAAATATGACAGCTACAACCACGATCCACTCTTTCATGCTTCTCTATGGAATAGGCCGAAATAAAGGATTTGAGATGCCGCGAATAATACAATTCCAAGCAATGACCAACAATCGAATCGATAGAGCTGGCTGCTGTGTGGCGCGCTGCTGGGTGCTGCTGCGGCTGTGCTGCGCCTGAGCCTGCGCCGGCGGCACACAGCTGGCTGCCAACAACAAAGAGAAGTAACTGCTATAATGATGAGAATATCAACATTATCATTCTATTCTCTGTCCTAGCGGTGGTTGGTGTTTGGGCGATGCATTACAATTCATTTTATTTATTATAACGATACTGAATCTTGTGGTTTAATAAGGCAGCCGCAATGTCTGGAACTAAAAAACCTTACAACAAATTGCCGTTATTGGACCATGCCGATGCGCATGGAAATAGTGACGATAAATTATTCTTTGGGGAAGGCGCCATTGATGTCGAGCGCAATGCTGATATTTTTTCAAGTTTCATTAATCTTACGAACACAATTATTGGTAGTGGAGTTTTGGGCTTGCCGTTTGCATTTGCCAACACCGGATGGTTTTTGGGTAGTATATTGATGGTTGTTGCAGGAGCAGCTACAACTTTTTCTCTTCATCTATTGGCAGCTTGTGCTTTGAACATTGATGGTCATTCCACTCTATATTCCGTTACAGAACTAACCATGCCAAAGTTTGCGTCTTTAGTTGACCTTGCTGTTGTTATTTCATGTTTTGGTGCTTCTACATCCTATTTAATTGTTATTGGCGATTTGATGCCTGATGTAATGAGCGCGGCAGGGGCCTCTGGAGTTTTGTTAAATCGTCAAATTTGGATCGCTATTGGATTTTCTGTGGTAGCTCCATTAAGTTGTTTGAAAAGTTTGGATGCTTTGAAATACACCTCAGTCGCTTCTGTTATGTTTGTTGTTTTTTTGACTGGTATTATTGTCTTCTTTGCAGCAAGAGTCCCAGGTTTAGACCCTTGCGCCGATGTAGAGGCAGACGATACATGTGTTGGTGAAAAGGATAATTTCGTATTGAATCTGGAAACAGCAAGAGTATTTTCAATATTCGTATTTGCGTTTACATGTCAACAGAATATTTTTGGCATTGCCAGTGAATTGAAGAATCCAACGTTGCGTAGAATGGACTGGATTATCTATTTGTCGATTGGTGTTGCATTTACAATTTATATGATCGTGGCAGTGTGTGGATACTCTACCTATGGTAGCAACGTGGACCCGAATATCTTAGTATCATATCCCGGTAAGAAGCTGTCCAATATTGCTCCGAATTGCTTTCTCACGCATCTTCATTTTTTGAAACAGGTCATCCGGTTATTACTTTGGCAAGAGTTTTTGTCACTACTTTAGTAGCATTTTCGTACCCTCTGCAAGCGCATCCAGCAAGAAGCTGCCTCCTTTCGGTATATGCCGCCTGGAATAATGAAAAGGAGGATGATCTTTCTCCTCATGTCAAATGGATTCGTTACGTTGTCGTCACGGTAAGTTATTTTTTGAGTTTTGGAATATATTCTTTTCACACCAACCAATTAGGTTTTGTTCTTGGGTTTAACGCTTGCCATCAGCATGTCTGTATCTGATTTAAGTATTATTCTCTCTTTCGTTGGAGCAACTGGATCGACGTTGGTGTCATTCATCTTACCAGGATTCGCATACTACATCATGTTTCAGAATGAAGGCCCGGCATGGAAGAGATACTTGGCCTTGATGCTGGGCATCTTTGGATTAATTATTATTCCAGTTTGCTTGACTTTTATTTTTGTATAAATTATATTTATGGAGCAGCAGGTACATGGTGTTACTATTGGTTATCGCGATCCATAAGACAATCTCGAGCTTCCGTATTGTATAGAATAACATTAGCTGGATAGAAACGATAAAATTGAAAAGTGATCACGGAGATTTTTCAAAAAGAGGATACCAGAACAGATTTACAAACAATCTATAATCTAAAAGGATACAATGAAACCATTACAAATACTCCACCACGTTATTATCTTGGGGTCGTTGAAACATCATCATGGGGGTACAGCCGCTCTTGTTCTTGCAACTTAAGGCTAGGGGATTAGCTTTCAACCACATTCTCAATTTTGCTTCGTCTGGAGGTCCCCCAGCATTGAGATAGACAAAATGTATTGGTAAATTATGATTTCTATCTCGAATCGATGCAGCATCTGGGTAAGCATTCAATACTAGCTCAAAGATCTCCATCGAAGAATTAAAAAATGCAACTTTATGGAGAGCCGTAGCACCATTATTATTTAGAGCCTTCGTAGCTTCTGGGTTTAGCTTCATCAACAAGAACACAATCACATATGAAGCCCCAAATTGGATAGCTAAATGTAACGGCAGATTACCTAACCGATCTCCTTCGGTTAAAGATTCTGGGTACTTGTCCAACAAAAACCGTATCATATCGTCTGGTCCACGATAACGCAATGCTAAATGAATGGGAAGGTTACTCTCCCTATCTCGTTCTTGAATTGCACCGGGATATGCTTGGAAAAGGATTGTTGTTAACTCATAGATGTTTATCCACAATCGCCCTTTATGATGTTTTACCGCCAAGTGAAGCGGCAGAGAACCATCCTTGTCTTTGGTTTGAATTGCAGTTGGGTGAGCAGTGATCAACAAAACCGCTAGCCTTGGAGGGCACCCCAATTTGACCGCAATATGAAGTGGTAAATAGCCATCTGGATCAGGTATTCGTGCATATGATTCATCATTGTACGCAATTGTGCAAGCATCATCCCAGCGCCCTTCTGTGATGGCTTTTATCAGGTACAAGCGCGATACGTGCTTTTCTGTTTCAAGCTTGTTGTTATCAGCCATGAACAAACTGGTTACACTGTTCACAAAATAGATTGCACTGTTCCACACTCAAATTATGGTAAAGTGGCGAGTTATTATAGAAGTATACTGCTCAGTCGTTTCTCTGCAACGTAAATATATAAGGAGACGCACCTTAAAATGTTATGTGAAAGGTTTGGTCTATACCAATCATCTTAATTAAGCACATCATTTTGTGGTCATGGCTGTTTTAAATTAGTTGGTTGGTATTTTTTAATTGGTCAATCCGAACTTTGAAGACATTAGGTGTCAGTAATATTTAAGTTCCATGACGCGTCAGAGTTCAGATATCGTTGAATTCAAACCTCGTGGCAACTTTGGCCTGTGGCTCGGTAAATTCGAAGATGAATTTTCTCCTACTGAGTTCATCGTAGATTCCCACTTTGCGTATTCTAACAAATACGGTCGCTGTCTTGCTGCGCATCAGAAAACGATTTCTTTCTATTCATTTCCAAAGATGGAAGAACGCTTGGTGGGTGATCAGTTAAATCTATTTGAAGATGAAGAAATTGAAGAGGACTTGATGTCGAATACACTGACATTTAAAACGGAAATTCAGCTATTACGCCTTTCTACAAATGAAAGGTTTGTTGCTATGATATTAAAAGATTGCAACGAATTAGTAGTATTTGATATTGGAACATTTTCGAAAAAGGTTGGTTGAGTTTATTTCTTGATTATTTTATTTAATGCTCTTGCAGGCTTTGGATGAAGAGAGTGCTATCTTCAGACAATCGCTTGACTTTGATACCTCAAAGAATGTTCAATTAACTTGGCTAAGAAATAGTAACAGTGATGAAATTCTAATTGTGACTGTTAAGGGTGGTTTGCAGATATTTAATTTTAGCAATAAAACGAAGTCTTTTGTAAAAGTTGAAGGCATCAGCGCCTTGGGTATTGTGGATAGCTCTGTGAGAGAGCACCATATCTTGATTGGTGTAGATAAATCAATCGTTGTTAAAGATGCAAATGATGGGTCCACTATCGCTACGATTGATGTGGAAGTTAACTGCACCAATGCTTATGGTAAGAAAGTATTTTGTTCCATCATTTTTCCTTTGTGAACATTTTATTTTTACAGTGCTCCATCATATTCACTGTATTGGGAGTGGACTCCTGGCAGTAGGGTACAAAGATCAAAACAATTGCGAAGAGCCCTCTTTGGGATTTATTCGTTTGTCATCTTTGAAGAAATCCACCAGATCTACACTTGTAGACTTGAGTGAAAAAGTTTGCAACAGTGATTTCTGTGAATCTTATTCTTTGCACAAATACTTTACGACTTACATTGAATCATGGTCAGGGGCTTTCTAAATTTATAAAATGTTCATCTGTTATGTTAAAATTCTAATAGGAATCTATTGTTGGTTGGTGCCAATACATCTTGCGAATTGTGGTCTGTTCAGTTGGATATCCAAAGTGATAAAATTGCTAAAGCGTATATTATTGAACCACGAAATGAGAATAATCTTACTGTGGTTGATGATGGTAAGTCGAAAATACTATTCTTTACTACCTATTCTAATACTTCCCTCAGATTACAATTTCTGGCCATCAGATGGGTTAGCTGTTGTTCTGAATGAGCAAAGTGTTGATGGAGTTCCGCCTTATCCCATTGTTGCATTCATGGGACATTGCGGGCTTTTACAATTTGCCACTATTAAGAATACTGCGTTGGCTCCCCCTTCAACAATTATCCCTGAAGACATTCCTCGTGGTGGTCCGTACACTATTTGTTTTACGGAATCCACTAACACCAGCATGGAATTATCACAAGGAAATGTTGGAGCTCAGGCTTCTTCATTCAATACCCCTTCCACACATATGGCTTCTGGATTGGATTTTGGGTCTAAAAATGGGTTTTCATTTGGAAATGTTTCTTTGTCTGCTTCAACTGTCCGAGATTCAACTGATGCCAAGAAAGATGACTCAGTTGATTCAGTTATTTCATCCATTTCCCAAGTTGAAATGAAAAATGATACCCAATCCTCAATGTTAGCAACTCAGCCCGCTATCCCTTCACTCGCACCCACTTCATTTGGAACATTGGGAGTGAATAGTGTTCGTAAGAAAGACGTTACGACGTTGAGTTCTACCGTTTCAGATCCCGCTTCAGGTTTTGGTGTTAAAAGCAGCATCTTTAAAAATGAAGCGGCGAGATCATTTATACCTACTAATTCCACTACCGTAGGTAATATGAAGCTTCCAACTGGAAATTCTGTCCTGTTAGAATCGTCCAATGCTTCCGAAAATGCCTTTTCTTCTGATCGTTGTGAAGTTCATCCTTTTGAACAACGCATCAATATGTTAAGAATAGAAAGAATTAATTGGGAAGAAAGAGCAAATAATATCAGCAGAAACATATGTAGCACAATTCATTTGACCAAAAAATTAGCTCCGGATTATGAAGCACTCACTAGTGATCATAATCATGCAGAGCAGAAAGGTAAAATGCTGGCTGAAGGGATGGAGGGTCTATCTTTTACTTGTCATGAAATGCGTACTATGTTGACTATGTCTGAAGATTTTTATAATCCAGATATCAATCTAGTGAGCGAAAAACAGCGATGGGATTTCCAAAATCATTTTCATGAGGTGCAAAAGAAAATGGATGAACTCCGTAAACATTTGTCTGCTCCTCTTTTCCATGACCGGACGACACTATTCACTACACTTTCGGATTCATTCAAAATGACAAGTAAGTCAACAAAATCATTGAACGATCTCGAGAATGCTGTTCATGAGACCGTTGGAAATCTTCCCGGTAAAGACAAATCAGAACCATTAAAATGCACAGATAGTCGTTGCCTTTGGAAAATGCAAGCCAATGCCGTGAAGGCTAAGAATCAATCGATGAAAATGGTGCCTCTCTCTGGTGCCGCCGCCAAGAATGAGAATGAAATGAAACCAAAAGATTTTCAAAAATCCTCAAAGTTATGGCATATTTTATCTTCATCCGATCATACTGAGGAAGAAACAAAGAATGCTGTTTCTCAGCCACCAATTCCTTCCACATTCGGGGCTACTGCCATAACCAATGCAGATAGCAAGAAAGAGGCAAAGACTGCAGCCGCCCAACCACCAATTCCTGCCTTCGCACCCACCACATTCGGGGCTTCAGCGACAACGAATGCAGGTGATAGTAAGAAGAGTGTAGTCGCCCAACCACCAATTCCTTCATTTGCACCCACCACATTCGGGGCTTCAGCGACAACGAATGCAGGTGATAGCAAGAAAGAGGCAAAGAGTGCAGCCGCCCAACCACCAATTCCTGCCTTCGCACCAGCCACATTCGGGGCTTCAGCGACAACGAATGCAGGTGATAGTAAGAAGAATGCAGCCGCCCAACCACCAATTCCTGCCTTCGCACCAGCCACATTCGGGGCTTCTGCTGTAACCAATGCAGGTGATAGTAAGAAGAATGCAGCCGCCCAACCACCAATTCCTGCCTTCGCACCAGCCACATTCGGGGCTTCAGCGACAACGAATGC
>JACCEA011009625.1_pt1 | contig 18738 bp, 18 predicted proteins | sample 7449851 | NCBI WGS metagenome assembly JACCEA01 (sample SAMN15323453, study PRJNA562643) | freshwater metagenome | isolation source: river surface water | place: USA:Blue River Watershed | collected 2017-08-18
CGAGGACCGCCTGCCCACCGGGCGCATTCCCCATGCGGCCCAGGCGCTGTTCTGGAAGGCCGCCGCGGAAGAGTGCGGCGACGCCGATGTCGGCCTGTATCTGGCCCAGCACCTGCCGGCCTTCCATGGCCTGCTGCTGGAATACCTGTTCCTCTCCAGCGACACCTTTGGCGAAGGCCTGCGTCATTCGCTGCGCTACGTGCGCCTGCTCTCCGATACGCTGAACGCCAAGCTGGACGTGAAGGATGGCCTGGCCTACCTCTACCTCGGCCTGTCCAGTGGCACGCCGCGGCATTTCTCGGAGATGCTTGCCGGCGCGGTGATCCGCATGTTCGATGCCCTGACCGAGGGCGATTTCAGACCGCGCGAAGTGTGGATGATCCACAGCGAGGGGGCGCCGCTGTCGCGCTACGAGGCGGTGTATCGCTGCCCGGTGCGCATGGGCGCCGAGCGCAATGCCCTGGTGTTCGACGCTGCCGTGCTCGACAAACCGTCGCGCCATGCCGCGCCTGAGCTGCTGCGCATGCACGAGTCGCTGGCGCGGCGCCAGCTGGCCGAAGTCGAGCGCCTCGACCTGGTGCGCAAGGTGCGCGAGCTGATCGGTGAGCTGCTGGTCGATGGTGGCGCCACACTGGAGCAGGTGGCGGCGCGCCTTAACATGCCGGCACGGCGGCTGCGCGAGCGGCTGGCCGTGGCCGGCGTGCGCTTCAACGATCTGGTCACCGATTACCGCTGCCGGCTGGCCAAGGAGCTGCTGCTCAAGACTGACGAGCGCATCGAGGTGATCGTCGAGCGCACCGGCTTCTCCGAGCCAAGTACCTTCTACCGGGCATTCAAGCGCTGGGTCGGTGAGACCCCGGTGGAGTTCCGCAAGCGCGGCCGGCCGGGGAGTCCGACCGAATAAGGTGTGACTTTGTGCTCAGGCACTGCTGACTTGGCTTTGTGTGCAAGCTGCCTGACGTGAGTGCTTGAGCGTTTTGGTTTCGCCCACCAGGGCGACCTTCTTTTGCCAGTCGCGGCAAAAGAAGGCAAAAACGCTTGCCCCTCCATACGGCCCCGGCTGCGCCGGGGTGCGCTCCCTCCATCATTGCTCCGAGGGCCGGCGTACAAGGCCCATCCCTGGACCTTTATCGCGGTGGCGCCCAGCCCTTTCGCGGCCATCCGGGCCGCTCATCCCTCTACGCAACGATTCCGCTCGCCCTTCTGGCAAGGGGCGTTTGGCGCGCCTGTAACTCCATTGGACGAGCAAGCTCTTGAGCTGTCTGACACGAACTTTCAGGCAGCGCCCAGGTGCCCCTTTCGTCCGGCTGAGTGCAGTCGTTGTGTAGAGGGGTAAGCCGCAGGGAGCGGCGCAAGCGGCGATGGGCCAGGGATGGCCCTTCGCCGAGGCCCCTCGGAGCAATGACGGAACGAAGGCACCCGGAGAGCAGCGCAGGGCCGGATGACGGGGCTAGACCTTTTGGTTTCTTTTGGGGCAATGCCAAAAGAAACTCGCCCAGCAGGGCGAAACCAAGCTATCCGGCCACGTCGGCAATCGTGGCCGGCAGACGCTGCATCTTTTCTCGCAACTGAAGGTGGCTCAGCGCCGCTGCAGCAGCACCCCGGATTCCATATGGTGGGTCCAGGGGAACTGGTCGAACAGGGCGCAGCGCACCACCTGATGGGTGTCGTGCAGCTGGGCGATGTTGGCCGCCAGGGTCTCCGGGTTGCAGGAGATGTACAGGATGCGCTCGAAACGGCGGGTCAGCTCGCAGGTATCCGGGTCCATCCCTGCGCGGGGCGGGTCGACGAACACGGTGCCGAATTCGTAGGACTTCAGGTCGATGCCGGCCAGACGGCGGAACGGGCGCACTTCGTTGAGGGCCTGGGTCAGCTCTTCGGCGGACAGACGCACCAGTTCGATGTTGTCGATGCCGTTGTCGGCCAGGTTGGCCAGCGCGGCATTCACCGAGCTTTTGCTGATTTCGGTGGCCAGTACCTTCCTGACGCGGGTGGACAGCGGCAGGGTGAAGTTGCCGTTGCCGCAGTACAGCTCCAGCAGGTCATCCTGCTGCTCGCCGAGCACGTCATGGGCCCACTGCAGCATCTTCTGGCAGACCACGCCGTTGGGCTGGGTGAAGGCGCCTTCCGGCTGGCGGTAGCGGAACGTGCGGTCGGCCACCGTCAGTTCTTCTTCCACATAATCCCGGCCTATCACCAGACGCTGGCCACGGGCCCGGCCGATCAGGCTCACACCCAGTTGCTGTGCAAGCTGTTCGGCCTCGGCCTGCCAGGCGGCATCCAGCTGGCGGTGGTAGCACAGGGTGATCAGGGCATCGCCGGCCAGGGTGGTGAGGAACTCGACCTGGAACAGCTTGTGCGAGAGCACCTCGCTGGCCTGCCAGGCCGCCTTGAGCGGTGGCATCAGGGCATTGATGGCGGCGCTGGCGATGGGGAACTGCTCGATCAGGATCGGTGTGTGCTTGTCCCCGGCCTCGAACATGGCGTAGTGGCGTTCACCGGCTTCGCGCCACAGGCGGAATTCGGCCCGCAGGCGGTAATGCTCGATCGGCGAGTCGAACACTTCCGGCTCGGGTGCGGCGAAGGGGGCGAGCAGCTCGCGCAGGCGCGCGACCTTGTCTTGCAGTTGCGCGGCGTAGGCCGCCGGATCACGGAGCTGACTCATGCAGGGAAGAAACCGAATTTGATGATGAACAGGGCGGCGAGCACGACCAGCGCCGGGTTGAGGTCCTTGAAACGCCCGGCCAGGGCCTTGATCAGTACCCAGCTGATGAAGCCGAAGGCGATGCCGTTGGCAATCGAGAAGGTCAGCGGCATGGCCAGGGCGGTGATCACCACTGGCGCGGCGACGGTGATGTCATCCCAGTCGATTTCGGCCAGGCCCGAGGTCATCAGTACCGCGACGAACAGCAGCGCCGGTGCCGTGGCGAAGGCCGGCACGGTGCCGGCCAGCGGGGCGAAGAACAGGCTGAGCAGGAACAGTCCGGCGACCACGCAGGCGGTCAGGCCGGTGCGTCCGCCGGCGGCGACGCCCGAGGCCGACTCGATATAGCTGGTGGTGGTGGAGGTGCCGAGCAGCGAGCCGCCCATGGCTGCCGTGCTGTCGGCGATCAGCGCGCGGCCCATCTTCGGCAGGTGACCGTCGGCCCGCATCAGGCCGGCGCGCTTGGCCACGGCGATCAGGGTGCCGGTGTTGTCGAACAGGTCGACGAAGAGGAAGGCGAAGATCACGCTGATCATGCCCACGTCCAGCGCGCCGGCGATATCCAGCTGGAGGAAGGTCGGCGCGATCGAAGGCGGCATGGAGACAATGCCGCCGAACTGGGTCACGCCCAGGGCGATGGCAATGGCGGTGACGGCGAGAATGCCGATCATCACCGCGCCGGTGACGCGGCGCGCTTCCAGGGCGACGATGATGAAGAAGCCGAGCATGGCCAGCAGCGGGCCGGGTGCGGTGAGGTCGCCGAGGCCTACCAGGGTGGCCGGATTGTCCACCACCAGGCCGGCTTCCTTGAGGGCGATCAGTGCAAGGAACAGGCCGATGCCGGCGGTGATGGCCGAGCGCAGCGGCAGTGGAATGCTGTTGACGATCCACTCGCGGATACGCAGCGCCGACAGGGCAAAGAACAGGGTGGCGGAAATGAACACCGCGCCCAGGGCTACCTGCCAGCTGTAGCCCATGTGCAGGACCACGCTGTAAGTGAAGAAGGCGTTCAGGCCCATGCCGGGAGCGAGGGCGATCGGGTAGTTGGCGATCAGGCCCATGATGGCCGAACCGATGGCCGCCGCCAGGCAGGTGGCGACGAACACCGCCCCCTTGTCCATGCCAGTCTCGCCGAGGATGGCCGGGTTGACGAAGAGGATGTAGGCCATGGTCAGGAAGGTGGTCAGACCGGCCAGGATTTCGGTGCGCACGGTGGTGTCGTGTGCCTTGAGTTGGAACAGCTTTTCCAGCATGGGGATTCCCCTGGGGCGTGGCAGTGCCAGTGAACGATAGGCATCAGGCAAGCACAGGCTGTGCCGGCATGCCGAATATCGACGCGAGTCCCTGCGCAAAAGCGGCGAATCATAGCAGCTCACCGGTGTGGCGAAAAACTGACCCAGGCGTCAGCCTGTCGGAGTTTTGGCCATTCGACCAAGGTCGATAACGGTTGCGCTTGGCCGTCCACCAGCCGAGGCGAATACTGCCGTTTATATTTCATCAGAACCGTTCAGGATTTCCGTGGTAAGCCGCTAAACCTATAAGGCTATGCGTTTTGAGGGTGGTGCATGAACTTCAGTATTGTGCGGGTGATGTGGGGCAGCGCCCTGGTGGTGGTGGCGCTGGCGATTGGTCTTTCCGTCTGGGTTTCGATCGAAATTGGCGCCCTGGATGAGATCGATCAACGCTCGGCGCAGCTGAGTGAGGCGCGAGAGCTGACGCAGGAATTGCGCTATCACCTGGCTCAGGTGCAGCAGTTCTACACCGATGCCAGCCTGACTCAGGAGCGCGAGCCTGTGCAGGAGGCTGCCGCCAACTACCGCGAGGCGTTGAGTCTGCTGGATCAACTGGCTCGCCTGGCGCCTGAATATGCGACCACCGTGCAGAATTTGCGTGGCCCGGTGGATGAGCTGAACCGCGTGGGAGAGCGCATGTTCGAGGCCTACAGCAGTGCCGGCAAGGCTGCTGGTGATCAGGTCATGAGCGAGTTCGATGCCCATTCCGCCGAGGTCATTGCCCGCTTTGCCGAGTTGCAAGAACCACTGGGCAAGGATTACGCGGATGTTGGCAGGCGCGCAGATGAGCGGCGTGACAGCTTGCGCTTTACGTCCCTGCTGGCTTGGTCGCTGGTGGTAGCGGTGATCATCGGCAGCACTTGGCTGATCCATCTGCGTGTGCTGCCGCCCATCCGTCGCCTCAGCCGTTCCCTGGATCGCCTGGCGGATGGCAGTGGCGATCTGACCCGGGAAATTCGTCAGGATGCCGAGGATGAGATTGGTGCGGTGGTCAGTGCCTTCAACCGCTTTGTGGCCGGCCTGCGTCAGCAGATCGCCACGGTGGCCGAGGTAGCGCATACCCTCGATCATTCCTCCACACAGCTGGTCAGCGACGCCCAGGCCGCCGAGCAGAGTGCCGAAGTGCTGCGGGTCGAGGTCGAGCAGGTGGCCACGGCGGTCAACGAGATGGCCATGACCGTGCAGGGCGTTGCCGAGCATGCCCACGACAGTTCGGCGCAGACCGCCGATGCCAATCGGGAGGCACACAGTGCGATCCAGGTGGTCGATGCGACCATCGCCGATATCCGTGTGCTGGCCGCTGAAGTGCTCAGGGCGGCGCAGGTGATCGAGGAGCTGGAGGGCCATTCGCGGGAAATCGGCGGCGTGCTCGAAGTGATCCGTACCATCGCCGATCAGACCAATCTGCTGGCGCTCAATGCGGCCATCGAGGCGGCCCGTGCGGGCGAGCAGGGGCGTGGTTTTGCCGTGGTCGCCGATGAAGTCCGCACCCTGGCCAGCCGCACCCAGGCCTCCACCGAGGAAATCAACGGCATGATCGATCGCCTGCAGAGGTCATCTCGCGAGGCTGTCGCCGTGATGGAGGAAAGTCGCCAGCATGCCGAGCATGGTGTCGCCCAGGCCGAGGGGGCTGGGCAGGCGTTGCGCAATATCAGTGCTCGGGTCGCCGCGGTGTCCGAGCGCAGTCTGCAGATTGCCGAGGCCGCCCGCGAACAGTCGCTGGTCAGCGAGGAGATCAACCGGCGCATCAGTAGTCTTAGCGATGAGGCCGGACGCACGGTAGAGTTGGCAGACACCACCTTGCAGCGCGGTCGTCATGCTGGCGAAAACGCCCACCGCCTGGAAGGTATCGTCGGCCAGTTCAAATACTGAGCCGCTCACTGCCCTGCGGAGTTGCCATGAGCAAGCGTGCCCTGATCGCCGTCGCCGACGGTGTGGAAGACATTGAAAGCGTGACCCTGATCGACGTGCTGCGCCGCGCTGAGGTCGAGGTGGTGGTGGCCAGCATCGAGAGTCGGCGCATGGTCACCTGCGCCCGTGGTTCGCGCCTGACTGCCGATGCCATGTTGATGGACGTGCTGGCCCAGGAGTTCGACCTGATTGCCCTGCCGGGCGGCATGCCCGGTGCCCAGGCGCTGGCCGAGCATGCTCCGCTGGGCGAGCTGGTGGTGCGCCAGGCCAGGGCCGGCAAATTGTTCGCTGCCATCTGCGCCGCCCCGGCGCTGGCGCTGCAGGCCTTCGGCGTGCTCAAGCAGCGGCGCATGACCTGCTACCCGAGTTTCAGCGAGCGCCTGTCGGGCTGCACCTTCGTCGATCAGCCGGTGGTGGTCGACGGCAACTGCATCACCGCCCAGGGCCCGGCCAGTGCGCTGGAGTTTGCCCTGACCCTGGTCGAGCAACTGCGTGGCAAGGCCGTGCGTCAGCAGGTCGCCGACGCCATGCTGGTGCGTCCATGAGGCAGGGCTTGTGTGCTCTGGCGCTGGTGCTGCTGGCCGGCTGTGCCACGGACAGCGAGCCGGTCCGGCATAGTCTGGGCATGCACAGCGCACAAACAGAGGCGGGCGAGGGACTGCGGCAGATGACCGACCGGCATAGTGGCGTGCAGCTGTGGGTCGCCGAACAGCCGGTGCTCAGCCAGAACGATATCGAGCAGGCCGAGGTGCTGGTGGGCGGCGATGGGCAGGCGGTGGTGTTGCTCAGTCTGTCGCCCTCGGCTCAGGCGCTGCTGGCCAGTATCACCGCCACTCAGATCGGCCAGCCGCTGGCGATTCTGATCGACGGGGAACTGCGCATGGCGCCGATCATCCGCGAGCCGATCAGCGATGGCCGGCTCGCCCTGACGGGCTTTGATTCGCTGGCCGAGGCCAATGCCTTGGTCGACGACTGGAGTCGCTGAACCGCTCAATCGCAGCAGTGGCGGTCATCGAGCGCTTCCAGCAGGCGGCAGTGCTCGGCATGACCACTCTGGCAGCCGGCCAGCTTGCCGAGTTCGGCCTGCATGTTCTGCAAGTCGCGGATGCGCGTGGCAATGCTGTCCAGATGCTCACGCACCATTTGGTCTGCGCTGGCGCAGGGGCGCTCGGGGTGGGCGGCAAGGTCCAGCAGGCTGCGGATCTCCTCCAGACTGAAGCCCAGTTCGCGGCCGCGGCGGATAAAGCGCAGGCGCCGCACGTCCTGTTCCTGATAGTGGCGATAGCCGGAGGGGCTGCGTTGGGGTTCCGGCAGAAGGCCACTGCGCTCGTAGAAGCGGATGGTCTCCAGATTGACGCCGCTGTCACGCGCCAGCACGCCGATGGTCAGTGGCTTGCTCATGTTGACTCCGTAGTGACTACAGGCTTTAGCCTAGTCTGCATGTCAAACACGGAGATGCCAAATGGGCGCTAATTGCTGCAATCACGACTCGGCTCCGCGCCACGACGACGGCCGCTACCGGCGTATTCTGTGGATTGCGCTGCTCGTCAACCTGGCCATGTTTCTGGTCGAAATCGGCGCCGGTCTCAAGGCTGGCTCGATCTCGCTGCTGGCTGACTCGCTGGATTTTCTCGGCGACAGCGCCAACTACGCGATCAGCCTCTGGGTGCTGGGTATGGCGCTGACCTGGCGTGCCCGCGCGGCCCAGTTCAAGGCCTTCAGCATGCTGGTGTTCGGCCTTGGCGTGTTGGGCGCGGCGCTGTGGCAGGCCTGGCAGGGGGATGTGCCCAGTGCGCCGACCATGGGTGTGGTGGGTACGCTGGCATTGCTGGCCAATGTGGGCGTCGCGACAATGCTCTATGCCTACCGCCAGGGCGATAGCAACATGCGCAGTGTCTGGTTGTGCTCGCGCAACGATGCCCTTGGCAACCTGGCCGTATTGGCGGCCGCGCTGGGGGTGTTCGGCACCGGCAGCGCCTGGCCTGATCTGCTGGTGGCCATGCTTATGGCAGGGCTGGCCGTGCATTCGGCGGGCGTGGTGCTGCGACATGCCGAGGGCGAGCTCAATGGTGGGCATGACCATGCGCACTGAACTGCAAGAGGCGTTGCACCAGGCCTTTACCGAAGGGCGCAAGGCGCTGGCCGGCCATGATCCAGACGCAGCCTACGTCTGGCTGGAGCGTGCCCATATCCTCAGTCAGCGCATGCCGCTGCGCCACGCCTGGTCGCACTGGCTCATGCTGCAGGCTGGCTGGCAGGCGCGTGACTGGCGCGAGGTGTCAGGACAGCTGCCGCGCATCTTCGCCGCGCTGCTTTTTTCGCGTATCTGGGTGCCACTGGGCAACAGCGGGCGGGCTCGGGTCAGCGCCTTCCAGCCGATGCCGCTGAGCGAGGAGCTCAGGCGCCTGCTGGACGAGCGCTAGCGATTTACTTGCTGGCCCGCAGGATGACGAACTTGGGCGTGGCCGCCACCTGCTCGACACCGCGGAACAGGCGTTTGAGCTTGGCGTGGTAGCCCAGGTGGCGATTGCCGACGATCCACAGTTCGCCGCCAGTGACCAGCGCGGCACGGGCCTGCTGGAACATGCGCCAGGCGAGGAAGTCGCCGACCACCTGCTGCTGGTGGAACGGCGGGTTGCACAGCACCAGATCGAGGGAGTCGGCGGCTTGCTCGGCCAGGCCGTCCCCGGCACGGATGCTGACGCTGCGCTCACCCAGCGCGGCCTGCCAGTTTTCCTGGGCCGACTGCACGGCCATGAACGACTCGTCCACCAGGGTCAGCTGCGCCTGCGGATTGCTCAGGGCATAGGCGATGCCGAGCACGCCGTTGCCGCAACCGAGGTCGGCCACACGCTGCGCGCCAAGGGCCTTGGGCAGGTGCGGGAGGAAGGCGCGGGTGCCGATATCCAGGCCTTCGCGGCAGAACACGTTGGCGTGGTTGACCAGTTCCAGAGCGGGTTTGTCCAGGCGATAGCGGGTCGGGTAGGGCGATACCGGCACTGGCCGCTGCTCGGGCGTGGCACTCAGCAGGCGAGCCTTCTTCACCGCCAGGGACGCCTGCAGCGGGCCGATGTACTGCTCCAGCAACTCGCCAGCGGCGCGCGGCAGATGCTTGATCATGCCGGCGGCGACCACCCTGGCGCCGGGCGCCAGCTGGCCATGCAGACGGATCAGCTGTTCCTCCAACAGGGCCAGGGTCTTGGGCACCCGGATCAGCACCCAGTCGAACGGCCCGGCGAGCGGTGCGCTGGCGGGTATGAACGTCACGCTGTCGGCAGGCAGGTCATTACGCGCCAGGTTCTTCTGCAGGGCCAGGGCGCCGAGGAAGGAGTCGCCGCTGCTGGTCACCCGACAATGGGGCGCGAGGGCGCAGGCCAGGGCGCCGAAGCCGTCGTTGAGCAGCAGTACGCGGGCATCCGCCGCCAGTCCCTGCTCATGCAGGTGGTTGAGCAGATACTCGTCGGCGGCATCGAAGGCCTGCAACGGGTCGTTGGCCTGATCCGGCTGGCGGATCAGGTCGAGCTGGGCGAAGGGCGTGCTGAATAGGGGCATACGGGCTGCTGGTCGGGTTCGGGCGTGACGTGGACTATCGACAAGGACCGCCAGTATGACTGTCCGGGCTGGCAACTTCATCCGCCAGCTGCCGAGCGAGCGGCTCGCCGCTGGAAACAAAAACGGCGCCCGCAGGCGCCGTCGTCACAGCAGACCGGGTCAGGGCTTCTGCTGGGCCTTGAGCAGGTCGCGGATTTCGCTGAGCAGCTCCTGATCTTTGGTCGGTGCCGGCGGGGCTTCCGGGGCGGCGGCTTCCTCGCGCTTGAGGCGGTTGATCGCCTTGACGCCCATGAAGATGGCGAACGCGACGATGACGAAGTCGAGGACGGTCTGGATGAACTTGCCGTAGCTCAGTACCACGGCCGGTGCGGTACCCTCAGCGGCCTTCAGGGTGATGGCCAGGTCGGTGAAGTCCACCCCGCCGATCAGCAGGCCCACCGGCGGCATGATCACGTCGCCGACGAAGGAGGTGACGATCTTGCCGAACGCGGCGCCGATGATGATGCCCACGGCCATGTCGACGACGTTGCCTTTGACCGCGAAGGCCTTGAATTCGCTGAGGATGCTCATGCTGTTGTGTGTCCCTTCCAGGTGGAGATGCGGCCAGTGTAATGCAGCCCCTGTTCAGAAGGCGAGGTCGACTTCCGGCAGCGCCTCGAATCCCGGCCGGGCCAGCAGATAGCCCTGGAACAGCTGGATGCCCATGCCCTTCAGCACGGCCAGTTCCTCGCGGGTTTCCACGCCTTCGGCAATCACCTCGACGCCCAGGCGGCGGCACATCTGTACCGTGCCGTCGACCAGTACCTGGCGCGCGCTGTCCTGGTCGATGCCGCGAATCAGCTCCATGTCCAGCTTGAGCAGGTCAGGCTGGAAATCGGCCAGCAGGTTGAGGCCCGCATAGCCGGAGCCGAAATCATCGATCGCCGTCTTGAAACCCTGCTTGCGGTAGGCGTACAGAATCTGCAGCAGATGCTCGATATCCAGCACCTGCTCCTGCTCGGTCACCTCGAAGATGATGCGCTCCAGCGGGAAGCCAAAACGTGCAGCAGCCTCCAGGGTGGCGCGGATACAGGTTTCCGCCTGGTAGACGGCGTTGGGCATGAAGTTGATCGACAAGAGCCCTGGCAGGTTGAGACGCGCCCCCCATTCGACGGCCTTGATCCGGCAGGCCTGGTCGAAGGCGTAGAGGTTGTCGGCATCTACCTGCTGCAACAGGGAACCGGCCGGCTCGCCCTGCGGGCCGCGTACCAGAGCCTCATGAGCGAAAATCCTGCGGTTCTGCAGGTCGCAGATCGGCTGGAAAGCCATGCTGATGGGAAAGTTCAGGGCCTGGCCTTCGCGGCAGGCACTACAGCGACTGTTCGACATGATGGAACCCGTGTGATGACCGCGTTCAGTTAAGCACAAGCCGCCGGCGTTCAGGCAGGGGCCTGCTAGGCTTGAATCTGTCACCGGTCAGGACGAAGTTGTCATGCCATTGCAGAAGCATCCACTGGAACGCGAGTTCCCTGAGTACATTCCCCAGTTGCAGGCACTGCAGAGCAACAACGGCCACTTTCAGCATCTGGTCGATGAGTACCATCGCCTGGATGAACGGATTTTCACGGTCGAGGCCGGGCGTCAGGCACTGGATGATTATCTGTTGCTGGGGCTCAAGCTGCAGCGGGTAGGGCTCAAGGATGAGATTGCCGAGCGTTTGCGCCAGGCCAAAGCCAGTGCGGACCTGCAATGATGTTGATCCGGGTCAACGGCGACCGGCAGGTGGCTGGTTAGTCTGAACCCAACAGCCAACCACGGAGTTGCCCCGATGCATGTAGATCACCACCCGTTGATTCAAGACTTCCCTGAACTGCGCGATGCCCTGCACGAGCTGCGTCAGAACGATAACCACTTTGCCCGCCTGGCGGGTGAGTACGAAGAACTCGACAAGCGCATCTGCCGTGTCGAAGACGGCGTTGAGCTGCTGGATGACGCCAGCCTCACCGGCCTCAAGCAACAGCGTGTGGCGCTGAAGGACGATCTGGCGCGCATGCTGAAGAAGTCCCAGGGCGAGTGCTGCGGTGCCTGCGGCGGCTGATTAGCCCGAGTCGTTCGAGAAACCCGGTCAGGCTTGCCTGATCGGGTTTTTTATTGTCATTGGCAAACTGCTAGAGTGCCGGCTCTGTCATTTCCGGGCTCCTGCACCATGAGCGATAGCGCTTCTGCCGTCCCTGCGCGGGTCAGTTTCCTCACGGCCTTCTACTTCTGGCTCAAGCTGGGCTTCATCAGCTTTGGCGGGCCGGCGGGGCAGATCGCGATCATGCACCAGGAGCTGGTCGAGCGGCGGCGCTGGATTTCCGAACGGCGCTTCCTGCATGCGCTGAACTACTGCATGGTGCTGCCCGGTCCCGAGGCCCAGCAGCTGGCGATCTATATCGGCTGGCTGCTGCACCGCCACTGGGGCGGCATCGTCGCCGGAGTGCTGTTCGTCCTGCCCTCGCTGTTCATTCTGATCGCCCTGTCCTGGCTGTACATCGCCTATGGCGAGCAGCCGCTGGTGGCCGGGTTGTTCTACGGAATCAAACCGGCAGTGACGGCCATCGTCCTGCAGGCGGCGCACCGCATCGGCTCGCGCGCGCTGAAGAACAACTGGCTGTGGGCGATTGCGGCGGCGGCCTTTGTCGCCATCTTTGCCCTTGAAGTGCCGTTCCCGCTGATCGTGCTCGGCGCGGCGCTGGCCGGTTTTGTCGGCGGGCGTCTGGCGCCGCAGCATTTTGCCGTCGGCGGCGGGCATGTGGCGCAGCAGCGCGATTATGGCCCGGCGCTGATCGACGACGACACGCCACCTCCCGCCCATGCGCGCTTTCGTTTGTCGCGTCTGATGACCCTGCTGCTGGTCGGCGCATTGCTCTGGCTGCTGCCGATGGCCGTGCTGTGCGCGCTGTTCGGCTGGCAGGGCACGCTGACGCAGATGGCCTGGTTCTTCACCAAGGCGGCGCTGCTCACCTTCGGCGGCGCTTATGCGGTGCTGCCTTACGTCTATCAGGGCGCCGTGGGCCATTACGGCTGGCTGACACCGACGCAGATGATTGATGGTCTGGCGCTGGGCGAAACCACGCCGGGGCCGCTGATCATGGTGGTGGCCTTTGTCGGCTTCGTCGGTGCCTATGTGCAGCCGGTGTTCGGCCCCGAGTCGGCCTTTATCGGGGGCGCGCTGGCGGCGACTCTGGTCACCTGGTTTACCTTCCTGCCCTCGTTTCTTTTCATCCTTGCCGGCGGGCCGCTGGTGGAGTCGACCCACAACGAGCTGAAGTTCACCGCGCCGCTGACCGGCATTACCGCGGCGGTGGTGGGGGTGATCCTCAACCTGGCCCTGTTCTTCGCCTGGCACGTGCTCTGGCCGCAGGGCTGGTCGGGAACCTTCGAGTGGCCGGCGGCAGTGATTGCTCTGCTCGCGGCGTTGGCGCTGCTGTGGTTCAAGCGCGGGGTGATCGAGGTGCTGGCCGGGGCCGCCGTGCTCGGACTGCTGGTGCAGCTGCTGAGGTAACGCGCCGGCAGTAAAAAGGGGCTCCGCGGAGCCCCTTTTTGCATGCAGTGCCTGATTTACTGGATCTGCTCGATGTCGCGCACCACGCCGTCGATCACGCCCTTGAGGGTGTCCAGAGTGACCTGCTGCTTGTCGTTATCGAGGTTTTTGCCGAAGCCTTTGCGCACCACCTGCAGCACGGGCTTGCCGGTGCTGGCGTCGATGAACTCGGCCTCCAGATACAACTCGCTGTTCTTGTCACGCTCGCCGGCGGCGGTCATGGCAGCGGCGGTGACCAGCGCGATCGGAATGATTTCGTAGGGCTTGAGCGATTCGGTGCTGGTTGACACGCCCGTGATTGCGGCGCGCAGGATCAGGGTCTGGTTGCCGCTGATGTTGGCGCCGTTCTTCAGGTCGATCAGCTGGAATTTCTTGCCCAGTGCACCTCTGACCTGAGTGTTGGTGTAGCGATACAGCTCTTCCAGCGCCTGGGTGTTGACCTGCTCGGACGGCTTGGGCGACGGATAGAACTGCACGCTCTGCACCACCAGATTGCGGTAGTTCTGTGCCTTGAAGTCAGGATCGACCCAGCGCAGCACCGGCTGGCCGGAGGCCGATTCGGTTTTCTCCAGTTTCGAGTAGTCGCGCAGGTAGCCGGAGAATTGCTGCTGATCGGCGTACTTGGCGGTGCAACCGGTGAGGGTCAGGCTGCCCAGCAGCAGGGCGGTGGCGAGGGGGCGCAGAGTAAGCATGGCGGATCCTTGCGTGGGTGAGGTTGTTATTGATTGGCAGACCCGTGACAAAGGCGCGGTGGGGGCCAAAAGCGTGTTTGAGAGTGCAAGCTTTGCCATGACAAATCAATTAACGCGCCGCGCTTTTTAGAACACTGGCGCCCTTACAGCAGCCCGCCAAAGCGGAAACTGCTGCCGACCCAGGCAAAGGCCAGCGCCGAGAGGGTGATCAGGGCAATATGCCAGCCCAGCGCCGGCAGACGTTCGGCAGTCAGGCGCGGGATCAGCACCAAGCGTGCGTGCACGCCGAGGGCGGCGGTCAGCGCCAGCAGGCCGAGCTTGGCCTGGATCAGCGCCGCCTGCGGGCTGTCGCCCAGCCACAGGGCATGCGGTAGCCACAGGCTGGCCAGCCACAGGCCGGTGACGACCTGCAGCAGCAGGGCCGGCAGACCGATCTTTTCAAAGACCTGCTCGAAGTTGCGGATAGCCTGTACATCGCCCCTTCGCAGGGCGCCGGGCAGAATGCCGAGGGCCAGCACCAGATGGCCGCCAATCCAGACGCTGGCGCCGAGCAGGTGGAAATACAGCAGGATGCGCATGGCCAAACTCCTTTTTGCGGCCAGTCTGCCCGAGCGTCAGGCGCTGCAGCGTGACGCGGATCAATTCGGGCTCAGGCCTGCCGGCAGCGCGTGGTGAACTCGTCCATGGGCATCGGCCGGCCGAACAGATAGCCCTGGAAGAGCTGGCAGCCGTTGTCGAGCAGAAACTGGTGCTGTTCGCTGGTTTCAACCCCTTCGGCAATCACTTTCAGCTGCAGCTTGTCGGCCAGGGCGATGATGACCCGGGCGATGTCGGCATTGCCGGGGTCGATGACCGCATCGCGGACGAAGGACTGATCGATCTTCAGTTGCTCCAGCGGGAAGCGGTTGAGGTAGCTGAGCGAGGAGTAGCCGGTACCAAAGTCGTCCAGCGAAAAGCTGATGCCGTGGCTGCGCAGGCGATTCATCTTGGCGATGATGTCGTCGATATTCTTGGCCAGCAGGCTTTCGGTCAGCTCCAGCTTGAGGCGCTGCGGGTTGGCGCCGGTTTCCAGAAGGATGCCGAGCACCTGTTCGACGAAGAACTCCTCGTGCATCTGCTGCGCGCTGACATTCACCGCCAGCGTAATGCCCGCCAGTGCCGGTTCACAGGCCCAGCTGGCGAGTTGCAGGCAGGCCTGACGCAGCACGAATTCGCCCAGCGGCAGGATCAGGCCGGTGGCTTCGGCCAGCGGAATGAACTCGGCCGGCGAGACCATGCCGCGACTCGGGCTGTTCCAGCGCACCAGAATTTCACCACCGATCACCTGCTCGGCAGCGTTGACCTGCGGCTGGCAGTAGATCAGCAGCTCGCCACGCTGCAGGCCATCGCGCAGGTCCTGTTCCAGAGCCACGCGGCGGTCGACGCTGGCCTGCATGCTCGGGTCGAAGAAACGCAGGGTATTACGTCCTTCGGCCTTGGCCTGGTACATGGCCACGTCGGCCTGCTTGAGCAGCTCCTCCAGTCCAGAAGTGTGCTGGTCGAACAGGGCGATGCCGATGCTGGGTGTGCTGTGGTACGGGCGCTCCCTGAGGCTGTAGGGACGGTTCAGTTCAGAGAGGAGTTTCTGCCCGATCATCTCCGCCTGCAGGGCGGTTTCCTGCGGTTCCTCGCTGAGGTCTTCGAGCATCACCACGAACTCGTCACCGCCCAGGCGTGCCACGGTATCCACCTCGCGTACGCTCTCGCGCAGGCGTTGCGCTACCTGCTGCAGCAACTGGTCGCCCATGTCGTGGCCTAAGGTGTCGTTGAGTGCCTTGAAGTTGTCCAGGTCAATGAACAGCAGAGCGCCCTGGCGCCGGTTGCGGGCGCAGCCGAGCAGGGCCTTGCGCAACTGCTCCATGAGCAGGCGGCGGTTGGGCAGTTCGGTCAGGGCATCGTAGTAGGCCAGCTGGTGGATGCGCTCTTCGGCCAGCTTGCGTTCGGTGAGGTCTGTATTGGTCCCGGAGACGCGCAACGGCTTGCCGTCTTCGTCGCGCAGAATGAAGCCGCGCGACAGCAGCGGCACATAGTGGCCATCCTTGTGTAGCAGGCGGAACTCCAGCTCGAAGCTCTGCACACTGGAGCCGAGAATGCGCACCAGGCTGGTGTCGACCCGCTGCTTGTCGTCCGGGTGCAGCAGGCTGTCCCACAGGGCGATGGTCGATGGCTGCTCCTCGACCGCCAGGCCGATCATCTGCCACCAGCGTGGCGCGTAGTACACCGTCTGGCTCTGCAGGTCCCAGTCCCAGGGCGCATCGTTGGAACCGAGCAGTACCAGGCGCAGGCGCTCCTCGGATTTGCGCAGGGCCTGTTCGGTACGCTTGAGCTCGGTGATTTCGGTGAAGCACACCACCACCTCACTGAGAAGGCCGTGGTTGTCCAGTACCGGGAAGGCATTGCACATGGCCCAGACCAGACCGGTGGCGTCGTTGCGCTTGACCCCCACTACCAGGTTTTGCACGCGCAGGCGGTCGCGCAGTACCTGGTTCACCGGGTAGTTTTCCAGCGCCATGCGGCTGCCGTCGGCGTTGAGGAACTGCCACTGCGGATCAATGGCCTCCAGCCCGCGCATCTGCTCAAGGCTCAGCCCCAGCAGATCGCACGCGCGTGCATTGGCCTGGAGGATTTCCGAATGGGCGCCATGCACCACGACGCCGGCGGGAATGTGCTCGATCAGGTCGAGGTAGCGCTGCTCACTGGCCTGCAGCTCCAGTTCGATCTGTTTGCGGATGCTGATGTCATGCAGGGTGCCCAGGCAGTGGCTGAACTCTCCGGCGGCGGTATGCAGCGGCGTCAGGTGCAGCTCGGCCCAGTACAGCTCGCCGCTGGGGCGCTGCTGGCACAGTTCGCCCTGGAAGCTGGCCTCGCCGGCGAGGGCGGCGAGGATGGCGGCATGCTGTTGCGGATTGCTCAGCGGGTGGAGAAAGAAGTCACCGGGTTTGCCGATCAGCATGGCCTCGCTGAGGCCGCAGATGCTGAGCAACGCCGCATTGGCCATCACCACCTGCTGCAGGTGATTGGTAATGAAAACACCCTGCGGCAGATCGGCCATCAGCGCCGGCGCTAGTTCGCTGGGCAGGCTGGGTAGTAGCGGGGTGGCAGTCAGATCAAGGGTCATGATGTCTTGTCGTCACTCGGATAATGCAGAGCAGCGACGCTGCGCCTCTGGGACAGCTTAGACCCTGGCGCGTCAGTCCGTCGCCGGCCCGAGCATCAGCTCTGGCCGTACCCAGGCATCGAAGTCGGCGGCACTGACCAGGCCCAGGTCGAGCGCCGCCTGACGCAGGCTCAGGCCTTCGGCGTGGGCATGCTTGGCGATGGCTGCCGCCTGGTCATAGCCGATGTGCGGGCTGAGTGCGGTCACCAGCATCAGCGAGTGCTCCAGCAGTGCCTGAATTCGGGCCCGGTCGGCCCGGATGCCCCGCGCGCAGTGCACCTCGAAGCTGTGCATGCCGTCACTGAGCAGGCGCACGCTGCTCAGGAAGTTGTGGGCAATCAGCGGTTTGCACACATTCAGCTCGAACTGCCCGTGGGCGCCGCCGAGGCTCAGCGCCACGTCGTTGCCGAGCACCTGATAGCAGAGCATCACCAGCGCTTCGCACTGGGTCGGGTTGACCTTGCCGGGCATGATCGAACTGCCCGGTTCGTTCTCCGGCAGCTGCAGCTCACCCAGCCCGCAGCGTGGTCCGGAGGCCAGCCAGCGCACATCGTTTGCGATCTTCAGCAGGGTGGTGGCCAGGGTCTTCAGGGCGGCGTGGCTGCTGACCAGCGCGTCGTGGCTGGCCAGGGCGGCGAAGCGGTTGCCCGCGCAGCGCAGCGGCAGGCCGCTGTCCTCGGCCAGCATGGCGGCGACCCGCGCACCGAACTGCGGGTGGGTGTTGAGTCCGGTGCCCACGGCGGTGCCGCCGACCGCCAGTTCGCACAGGGCATCCAGGCTGGCGGCGATGCTCCGTTCGGCATGGCCCAGCTGGGCGACCCAGGCCGATATCGCCTGGCCGAGGGTCAGCGGGGTGGCATCCTGCAGGTGGGTGCGGCCGATCTTGATGACGTCGGCGAACTCGCCGGCTTTTTCCGCCAGGCACTCGCGCAGCCGGCGCAGCGCCGGCAGCAACTGGTCGCACAGGCCGTGCAGGGCCGCCAGGTGCATGGCGGTGGGGAAGATGTCGTTGGATGACTGGCCGAGGTTGACCTGATCGTTGGGGTGTACCCGCCGCTGCTGACCGCGCTCACCGCCGAGCAGTTCGCTGGCGCGGTTGGCCAGCACCTCGTTGACGTTCATGTTGCTCTGGGTGCCGGAGCCGGTCTGCCAGACGCTGAGCGGAAAGGCGTCGGCATGTTGGCCGGCCAGCACCTCGCCGGCCGCCGTGGCAATGGCCTGCGCAACATCGGCCGGCAACAGACCCAGCTCGCCATTGACCCGCGCACAGCATTGTTTGACCTGCACCAGAGCAAGGATCAGTGCGGCGGGCAGGCGTTCACTGGAAATCTCAAAGTGCAGCAGCGAGCGCTGGGTCTGCGCCCCCCACAGGGCATCACCGGGAACGGCAATGGTGCCGAAGGAGTCGCATTCGATACGGCTGGCTGCACGCATGAAGAACCTCCCGGCAGCGGGCAGAGGCGGCCGCTGCTTTCACTGGAGAGTAGTTCAGCCGGTGCACCGGGTAGACGTGCTGGACGAGCGGCTCAGTGCGGGCGCTGGTTGATCAGATAGGTCAGCAGGCTCGGGTCTTCGGCGTCCACCAGTTGCTGCAGCGAGCGGAAGGGCAGTTGCTCGAACATGGCATGCCAGAACGGCACCGCCAGCGGGTCCTGAGGATAGAGGCTGACGATCCAGCTGTGCTGACTGGCCAGAATCACCTGCTCCACCAGCGCCCGGCCGATGCCCTGACGGCGGTATTTCTTGAGGATGAACAGGTCGGCGAACTCCAGGGCATCGACACCTGGCAGCTCGCTGCGCTCGATCAGCAGGAAACCGGCGATAAA
>JACCEA010684191.1_pt1 | contig 18711 bp, 15 predicted proteins | sample 7449851 | NCBI WGS metagenome assembly JACCEA01 (sample SAMN15323453, study PRJNA562643) | freshwater metagenome | isolation source: river surface water | place: USA:Blue River Watershed | collected 2017-08-18
CCTAAAACTTCGGGCTGGTAGCGAGAGCGGTCATAAACCTAAGCAACCTTGAACCCTATATATCGGCGCAAGGTGCTCGGGCTTTAGCGATTTAGCCAATCAAATCAACACGACCATCTAAACTCATCACGCCAGTGATGACGCTGAGTTTGGGGTGGCGCTTTTGCACCTGACGGCGGAACTCGTTGAGAGCCTCAGCGTGTGATTCGGTTTCAATCTCTTTGCTGGCCACTTTGTCTTCGCCGAAGGCGAGCTTGGCAGCACCGCAATCGCGGTGTGTGATGCCCACCACGCGCTTGATGTGGTGCAAAGACACGGTGATGTCCAAGTTGTCCCAATACGCTTTGTGCCAAGCTGAAAACTTGGGGTGCACTGCACCAATGGGGCCGCCTGCGATCACGAACTGGCTGTAGTTGTCGGTCAGCTTTTCACGGCTGATGCCTTGTAGCAGGCCCATGTATTGCCAGCTTAAGGTGGTGAAGCGTGGGTCAATACAGTTGACCAACATGGCTTCGTAGTTGCCGCTGGCGGCTTGAGCTTGGAATGGGGCGAGGCCCATCAAGCTACCGGCAACGGTGGCAGCACCGGCGGCTAGGAAGCCTCGGCGTGAGTGGTTACCGGCCAATTGAAGCGGGCCGCAGCAGGCGCAAGAAGGTGTCAAGTTGCTCACAGGTGTGTCCTTGTTGTGTTGAAAAAATAAATCAGCCATTGAATGTCGACATCAAACCGATCATCTTTAGCGCTTTTGATGATTTTTACAGAATTTACTGTGAGCAGGCTGGTTTCTGGCTGGCATCGATAATGGCGGCACATCATGTCTACAAGCTCTTCCCCTGCGTCATCGTTTCGTGTGCTCAGCCTCATCCCGCCGATGACGCAGCTCAACACGCCTTACCCGTCTACCGCTTATTTGACGGGTTTTTTGCGTTCGCAAGGTGTGGACGCTGTGCAGGAAGATTTGGCCTTGGCGCTGGTGCTGGCCTTGTTCACGCCAGAGGGGTTGGCTCAAGTACGCGACTGCGCCTTGGCGCAACCCGAGGTAGAGCGCAGCGCTTGTGTGAACTATTTTTTAGATTATTTCGATCGGTATCAATCCACTATTGCGCCTACGATTGCGTTTTTGCAGGGGCGTGATTCGACCTTGAGCCACCGCATGGCTGGGCGAGGCTTCTTGCCTGAAGGCCCGCGCTTTGCCTCGCTAGACGCGTATGAAGATGATGACAGCGGCGATCCACTGGCTTGGGCCTTTGGCGCACTGGGCCAGCAAGACCGTGCCCGCCACTTGGCCACCTTGTATTTAAACGACTTGGCCGATGTGCTGCGCGATGCCGTAGACAGCCGCTTTGAGTTTGTTCGCTACGCTGAGCAACTGGCCGGTAGCCAAGCCACGTTTGAGCCCTTGGCACAAGCACTGGCTGCAGCCCCCACGTTGGTGGACAACACCTTGCAGGCGCTGACGCTTGAGGTGATAGCCAAACACCAGCCGCAACTGGTGTTGCTGTCTGTGCCTTTTCCTGGCGCGGTGTACGCAGCGTTTCGGATGGCGCAGACCATCAAGGCCCATCACCCACATATTCGTATTGGTTTGGGCGGCGGCTTTGTGAACACCGAGTTGCGCGAGCTGACAGAACCCCGCGTGTTTGACTACGTGGACTTCATCAGCTTAGACGCAGGTGAGCGACCTTTGTTGGCTTTGCTAGAGCATTTGCAAGGTAAACGCAGTGTGCAGCGCTTGGTGCGAACCTTTGTGCGCAATGAGTCAGGTGGGGTTCGGCTGATGAACTGGGCCGAGCCTGATGTTCCATTTGAGGACGTCGGCACGCCTACATGGGATGGACTGCCGCTAGACCGCTATTTGTCGTTGCTGGACATGCTCAACCCCATGCACCGTTTGTGGAGCGATGGCCGTTGGAACAAGTTGACCGTGGCACATGGCTGCTATTGGAAAAAATGCAGCTTTTGCGATGTGAGTCTCGACTACATCTCGCGTTACGAAACTGCATCGGCTACTACTTTGGTGGACCGCATTGAGCAAATCGTGGCCGAGACAGGTCAAACCGGCTTTCACTTTGTGGATGAGGCTGCGCCGCCCAAAGCGCTCAAAGCCTTGGCTGAAGAACTCTTGCGTCGCAAGGTGCACATCTCGTGGTGGGGCAATATTCGTTTTGAGAAAACCTTCACGCCTGACTTAGCGGAACTGTTGGCTGAGAGCGGCTGTATTGCCATGTCGGGTGGCTTGGAGGTGGCTTCAGACCGACTGCTGAGCTTGATGAAAAAAGGCGTGTCGGTAGAGCAGGTGGCGCAAGTCACCAAAGGTTTTTCAGAGGCGGGCATTTTGGTGCACGCCTACCTCATGTATGGCTTTCCAACTCAAACGCTGCAAGACACTGTGGATGCGCTGGAGTACGTGCGTCAGTTGTTTGAGAACGGTTGCATTCAAAGCGGTTTCTTCCATCGCTTCGCCTGCACGGTGCATTCACCCGTTGGCATGAATCCAGCAGATTACGGTGTGCAAGTGGTGCCACTGCCTGAAGTGAGCTTTGCTAAGAACGACATTGCTTTCATTGACCCAACAGGTACCGATCACGACACCCTCGGTCGTGGTTTGAAGAAAGCTATTTACAACTACATGCATGGTGTAGGTGTGGAAAACGATGTGCGCCAATGGTTTGAATTGTCCAAAGGGCAGTGCCCTAAAACCACCGTGCCACGCCACAAAATATCGAAGGCACTTGGGTATTGAAAAATTCTTCGTGTAGCTCCCGAAAACGACTGAATTTGCGATTAGAATTACGGCTTCGGAATTAAACACTCCACGCGGGAATAGCTCAGTTGGTAGAGCGCAACCTTGCCAAGGTTGAGGTCGCGAGTTCGAGCCTCGTTTCCCGCTCCAATTTCAAAGAGCCCCTGAAACTCATGTTGCAGGGGCTTTTTTGTATCTTTCGAAACAACGCCGATGAACCACAGCAATTTGGATGCGCCTAGCTCAGATGAGTTATTTCGCCTGACCGATAACGGTTCGGGTGGATGGTTGCAAACTGCCAAGCGCCGTTTGAAGTTTCGTTTGCGTTATTGGCTGTGCGAAGCTCAATTGCATCGCATTCGCCATTTTTTTCAAGAGCACGGCTTGGCTGAATTGACGCACAGCGAGCTACCGGTAATGTTGCGCCCTATGCGTCCTTATCTTTGGGGGGGCTTGAATCCAGTCGCTCGCACCGATGCCATGTTGGCTCACTTTGAATGGTTGATGGCACGTCATACGGCACAGGCGGTGGTCGATTTTTACAAACGGGGTGCTTTTACCTACTTCACGCAAAGCTATCCTGAGGGCAACATCACCCTTGAAATTGAACCGGGTCGGGGCCTTGGGCGTGAGGGTGAGTTTGAATTGCATCTAAAGTTTAACGGGGCAGCGGTCATGCGTGCTGCTTTCAACATACTGCCAGCCGATATGGTAGGGATGCAAGGGCCAGGTTTCGTGATGGCCATTGGCAATATGCAGGGCCAAAGGTTTTTGAATCAAGAGATCAAAATCGTCACGCAGAAGATGGAACGTACGCGGCCCCAAAACATTTTGATGACAGCGTTGCAAGGGTTGGCTTCAGGCTGGCAGCTGGTCGGTATGGTCGGCGTGTCGGATGTGGCCCATGTGTACTCTGGCTACCGTAGCTTGTCTCAGCGCGTTGGACAAAGCTACGACGGTTTGTGGGCAGAAATGGGAACCACTGGCGCGTTGTCAAAGACGCACTGGAATTTGCCCATTCAATGGGTCGCACGCTCTGAGCAAGAGGTGCCGTCTAACAAACGTTCTCAGCTGCGTCGTAAAAACGAAATTCGCCAAAAAATCTTTGACGAAGTGGCGCGTAACAGCTCAGGCCTTTGAGTCCAGAGCTGTTACGAGCTACTTGCTTATTTCTTTGGCAAAGTGCCGCCGCTCTTCACGCATTCGTCCACAGTTTTAAATTCGGTGAACTTCTTGGTTTGACCATAGCTGCTGCTGTTTTTGTCGTGGCAAATGCCGGAGTCAGACTTTTTCACAACAGGCTCCGCAGCGGCGGCTGCATGACCTGCGGCAGGGCGGCCGCCACTTTTCATGCACTCGTCCATCGAGGCAAAGGCTGTGAATTTTTGGGTGTTGCCAAAAGAGTTGCTTGTTTTGTCGTGGCAAATACCCGCATCTGACTTTTTCACCACAGGGTCAGCCGCATAGGCTGTATTGAGGCCAAGGCCAAGTAGGGCGGCCAGTACAAAGGTCTGTGTGATACGTTGTGTCATAAGGGCTATCCTTTATGTGAATTTGTTTATTGTCTTTTTAAGCTGTGCTTAAAAATTTCCAGCGCCAATATAGACGAAAAAACATCAGAAATAGGTCATGGCTTGCCCGAGTGTCAGAGGTGACTAGCGTAAAATATTTACTCACAACGACACTGCCCGAGTGGTGAAATTGGTAGACACAAGAGACTTAAAATCTCTCGCTTCCGTAAGGGGCGTGCCGGTTCGATTCCGGCCTCGGGCACCATACGTTAGTTTGACAAGAGTTAAAGAAGTTTCATCAGCCCGCGTACCTTCAAGTGCAGCGGGTTTTTTGTTGTCGCCAAGAGCTTCATAAAGAGTACAAACATATGGGCTTATTTACCGGTGATAAAAGGCGCGTTTGACTACTTCAACCACGCCTAAGTATGTCAGCACCATCGCAACAAGAAAGCCATAAAAATAAGCGGGAGGTGCGACAAAGCCCAAGAGAGCGCCCAGGGGCGTCAGTGGCAACCCAACACCGATGACAACGATAGCGAGCGACGTAAAGGTCAAGAGCGGATGTGGCATGCTTTTGAAAGGATTCCCTCGGGTACGAATAATAAAAATTACCAGTACTTGTGTGCACAGCGACTCGATAAACCAGCCCGTCTGAAACAACTGCTCCCCCGCCTTTAAAACCTCCAGTAAAACATAGAAGGTTAAGAAGTCAAACACCGAACTGATAGAGCCAATGACCAGCATGAAGTTGCGAATGAAATCTAGGTCAAGCACACGTGGTTTGGCTGTTTCTTCGGCATCAACTTCATCCAGTGGAATGGGGATTTCTGAAATGTCGTACAGAATGTTATTCAGCAAAATTTGCGTCGGCAACATTGGCAAGAAGGGTAGGAATAGCGCAGCACCTGCCATGCTGAACATGTTCCCAAAGTTCGAGCTGGTGCCCATCATCATGTATTTCATGATGTTGCCAAATGTCCGTCGCCCCTCTAGCACGCCAGTGTGCAAGACATTCAAATCTTGTTTGAGCATGATGATGTCTGCGGCTGCTTTGGCGACATCAGTGGCTGAGTCCACAGATAAGCCTACATCCGACGCGTGTAAAGAGGGGGCATCGTTAATGCCGTCTCCCAAATAGCCCACCACATGGCCATTTGCCTTCAATGCCAAGATGACCCTCTGTTTCTGACTTGGATTGACGCGGCAAAACAAGTTCGCTGTTTCAACGCGTCGCTGCAAGGCTTGGTCGTCAAGTTGCGCAATCTCTTTGCCTGTTAAAACACCTGTCACTTCGATGTTTAATTGATTGCACACATGGCGTGTCACCAAGTCACTGTCTCCTGTGACGATCTTGATAGTGATGCCAGCGAGCTGAAGTTTTGCAAGCGCGTATGCAGCGCTCTCTTTGGGCGGGTCAAGGAAGGCAGCAAAGCCTGTTAATACCAATGCAGACGCGTCATTAATAGCTGCTGAGGTTTGCTCTTGCGACACTTCGCGCCATGCCACGCCTAAGACGCGTAATCCGTTACTTTCAAGCGCATGGTATCGGTCACAAATGACTTCTAGGCCTACGTCGCTGATTTCGCGCTGTTCGAGGCCCGCATCTGTCGCGACTTCCACATGCCTGCACAAACGAACAATGTCCTCGGCTGCGCCTTTGACAACAAGCCAGCGCTGAATGCCGTTGTCTACCAATACCGATACGTAGCGGCGCTCAAAGTCAAACGGAAGTACATCGATCTTTTTCCATTTACTCACATCGAAGGTTTGGTGGTTCAAGATGGCTTCATCTAGCGGACTTTTCAATCCGGTTTCGAAGATGCTATTTAGGTAGGCAAGCTCTAATACGCGTTGGCTTTCTTCACCACTCTGGTCGATGTGTTTCTCTAGACGGATCTTGGCCTCGGTAAGTGTGCCGGTTTTGTCTGTACACAGAACGTCCATTGAGCCTAAATCTTGTATGGCGCTTTGGCGTTTCACGATCATTTGCAGCTTGGCTAATCGAATTGCACCACGTGACAGCGTGACGGACACCACCATAGGCAAAAGTTCAGGTGTCAAACCCACAGCTAAAGCCACGGCAAATAAGAAAGACTCCAGCCAAGGTTTATGAAACCAAGCATTCACCAGCAACACAAATAAAACTAGCAACACGGTTAAGCGCATGATGAGCATGCCAAAGCGACGCGTACCTATGTCAAACGAGGTGACAGGCGTTGGTTTTTCAATGCTTTCAGCAATGTCCCCCATTGCCGTGTGAGCACCTGTTTTGATGACTAAGACACGTGCGTTGCCGCCAATCACTGAGGTCCCCATGAAGACGGCATTTCTGGCTTCATGTAACTCAGTCGATGTCGGTGGCAGTAAGCCAGGTTGTTTTTCAACGGGGTACGCCTCGCCCGTGAGAAGTGATTGGTTAACAACAAAGTCATTAGCTTGAAGTACCAAGGCATCGGCAGGTACCAAATTCCCTGCGCTTAACAAAACCACATCACCCGGGACAAGGTCACGCACCGGTATTTCCGTTGGTATTGCATCTCGTAGCACGGTTGTGCGTACAGAAACTGATTGCCTGAGTTTTTCTGCAGCCGAATTGGCGCGAAACTCTTGAACAAAATCTAAGGTCACACTAAGCAGTACGATGACACTGATGATGATGAAGTTTGTAATCTCTCCGGTAAGTGCTGATACTGTGCTGGCAAGTAGTAATACCGCAACCAAAGGGTTTTTGAAACGCATCAAAAATTGCTTAAGAAGCGATGCACCTTCATGCGCCAATAATGTGTTTGGACCAAACCTGCTGCTTAGTAATTTGGCTTTGGCAGATGTCAGCCCTAAAGAGCAGTCATTGGTTATCAGTTCACTTGGCGCACTAAGCCACCAAGCCTTATTTGATACTTGATTTTTATGAGGCGGCGTTTTCATTGCAATAGGTCTGTGATTTAATTTTCATGACCTATGGTTTCTTATAAGAAGACCCTAGAGATAACAAGTCGAAAATAGAATTGATAATTAATCCTATTGACCCACATGCCATCGCGATTGCTAGGGAATCAATTCCTAATGGTGAAAATTTCAGGGTGTTCGACAGCAATGGAAAATAGATTGCGAAAAGTACTAAGCCAATCGTACTTGTTGCAATCGTTGTTGCAACCCAGTTAACGGGCCTTGCGATTTGCCAGATATATTTTTTTTCAGATTTCGAGATGAAAATCAGATGCCCATTAGCAATGACAAATGCGACCATCACCATGGACCGCGTCTGGTCAATTGAGTCAATGCTGTAAATCAAATTTTCAGATATCCAATATGCTACCGATGTGGATACTAAAACCAATACCCCTTGAATGAATGCATATGTCATCTCTATTTTTCCAAAAAGAGTAGCTGTCGTATCCCTTGGAGGCGTTGTCATGCATGTGTCGCTTGACGGTTCATTTTCAAATGCCAGTGAGCAAGCTGGATCGATAATCATTTCCAAAAGGGCAATGTGTAAAGGTAGAAAAATTGGAGGTAGTGCGAATAACATAGGGAAAAGTGCAAGCATCGCAATGGGGATGTGTATTGCGAAGATATAAGTCATAGATTTTTGTAAGTTTTTAAATATGCGCCTTCCAGTACTAATCCCACGAACAATTGAAGCGAAATTGTCGTCACTTAAAACTAAATCCGCTGCCTCTCTGGCAACATCAGTTCCCCTAGATCCCATGGCAATTCCAACATGTGCTGCCTTGAGTGCCGGGGCATCATTTACACCATCGCCAGTCATCGTGACGATTTCACCCTGGCGCTTGAGTGCTTCAACTATTCTTAATTTCTGTTGTGGAGATATACGCGCACAGATATTTACAACTCGAAGTCGATTTTGAAGTTCATCATCATTCAGATGATCTACCTCTTCTCCTGTGATCACCTCTCCAGGCAGCATGCCAGCTTGGGTAGCTATAGCTTGTGCTGTCTTAGGATAATCACCGGTGATCATGATGACACGAATTCCCGCTCTGTGGCATTCGGCCATTGCATTTGGAACTTCTTCTCGCAAGGGATCAGCTAATCCAATAATTCCTAGCCATTCAAACTCAAAGTCGTGCATCGATATAGGGCATCTTCCACTGAGATTGACAGCTGAAGCTACTGCAATCACTCGTAACCCTTGATCGGCTAAGTCATTTGCCAATTTACTCCAATTTATCTTTTCCTGTTCAGGGAGGTGACATAAGTCCATCACTGATTCAGGAGCCCCCTTCACTGATACAAAATATTTGCTTCCGTGCTTAGTTTGCCAAACCTGTGCCATGGCACGTAAATTAGGGCTGAGTGGATAAGTTTTGACCAGATCCAATTCGTTATGCAGATGAAGCGTCGTTACCAGCTTGGTTTTGCCAAACTCATGAAAAGCCACCTCCATTGGGTCTTGAGGGCTGAGTGAGCTTGCTAAAACTGAATTTTCAATTAATCTGTGGAAGTATTCTGGAAGTTCATTATCAGCAGTTGCTTTGAAAAAATAAGGTGTAGAAGCCTCATTGTTCTTAGCAATTAAAGCTGCTACTTTCATTCTATTTTGCGTGAGCGTTCCAGTTTTATCTGTGCACAAAACTGAAGTTGCTCCTAATGTTTCTATGGCATTGATACGTCGAGTGATGACCCCTTGCTTTGCAAGGCGGTGAGCGCCTAATGCAGGAAAAATTGCCAAAACTACTGGGTACTCTTCAGGAAGAATAGACATTGCAAGGGCTATTCCCGACAGCACAGCAGGAATCCAATCTCCTGTACGTAGGCCCAGCATGATGACCATCGCTGTGCATAGGCCTAAGCCCATCATCGCTAGCAACTTCACTAGGTGTGCGATTTGTTTATTTAAGGGAGTTGACTCGATAGTTAACTTATTGAGTGAGTCGCCAATCTTGCCTACTTCTGTGTTTGATCCAGTGGCGGTTACTTTAAATATTCCCTCTCCGCGAACAACATAAGTTCCAGAGTAAACACTCGCGTTCACGATCGCCATTGAAGGCGTGATGTCTTTGGTGACTGCTACTGATTCACCCGTTAACAATGACTCGTCAACTTCTAAATTATCTGCTTGAATAAGTATGCCATCTGCAGGCACTCGATTACCTTCTGCAATTACCACCAAATCATCGATGACGATGTTGTGTGAAGGAATTTTAATAATTTCACTGTTACGAATTACGCGTGCATAGTGCTGGTTTAGCTTTCGCAGAGACTGAATGGATTTTTCAGATTTCCCCTCTTGATAAAAAGTGAGCCCAAGTACACTAACGACAAAAAGACCAAGCGTGATCCCCTCTGTTAAATCGCCAATCGCAATGTAAATTGCTGCTGCTATGAGCAGTAGCATGAACATTGGCTCATGCAAAATCTTTTTAATTCTTTTTATAAATGAATTATTTTCGGCTAACCTAATCTCGTTGTAGCCATCGGTTGCTAGTTTTAATTCGGCTGCGGATGAACTGAGACCCTCTAGTTTTGTGTTTAATCGCATTTAAATACAACCAAGTTTTAGGCGGAAATGCTTAACTTTGGGGAGGAGCTAGCCACAGGCGGACGCGTTGGTATGTAGCCCATCCGGCCCACAATTTATTTGCCCATCTCAAGGTGCGTTTGGGTTTTAGCAGAACAAAAATGGAAATGATGGCCGCTGGATAAACAGGATGTTTATAAATCCAACGCAAAGTATCGCGTGTACGATCAAGAAAATTCAGAGGTGATTCAATGAGGTGCGATTTTTCACTTAAAGAAGCACGTAAATGCGCACTCTGAGCTCGCAATTTTTTTTGATACAGACGTAATTCGTTGTTATTCACGGTGATTCACTTCTCTTACATGGATCAGGTCATTCTGAAGTTCTGTACAGCTTTCATAGAACATGCCCATGGGGCTCTTTAGCCGTTGTCTTGAATGAATCAATAACACAGCACTCACACTGAGGAATAGCAATGAGAGTGAAGCCAGTACCGCGATCCGATGACTTTCCCACAGCAGAACGATGATGAGCGTGCAAAAACATAACAAACCTATGCCCAAAAAAATCATGGCTGCTATGGTTAATAACACGCTATCGAATAATCGTCGCTTTTCAACTTCTAGTTCAGTTCCTAAAAGCTCAAGCCTAACTTGAAGCAATTCAAGTCCGGTACCAAAGAGTTGGCGTACTGAGTTGAAAAGACCTTTGGAATTATTCGCATCATTCATATGTATTCCAAGTTATCGTCGACTTATTAACATGCCGATGACCAAGCCGATGCCTGCTGCGACACCCACAGATTTCCAAGGGTTTTCGTGAACAAACTCATCTGCTGCATGTCCAGCGTCTTTGACTTGTTCAATTGCAGCTTGTTGAAGTTGGCTTAATTCGGTAGTCGCTTGATGCAAGCGGGCGGTGACGCGCGTCCGAATGCCTTCTGCGCCTTCACCCACTTGGCCAGCAGTCATGCGTAACAACTCTTCGGTATCTGCGATGACCATCCGCAGGTCGTTCATCAGTTTTTCTTTGTTTGCTAAGTGCATGTTCGACATTTTTAACTCCTATAAAAGTAAGTGGCGTTTTGATACTAATGCGCTTGAATTGCGTCCTATTTGACTAGAGTCAAGATAATGCGATTGCATTTTTCATGTCGTGCTTTTGACTGCTGGTTTTGGGAAATGCCAGTGTTTCGCTGAAGTTGACGAAAATCAATAACTGGTTTTCTTTGTCTCTAACTTTGTTGTATTGAGTGAAATCTGTTAAAAATTTTCATGTTTCAGGTGTAGGCTGATCGCATGAGTGAAAATTTTTCTAACGCTCCAGAGCTCGGTAATGCCTTGATTGCACACGGCACGATTTCCCAATTGAAATTGCGCAGGGTAGCTATAGACACGTACCACGAGAACGTTGTTTACCTCAACCGCGAGTGTGCGTTTTACAGAGCCGAAGGCTTCCAAGCGCTATCCAAAGTTGAAGTGAGAGCCAATGGCCACAAAATTGTCGCCACGCTGAATGTGGTGGATGATCCTGCGATTGTTGGTTGCTCGGAAGTCGGTTTGTCCGAGGACGCCTTTTCGCAGATGGGCGTCAAAGATGGCCATACTGCGGCAGTCTCTCAGGCTGAATCGGTTGAATCAATCGGGGCACTATTTCGCAAAATTAATGGCGAGCGCTTGACTCAAGATGACTTCTTGTCGATCGTGCGAGATATTTCACAGCATCGTTATTCCAAAATTGAATTGACTGCATTTGTGATCGCCACCAATCGTGGCGAGATGGACCGTGACGAGGTCTATTTTTTGGCCGAAGCCATGGTCGCTTGTGGTCGGCGGCTGGATTGGCAAAACCCCTTGGTTGTAGATAAGCACTGCATCGGGGGCATTCCTGGTAACCGAACGTCGATGCTTGTCGTTCCTATCGTTGCAGCGCATGGCATGCTGTGTCCAAAGACTTCTTCGCGGGCCATCACCTCGCCAGCTGGAACGGCTGACACGATGGCAGTCTTAGCAAATGTTGAATTGTCTTTTGACAAACTCTCTGAAATTGTGCGCGAGCACCGAGCTTGTTTGGCGTGGGGCGGTACAGCTAACTTATCGCCTGCCGATGATGTGTTGATTTCGGTCGAACGTCCACTTTCACTCGATTCCCCCTCACAAATGGTCGCATCGATTTTGTCCAAAAAAATTGCGGCAGGAGCAACCCATTTGGTGCTGGACATTCCAATTGGTCCGACGGCTAAGGTGCGATCTATGCCTGAGGCTCAACGTTTGCGAAAACTCTTCGAATACGTTGCTTCGCGCATGAAACTGTCACTTGACGTTGTGATCACTGATGGGCGTCAGCCTATTGGCTTTGGTGTGGGGCCTGTTTTGGAGGCGCGCGATGTGATGCGTGTACTCGAGAATGACCCACGTGCACCGAATGACTTGCGACAAAAAGCATTGCGTCTTGCGGGTCGATTGATTGAATGCGACCCTGATGTGCGAGGAGGTGATGGCTTTGCCATCGCGCGTGACATCCTCGACTCAGGGCGAGCCTTGACAAGCATGAACGCGATTTTAAAAGCCCAAGGCACTCGATCTTTTAACCACAACCAGCCACGACTGGGCGCATTGACGTTTGAAGTTCTTGCCGATTCGGACGGGGTGGTGACGGGCATTGATAATTTTCATATTGCACGAGTCGCCCGATATGCTGGGGCGCCTAAAGTTGAGACTGCAGGCGTTGACCTCATGCGTAAGCTGGGTGATGCGGTTCATGTGGGCGATGTGCTTTATCGCGTCTATGCCGAGTTCGCCTCGGATCTTGAGTTTGCAAGACAAGCCACTCAAAAATTAAGCGGCTACACCTTGGGTGATGCAAGTGAACTGCCTCATGTTTTTGTGGAGTTTTGATGCCTTCTGATGCTTGTTTGCTTTACTTTGAAGACGAAGCGCAATTTGCGATCAAGCTGGCTCACGATGCGGGTTTGACCCCTCAACTCATTCGTCGTCATCGCTTTCCTGATGGGGAGCTCAAGCTACGCCTGCCTCAAGAATTACCCAGTGATGTGGTCATTTTGCGCAGTCTGGTGGATCCAAATGAGAAATTGGTTGAGCTCCTGTTGACTGCCAATTGCGCTCGTCAATTGGGTGCGCAGCATTTGACACTGGTTGCGCCTTACTTAGCCTACATGCGGCAAGACATCGCGTTTCAACCAGGTGAAGTGGTCAGTCAGCGTGTCGTCGGCTCTTTTTTAGATTCGTTGTTTGATGTCTTGATCACAGTCGATCCCCATTTGCATCGCATCACCTCACTTGATGAAGCTTTGCCGACGGCCACCACGGTGGTTCTGAGTGGCGCTCCGTTATTGGGTGATTTGATCGCGCAACAACATCTACATCCCTTGCTCATTGGGCCCGATGCTGAATCTGCGCAATGGGTTGCAGCAGCAGCTCAAAAGTATGGCTTTGAATTTGGCGTGTGCGAAAAAATTCGCCATGGCGACCATGACGTTGAAATTACCTTACCGCCCATACCTGTGAAAGGGCGTGCCGTGGTGCTTTTGGATGATGTGGCTAGCAGTGGTCAGACCTTGGCGCGGGCTGCGCAACTGCTGCTTGCTGCAGGAGCTGCGAGTGTCGACGTCGCAGTCACACATGCATTATTCGCAGGCGATGCCTTGAACGTACTTGAAAACGCTGGCATTTCACAAATTTGGAGCACAGACTGTATACGTCATGAAAGTAATGCCGTGAGTATGAGCTTGGCGATTGCTACGTCATTGATAAATTTATCTAGGTCATCTTGATTTTATGTATTAGCCAATTTTCGTGGTGATGTAGCTTTTGTAAGTTCCGTGAACATTAACTTAATTATTCTGCAAAAATAATTAAATTGAGGAGGTTTCGATGGATGCAAGAACTCATGCAAATCACCTTAAAGTGGCTTGTGCCAACTGCAACTTGCGAGAGTTGTGCATGCCTGTTGGCCTAAGCCCTGCAGATATGACGCGAGTTGAAGAGGTCGTGTCATCCCGTCGCAAAGTTGTTCGTGGCGACAACTTGTTTCAATACGGCGAAAAATTTAAAGCCCTGTATGCCATTCGCAGTGGATTCTTTAAAACCAGCTTTGTTTCACCTGATGGCCGCGAGCAAGTGACGGGCTTTCAAATGGCTGGTGAAATTATGGGGCTTGATGGCATTGTCAATGACCACCATACGTGCGATGCGATAGCGCTTGAAGATGCCGAGGTCTGCGTGATGGACTTTAACCATATTGAAGACCTGTCTCGAGAAATCACAGGTTTGCAGCATCATGTGCACAAAATTTTGAGTCGTGAGATTGTGCGTGACCACACGGTGATGCATTTGTTGGGCAGCATGCGCGCCGAGGAGCGCTTAGCTACTTTCTTGTTAAATCTTGTGCAACGCCTACACGTGCGCGGCTTCTCTTCAACTGAATTAGTTTTACGCATGACGCGTGAGGACATTGGCAGCTATCTTGGCATGAAGATCGAAACTGTCAGTCGAACACTTGCAAAGTTCGTGGAGGACGAAATCGTGGAGGTCAAACTTCGACACCTTCGCATTTTGAATACCGATGCGTTGAAGCAGCGAGCCGGCCTGGCAAGCTGACGCACACCAGGCATTAGTCGTTGTAGCGAGTCAGTACATATTTGCCTGGTGCATTTTGCAAAGATTCGCCATTGGCAATTTCTTTTGCTTTGACGGGGCTATTGCTGTGGTGCGCGAGCCATCGGCTCCATGCAGGCCACCAAGAACCCTCCACTTCGTCCGCCTGAGCGAGCCATTGTTCTGGGTCTATCCAATCATGGTTTTTGGGTACGCTGTCAATCTGATAGCTGCGGTGCGGGTGACCTGGTTCAGAAATGATGCCAGCGTTATGCCCCCCCGACGCTAATATGAAGGTGGTGTTTGTGTTTGTTTTTGCATGAATTTTGTAGACAGATTTCCAAGGCGAGATATGGTCGCGCACGGTGCCCACCACCATCAAGGGCTGTGCAATATCCATTAAATCAACCGCTTTTCCGTCAAAGCGGTAATGGCCTTCGCTCAGAGAATTGTTGAGAAACAAGGAGTCTAGATATTCTGTGTGCATACGCGCAGGCAAGCGTGTCGTGTCTTTGTTCCAGCTCACCATGTCGTTGCCAACCTCTTCGCGACCAAGCAAGTAGCGCTGTGTGCTGCGTGACCAAATCAAATCGCGCGAGTTCAAAAACTGGAATGACCCCGCCATTTGTTTGCCTGATAAATAGCCAGTTTTGGCCATTTCTTCGCGCAGCGTGAGTAGTTGGTCGTCATCAATGAACACCCCCAGTTCACCGGGCTCAGAAAAGTCGGTTTGCGCTGCTAGCAAGGTCACGCTTGCCAGTGGCGATTTGTTCTTCTGGCGTCCCAACACTGCCGCTGCGATAGACAAGAACGTTCCGCCCAAGCAATAGCCCATGGCGTGTAATTGGGGCGATGTCGAGATGGACTTCACCGCCGCGATCGCATCTAGCAAACCCAATTGAATGTAATCGTGCATGCCTACATCGCGGTCTTTGCTGTCTGGATTGCGCCAAGACACCATGAACACCGTGAAGCCTTCGCTCACCAAATACTTGACCATCGAGTTGTGTGGCGACAAGTCCAAGATGTAGTACTTCATGATGCAAGACGGCACTATCAACAACGGCTCTGGATGCACCTTGCTGGTTGTGGGGGTGTATTGAATCAGCTCAATCAACTGGTTTTTGTAAACCACTTTGCCCGGCGTTATCGCCACGTCTTTGCCCACTTTAAAGGCGGGTGGACGTGATGCATCAGACGCGGTCTTGAGTTGTTGGGCTGACATTTTTTGCAAATCTTCTGCGTATTGCTGCATCCCTTTGAGCAAGCTTTGTCCACCAGTGGCCTTGATGTTTTCAAGAACTTCGGGGTTGCTTACCGCCCAGTTGGAGGGCGACATGGCATCTAACCACTGACGTGTAAAAAATTGCATCAAGTGCGCATGGTGTTTTGAAACCCCCGTGATTTGTGTTGACTCTTTCCACCAAGCTTCGTTGGCTTGGTAGTTGTCTTTCAGCAGTTTGTAAGGCCAGTTGGACCATGCTTTGTTTTCAAAGCGTGTGTCCTTGGCATGGGGAGAGGCTTGCGCGTCGGTGTTGGCCTGCTGAGACAGCGTATCTTGGTAGAGCTTGGTCGCCAGTTGCATTAACGCGAGTTGTTTGCCGGGTGAGACACTCAGGTGCATGGCCCAGTCTGCATAGGCCAAGGCCAGTGAAATGGGGGACAGACCCAGAGACACTTTGGCCAGCTCAGCGTGCACCAATTCATCAAGCGTGGGGAGCGGTGGGGCAGTGTGTTTCAAAATCATCCTCGTTTAGTTGTGTAGCCCGAGATGGACCAATCCATACATGGGGCCACCTGTGAAAGGTGTTAGAAAAAGCTCGGTCATGCAGCAGGCCAAGCCATAAGCTTCGCAAACGCTGCGTTGTGACAAAACTTTCAATCTGGGGTGCGCTGTGGCTATTTGTTCTGCATTGTTTCCACCCCAAGTGAACTCGGCACCTGTGTCGCCCACACTCGGGTGAAATGCCGCTTGTCCAACGCCGATGGGGGACATGACGTCGAAAATAATTTCAGAGCCAGGCGGCGCGTGTTCGCCCACTTCTTCAAGCACGGCATGTACTTGCTCGGGCGTGAGATACATCAGCACGCCTTCGCAAATTAAAAATACGGGTTTCGTGCGCTTGCCCATGGGCAAGCCTAGGCGTTTCCACCAGCCGGGCTGTGTGATGTTGATGGTTTTGTCTTGGCAGTGGGGTTGCAGCATCAGCAAGCATCGTTGGCGCAAACTGATCACCTCGGCCAAATCAGCATCCATCCAATGGTTGGTGCCATTGTCAAACCATTGAAAGTAGTTTGACAACCCCGAGCCCAAGTTCACGCCGCAGCTGCGTGGGTGCTGTTCAAAGAAACGTTGTCCAGTTGTTTTGATAATTTCGGTCCGCCACAACACATTCAGCACGGTGGCCCAATCACCAAGATAGCGATTCACATTGGTGTGCAGCGCCTCAAGCACAGGTCTGGCATACATGTCATGTGGGTCAAGCTGTGGAAATAAACGTGCGCCTTGTGATCGTGCAGCCAATGGAATCAACAAAGTGCTGGGCACGCAGCCGAGCAACTTGATTGAGGTTTCCATGGACGTGCGTTTCATGAGGCAAGTTATTTCAAAGTGGTGCAAAGTTCAAAGCCATTGATGCAATTCGCAGTGGTGTGTTCAAAACGAGCTTTACACGGCTGAGTTGTCTTCACGGTAATGCGTGGCAATGGCCACAAACTCATCGTAGTGCGCTAGAAATGCATCCAGCAACACTGGATCAAAGTGGTTACCGCGACCCGCAGTCATGATCTCTTTCGCCTTGTCAAACCCAAAAGCTTCTTTGTAGACACGCGCACTGACCAAGGCATCGAACACATCGGCAATGGCCATCAGCTTGGCTGAGAGCGGAATTTCGTTCCATTTCAAACCGTCTGGATAGCCCGATCCATCCCACTTTTCGTGATGCCAGTGCGCAATGTCTTTGCCTACTTGAAAAAAGCTCAGCGATGTTTCGGAGTCCTTCTCTGCCATCTCAATGGCGCGTGCGCCCAACTCTGCGTGCGTTTTCATGATCTCCCACTCTTCATCAGTGAGCTTATCGGGCTTTTGCAAAATATGGTCTGGAATACCCACTTTGCCGATGTCATGCAAAGGCGTGGAGTTGGCGATCAGATCAATCGCTTTGTCTGTTAATTCCAGCTGAAACATGGGCATCTTTTGCAAAATTTTTGCAAGCGTTCTGACATACAAAGAGGTTCTCAAAATGTGGCGACCCGTTTCTTTGTCTCTCGTTTCGGCTAAGCGTGCAAGTGCACGGATTCCCACGTTCTTGATTTGTTCGTTCTCAGCCATCCGTCGCGAGACTTCACCTTCTAGATCATCGTTTTGTTTGTTGAGATGGTCTCTCACTTCTTTCAGTTCAAGGTGGGTCTTCACCCGAGCCATCAAGATGCTAGGGCGTATGGGTTTCGTGATGTAGTCCACCGCGCCGGCATCCAGCCCCATTTCTTCATCGCGAGTCGAGTCAAGTGCGGTCAAAAATATGATGGGAATGTCGCGTGCCGCAGGCATGTCTTTGATTCGCTTGAGCACCTGATAGCCATCCATGCCTGGCATCATGACGTCCAACAAAATCAAATCGGGAAGGCTGTTTTGCTCGAGCAACTCTAAGGCCCTGTAGCCAGAGGGCACGGCGCGAATGCTGTAATGGGCTGATAAAAGGTCGGCCACAACGTTCAAGTTGTCGGGATTGTCGTCCACCACCATGACGACATGTTGCTGTGCATTGGGTTTCGAAATATCCATAGGAATCAATCCTGGCATGGTGAATTAAATGCTTCTTTAGCGCGTAACTCTTGCACCACTTGAAGTGCTCTGGGGTAGTCGTAATTGTTGATCGAACTCTCCAGATAGCTCATTTGAACTTTATCAAGACTCGCACGCAGCAAGGGCAGGTTTTCCTTGATCGCTTGGTTGGCCTTGAAGTCTCCCAGTTGCAGCAATGGCGTCAGCTCGACCAAGATGCGATGGGCTTGTTCTATGTCGCAGTCGACGGTTTTGTTATCGGCTGCGAGATTAATTTTTCCAACTTGATAGGCTAAGAGTTTTTGAGACTCTGTGATTTCATCAATCAGGTGGGTAACCTCCGTTTCACCAGTGCTCAAAGCTGCTTCCAGTCTGGCTGCAGCCGTTTGAATTTGCACCAAACCCAAGGTGCCTGCTGACCCCTTTAAGGTGTGTGCGATGCGATTGGGTTCCTCAATCAAATGCTGGTCTAGCAGTTTTTTCAAGGTGACCATGTCGTCTGAATGTCGTTGCACAAACTCTTTGAGCAAAGGCCAGTACTTTTCAAGTTTGCCGCGCACACTGGCAAGACCACG
>JACCEA010158603.1_pt1 | contig 18708 bp, 19 predicted proteins | sample 7449851 | NCBI WGS metagenome assembly JACCEA01 (sample SAMN15323453, study PRJNA562643) | freshwater metagenome | isolation source: river surface water | place: USA:Blue River Watershed | collected 2017-08-18
AACAAGTGCCACAATAAGTCATCTCGCCACCATCGGGATTAATCGGGGCATTTGGTGAAGTGCAAAGCGGAACATCAAGAATTTCGGCGAGTTCATAAAGTAATTTGACTTCGCCTTGTCTATTTCCGCGCATAGAAGTTTTTGCTGCATCATAACACTGCATAATTGCATTAAATTTTCCGAGCAGTTGTTCATCACCTTTTAAAAATAGTCTGATTCTTCCTGCCATTTGCGTCATCTCTTTTAGCGGCTTGATTAATTCATACGATTCATTTTCTTCGTCTACATGAAAAACATGAAAATATTCAGCGTATTTAGAATACAGCGCCTCCAAAATCGCTTGATATTTTCCATATTTTTCTACTTTCACTATGCCAAACTTATAAATGATTTTATCTTCGTCATCGAGCTTTTCCCGGACATTTTCGGGCAATTCAGCTTCGTCAACTAAAAGTCTCTCAAAACAACCTCTGATGACTGGCATATACGATTCGGAATATTTAATTTCTTCTTGTCTGTCTTCCGTTTGTTCTGGTTCCGTTTGATCGTCTTCCGTTTGATCGTCTTGCCCTTCTTCCGCATTACTTTTACCGATCGTTTTCTCAATTAGAGGTTTCAAAAGTTTAGGTATAAACCTGTCGTAATCTCTATGTCGAAACACTTTGTCAATTAACCGTGACGTTAAACTTTCCAATTTGGTATCGAATTCATCCTGTTTGTTTTTTGATACACCAGCGTTTTCAACTTTATATTTTGCATTAGAAAATTCGTTCTCAGCATAAAACAAACTTTCCAAATTTTGCGGAGTATGAAGCGGAATATATCCGGCACAACAGTCGCATTCATAATATGCGTCATCGTCATATCCTGCCATGCTCTCCATTCTGAGATTTCCGCAATTCAGACAAATTAAACGTTCTTCGCCTTTGATTGGATAATAACAATAATCATAAGTCAGATTTGTCACGACCTGTGACGCCAAACCTTCTTCATTATTCTTAGTGGGGCCTTGTTTTTTCTCGGTCGTTTCTCGTTTGGGATCAAATACAAATTCTGGCTGACTCATTTGAAATATTCTTCTATTCAAATATTCTTCTATTCAACAATAGTTTTTCATACTTAGTTTTTATATTTAGATTTAGCAAAAAATAAATGGCTTTAGTGAAGTCGCTTTTATTGATTCTGTTGACCTTCGTTGTGTTCAGCCAAATGTTGTTGTTTTTCGTGGAGTTGTTTGTTGAGGGTTTGGTTTTCTTCTTGCAAATCGGTGTATTTTTTCATTAATGCAAGATTTTCGATATTTGTGTTCCATTGATGGTTGAACTTCTTTTGTTCCAAGTCTTTTTCTGCCTTACTTTTTATGATATTTTTTGTTATCAAAAACCCGAAGAGGGTTGCACCAACAATAAAATAAGACATACAATTTGGTAAATCTTATATTGGATGGAGTAATAAAACTACAAAATTCAATTTTTGTCAAATGCAAACGCTGCTATTAAACATAACAACCGAGGGTCGTGCAATCGGTGCCAAAAGAGAAAGTCATGCCATTTTCCACTACTTTCTGATATGAGTTGTATAAGTTTTACTTCTGATATGATTTCATCGGGATATAATTGAACATAGTTTTTATTTTTTTTGTCCGAAATGACTATTGTATCCGCTTTTACTTCAATTTGTGGATGGTCAATTGTGATAATATTCGTTTTGTAAGTTACGGAACGAGATCTATCTAACCCAGCAGTTATATACATGTAAAACATACAGAATTCAAATTGAAACAGAACATTGTGCCATGTAATTTCGTGGACTAGTTTTTCACTTGGGCTTTGGTGCATATTTTCAGAATAATCTACAAAAACAAACGAAATTTTCCTCAAATGCAACTGTTCTTTTAGAAAACACATAATATTTGCAGGAATGTCGCCCCAATCTTCAAATCGCAAAAAGCCGGAAATGCACTGTTTTGCATGATCCAATAATTCTGCAATCCTTGTTTTTACTATTTGTTCTGGTGCATATAAACTAATTGGATTTTGAGTAAGAGGCCGAAGAAACAAAAACTGACCATTCCTAACATACAACTTATGTTCAACGTAGATTGTTTCTATCTCTTTGGGATGTCTCTCCAAGATAAAATTGTCTTTTTTGTTGTCTGAAGCGAATCCGAAAAACGCAGCGACATTTTGTAAAGCTAACATTTTTATTTGTATCTTTTATTTGATCTTAATATTCAAATTTGGAGGAAAGATTCCAACGACCCTAAATGTCAAATTTTATAATTGATTACCAAAAATATACTATTATAGATATAAAAAGATGGGAGTTTTCGATTGGATCAAAAGCCATATTCCACTAATCATTTTTGTTTTAATTATTATAGCTGTTGTTTTGATAATATTATGGCAAAAGGATATAATCTTTGCTAGTTCTAATTTGCCAGCTGAAGCACCACCAGCCGAAGCACCAACAGTAGACCCATCGAATGGTTCGAATGTTGTGGTTGGTGTGCCCGGAACAGTGGGGCCGCCTTTAACTGTGAGTCCGCCCGAGACTAATCAACCACCCACTCTACCCACACCAGTTCTAGATCCTAAATATAAATATCTGGGCTGTTTCAAAGATACTCCTACCAGAGCACTGCCAATATTTAGCGGAACCACAACGGTAAAAGATTGTGCCGTAAAGGCCAGAGATAAAAAATCCAAATACTTTGGCCTTCAGTATGGCAATGCTACACCAGGTAAAGCTGGTGAATGTTGGATGAGTAATGCCGATGAACGAAAATATGATATGTTCGGTTCTTCTGATCGTTGTAATTTCTTTAAAGACATTAATGATGAAGTTGTTGCTGGGCCCGACTCCAATGCTGTTTACGAACTAATTTAACTGCCATTATGGAGTGAAAAAATTGATTTTTTTGTATATCAATATAGCTATTTACTCTGGTGCGAAATGGGTGGATCTAGTTCCAAAAAGAATGTCAAATCTTACGGCACGGACGTGAAATTTACAGTCGGAACATATACTGGCGGATTGTTAAATGACAAACCACATGGCCAAGGAGTTTTGACACTCAATGATGGTTCTACTCTCGAGGGAGTTTTTCACAATGGAAAAAAGAACGGTGAATATATTAAAAAGACCAAGACATCTATTACTAAACAATATTACGAAAACAATGTTATTAGAAGAGCAACATATATCAACAAAAATTCTGGATTGCAGATTACTTTCCGATATAACAAGGTCGGAATAGACACTATGGGGCCAGACGAATCTGATGTCCAAATTGTTATGAAAATTCCCCCAATTGTGGAAGAAAAAGTCGATCCTGTGCAACTTTGCAAATATTTCTTGAATCCTCCTGTTCTCGAAAAGAATCAATCATCAGTAGAAATGCGTTTTAAAGGCTCAGTCGATATGAACCTTGCACGAGACGAATTTATGTTACTTAAAGGTGAAATTAGCATTTTCCAGACTTATATTATCAACGGAACTTTTAAGGACGGATTTCTCGATGGTGAGGCACAAGTTTATGATTTCAAAGCAAAAAAGAAATATAAGGCAGAATTTAAACACGCCGTTTTGATTCTCAAAACTAATGAAGAGCCGTTCGATAACGAAAAGCCAGAAAATCGATATGTCCCACTTGAAAACAAACCTCCGGCACAAACCGAAACTCAAGAAGGTGAAGAAGGACAACAGACAATTTAATTCTCTTCAGTCGCTGGATTCGTGTGACGAATTACTTTCGTCGATTAATTCATTTTTTTCTTCAGATTTCGAATTGATGTTGATGTCATCTTCTTTTAAGAACGATGTTATAAAAAGTAGCAAACGTGGATCATAAACACCAACCTTGAGAAAATCGGAAAAGATACTTTTCGTTTGCATACCTGAGGCAATAATATGCACAAAATTTATGATCCATGAAACTTCCTGTTCATATGTTACATAAAATGGAAAAGCGTCGAAAATGGTGTTGTAAGCCTCATTAAAAAATTGTAAGACATCATTCGCATTTTGCGTAATAAAATGATACTTAACATATCTAATAGGAGGTATAAACGGTAACATTAGAATTCGTTCAGTTTGGAAAAAATCACCATGAGACGATATTATAAAACACCGTTTCGGAAAAGTCAAGCATTCTTCATCAACAAAAATTTCATCAAATGTATTTTTTGCGTATAAATTCCACGTAGAAGGATCATTACCACTAATTATGAGTCCAGTAGTCACAGTTTCAAATTCATTTATGAAGGCTAATGTTTTACAAAAAGGTGTGTCTATTTGTCTCAAAAATGTCGAATCGTTATAATTCGGACGTTCAGGCAAACCATGTTCTTTAAAGAAAATTTTATCTCTTTTGAAATTTGTATTGAGCTTTTGAAGAAGCAATAAGAAAAACAATTTGGCTTGGCAAATTTCTGGAATTTTCATCAAATCTACTTCATGTAACGCTTCAGTCGCTTCAGTCGCTTCAGTCGCTTCAGTCGCTTCAGTCGCTTCAGTCGCTTCAGTCGCTTGTTCAGACATTTGTTTGATCGTTTGCTTCATTTCTTTTTCAGACATCAATTTGGTTGTCGATGGCGCTGATGCAGTTGTTAGTCCTTTTTTATTCGTTAATTTAATTGTATTATTGGTATTAAAGAGGACAAAGTGTTGTATTATGTCATCAATAGTAACCTCAAAAACAATGTAATCAGGCGATTTTGCCAATTTATGTGTTTTATGTATTTCTATATCGCTACGTTTTTGACCTGTATTTAATGTTTTTATGAGTTTCTCGACATATTCTAAAATTTCTTGGGGTGTTTCGTCGAGATTAGTTGACATTATTTTATGCAAAAATTTTGCACGCTTACATTACAATTCAACAAACTCTATAGATAGAAATTTGGCATTACTACCAATTGGGACACGGAAATTTTTTAATTTCAAAAAATGAGAAAATATACAACCACAATCTTGGGTCATATACGCCTTTTTTAAGAAAACTGCCGAACGCGCCGTCTGTTGCCAAACCATCGGTCAAAATTTTTACTAGCACGGGAACTACTCGGTCATCTTCACTACGTTTGCAACTATTCAATATGAGTGATCCCTTAAATACTAAATATCGGTAAAAATTCAAATCGAAAATTGGCTTTCCGATGATGAACAACTCATTTGGCGGTTCGAAGTTTTTATAAATCATAAGTTCATTCATTACCACGAACCTTTTTTTATCTTCGAGTTTTAATGTTGCTTCTGGCGGTTGATTCCATCTTTTGAATGATAATGTTGCGTATAACGCAATAAACAAAGGATCGTAACGATATTTGAAGTAATCGTTGATAAACATCGAAGATGTCAATGTTATATTGATATTACAGTCAACGAAATATAACCGATAAATCCATAAACGGAGGGCTTTGCTGATTTTGTATTCCTTTTTTGTATCTGTTATGTAAGTTAGTGTCCAATACTCGAGAATATTCTTTTTGCCTAAGTCGACATAAAGAATATGGCGATTGTTTAATCGGTCATGTTGCACTTTAATAAAGATTGCATTTATTTGTCTTGTATCTAACGTTTTTATATCTTTACGCACTTGTTTTAGCATTGCATTGCGAGACCCTAAACGATATATCTGGCAGAAAAAATCATTTTTTACAGAAATTTTTCAATCTCAATCAATAGTCTCGGGTCATACAAATTGTTAGCTCGTAGAAGAAAATCACCAAATGGACCATCAGAAGCAAGACCTTGGACTATTAATTGGAACATATTATTGATACCATTATGATCTACCCAAAAATTATTGATACGAGATTCAAATATACTATGGGTTAGGGACCACAAGAATTCTTTATTTTGTGCTTTGTTGTCGCTTTTCAATTTATAGAAGCTTTTGCTTAATTTTGTCGAACTGTCGATAATGATATTTGCGCCTCCTCGTTTTGTCAAACGTATAGTTGTATCATCGAACTCAAATTCGTCAAATTCAAAATGCGTGCATAATTCTACATTTTCGCCTGTGCTCAATGATATAAATTCAAAATGACGTATGCGCACATCTTCTGGCCATTTGTGGAACTTTTTGAAAAAATGCATATCAATTTGGTCTAATATGGAATGCGGATAAAATCTTTCGATAAATGCGAACCAAGCAAAGCAAGTTCCAACGTCTTGTTTTTTTTGAGTTGCGTTTTTCTTTATAACCCAGACAAATAAACAAAATATATACCATTTGGCCAAATCACATGTGCAAACTTCTGGCATTTCAAATAGCGATTTTTCATCTATTTCATTCACACAAACAGCATCGTAAAGTTCTTTTGACGGTTTGAATACCGCTTGTGTTGCTTTCGGCAAAACTAGAAAAATAAAACTTTGTTTGTCTAATGGAATTTTTTTGAGGTTTTCGCAAAGAATCAATCGTTCAATGCGTCTATCCAAGTGATCAAATAAAGAAGCACAATTTTGTAATAGCATTACATATTCATTAATACTTAAAAAGGAATGCCTCCATTCGAAAATTTTGTTTACAACCTCTCGCACAAAGTAGAAAATTTGTTTATGTGTTGTGTCATGAATGGCAGAAACAAAAACTTCTACAAATTTCCCCTCGGAAGTTTTCAAAAACTCAGTGGCAGTTTCCAAATTATTGTAATAAGGAACTTTAAATATAGAGTCCAATGCGTCTTTAGACATTATATGATAATAAAAAAATCAAAATTCATAAGTATTTCTCGATCTCGAGTAGAATGCGCGGGTCATACAAATTATTCGACCACCGAAGAAAATCACCAAACGGACCATTAGAAGCAAGACCTTTCCTAACAAAATTAAATAAACGAGCTATTCCTGGATTACCCAATATAAATTTTCCAAAATGACCGGCAAATTTACTTTGCATTAATATCCACAACAATTCTTTATTTTTAGATTTATCACTAGATGTAAAATGAAAATAATAGTCCGTGAGCTTTTCAATCTTGGATAGGAAATAAACTGTAGGAACTTCGGAAAAATGTGTTAATTCTAATACAATGATATCCTGATACGGCGAGTAATCGAATTTATCGAATTTAAAATATATATGCAAATTAGGTTGCCTTACGCCAGCTACTAACATAAATTTTCTTACTTGAAATTGTGGACGTTGTTTATAAACGCGACTTAAAATTGGTATGTCGATATTATCAAAAATAGAATTGGTGTAATATTTTTCTATAAAATCGAGCGTGAGTGATTTATTGACATCACGGTCGAACAAAGCTAATTTTCTTTGTATCCATATGAGTAAACAATAAATAAACCATTTTGCCGGACTGCAATTTTGAACTTCAGGCGAATCGAACTTGGGAGTTTCTTTGAATTCGTCATTTGGCTTAAAATGTTCATCGGGATTATTTTGCAAATTTACATGTATAAAACTTTTTTTAGCTTTCGGTATAGATTTCAGACCTTCTGATATGACTATCTGTGATACATTATCGCTACAATATGGGTATAAATTTTCGTCAGGTAAATCATATCGAAAGTTAATGTTGATTAAGTTATAACACCACAAAAACATTCTTTCCGTAATTTCTTTCGCTAATTCAAAGATTCCTTCATGAGTCGGATGTGAATCATCCACGGAAATTTTCGCGGGTCCTTTATAGTTTCTTAATAGATCCGTTGCGCTGACTAGTTTTCTAAATTGGAAAAACCTTGGTTCTGTATTCGCCGACATTGACATTATATAAAAAAATCAAAATTTGAATGTTACTTAAATTCCTGCTTTTGCGATGATGGATTTTGTGGCTTGTTCATTCAATTGTGTTAATTTTTCGACTAAGCGGCGAATATGTTCGATCGCGACGAGTTTTCGAGTTTTTGCCACGGCGATAATTTGTGAGACTCTCATTTGAAAAGTTGAGAGGTCCGACATAGAACTAAAGTTGGTATGATCTTGTAGGTTATCATACACATCGGCACATTTTACCAAAAATGCATCGGCAGAAAGTTTTTCCAATTTTTTCTGCATATAAACTAGTTTGCTGTCTTTTTTAATTTCGTCTGTGTCGTTTGTCAACTCCCGCACGAGACCCGCGACACGTTCGCCAAATTTTTCAGCCAAAGTTTCGAATTTGGTCGGCGTATCCTCTAGGACATCATGCAACAACGCGACACAAAGAATATCTTCGTCAGTGACTCCGGCATGTCGCAAAACAGTTGCTACACCCATCGGATGACAAATATAAGGTAAGTGATATGTCTTGCGAGTCTGATTTTTATGTGCCTCTGCCGCAAACAAAAGCGCTTCGTGATATTTTTTCGAAGGCGTTGGGACGCGAGGCATTTGTTTACGAAATTCCAACATTTCGTTGAGAAGACTGCCAATATCTTTTTCCATGACGGTAATATATTTTTGTTTGAGTCGTTTCGCTCTATAAAATGCCACAAGAACGGGCACTTTTTCTAACTCTTTTAGAAATGCAATGCGATCTGCTTTATTTTGTAGTTGTGAAACTCCTTCTGTTGTGTATTGATGATAATTCACAAATATTTCCTCAGGTTTAAGATTTGATTTTTCATCAATACGACAGAGTCGCCGCATTTCCTTTTCTAATTCCAGTTGGCTCTTTTTACAAAACTCTTCGTAATACCTCGCTTTAACATCTGGCGAATAGTCTGTCAATTGAAGCTCATGATCAACATGTGAGATCTCACTAAGTTCATTTATCTCGGTTGTAAGTTCAGTCAAAACCGCTTTTAAAAAATCGGCACGCACAATTCTGCCAGACAAAATTTGATCAAGTTGTTCATCAGTGATAGCATGAATCACGTCAGATAAAACTTTCTCAATTTCAAGCCGAAAAGGTTCTTTGATTTCGGCCATCTCATATATTGACTTGCTTTTCAAATTTAGAAAATTTGAATTTTAGAATATCAGTAAGAGATGAGAGTAGTGGTTTTTATTTTATTGATAGTCGGAGCGTTTGGTCAATGGCCTACGCAAAACCCTCAAAAACCGCAATATTTTAAATATAATTGTTCCATCACAGAACAAAGTTTTAATTCAACCTCAAGTTTAATTTTAGACGATTGCCAATGCGGGTGCACTTCACAATATTTTGTATGTGGTCCAACTATTGTAAATGATTATTGCTGTCAAGCCGTGGCTTGTAATGGAGCTCAATTTCGTAAATGCTTTCAAAAACAAATTCAATGTAATTCAGTTTATATGAATTTAGAAGTTAGCCCTATTATTCCAAATGCTCCAAAAAATTTTACATTACGCCAAGTTTATCAGGAAACATGCGAATGTGACGATCAAGATTGTAATGACAGAACATCACGATACAAAAATCAAGAATTTGTCGAATGTTGGACTGATGGTTTGACGATTTTACTAGAACCACAAGAAAAAGACACTGAATCTAATCATACGATTACGATAGTTTTATCTATCTTGTGTCCATTATTTTTCTTGTTGCTTTGCTGCATTGCGTATGAACAAGACGAAAAAACACGTATTTGTTGTGATAATTTTTGGTCTTGTTCATGGATAAGGCTTCGTCCAAATCAAAATAGACAAGATATTAGACAAGAAAATCAACAAAATGAGCCAAGTCCAGAAATAAAAGAAAAAATGCTAGAAGAACAAAAGCGACAAGAAAATCTTGCAAAAATGCTTAAAGAAATAAACGATAAAAAGCAAGAAGAAAAAAAAGTTAATCCTTGGATGAGTAAACCTATTCCATTTATAATGCCACCCCAAAAACATAGCAATTTAGGAATAATTTTAAATCCCCCAAAATATGACTATCCGCCAATAATGAGTCCTCCCGATTACGATAGACCACCATCATATCACGAACCATGTGATGAAGAAAAATGTGATGGTAGTCATTCTGATCATCATGATTGTGAAGAAGGCGCAGCACCTGACCACCACGATAACAATGATCACGACGATGGAGGCAACGATGACGGAGGCGGCTGTGATTAAGATTCTTGTTCGTAAATTATAATTTCACAAGTTTCGGTGCGATCGACTGGCAAATTCTCAATATCATTTTCAGAAACGACCCGCCCATTATATGATCTCAAATAATCCAAGTCATTTCGTTGTGCCGCAAGTTCTTGCCTATAAGTATGCTGAATGAAAGGTAATGAACCCGACGGAAAATACCAATATTCGTTTTTTAGAAATTGCACTTCTCCGCTAAGACACAATTTTGAGAACTTTCGAATAATTAAAACATTGAGAGGATTTTTAATTTTTTGTTCTTCGTCTTTGAAGTCTTCAAACGCGTCCTTTAGTTCGACTTCTGGATTTCTTGTCAGTCGATGTTCTTTCAATATTTTGGCGATTTTACTACTAGTCGACTGAACCAAACTATTATACTCTAACATTTTCTTCCGATAAAGTTCCGAGCGTCCTTTGTTATAACGTATGGTTATAGACTTTGCATTATCATCTAATTTGCGTTTCATTGGTGTTTGTTATATATCAGTTGGTGATTTTCATTTTTCAGAAAAATTGATTTTTTGAAGTTCTTAAAAGTAAATGGATCTCACTTTGGATATTGCAAAAAAGTTTCCTTATTTTAAGGAACATAATGATCATGAACCTTTGACATATGGGACTTATGTCGAAAAATTATTAGAACTTAAGTTGAGAGATCCACAAATCATTTTTGAGTATGATATTCACGTAGCGAGACAAATATCAGAAATAATCCAACAATACAAACGTAAGAAAAATTACATACTTTTCCAAAGCATGACAGTTCGCGAACATATTCCGAAAGATTTTTATGAATCAGATGAAAATCTTTTACGTTACATTAAATCTATATCGCATTACTCTACTATGCGAGAATATGGAATGTTTAAACTTTTTCTTACAGAGAACGAGGAGTCATACGTAACAGTATCATTAGGTGCTTTGCAGATTTTGTCTGAAGAAATTTCACTTGTGTATTATTTTATTCGTTCATCATTTACTACTTCGATAATAAATCGTCTTAGCGAGACACTCCCAAACTTAATAATCAAAATTAGCGAGGGACAATTATATTTGCCAACGCCACAACGATTTCCATTTTTATTTGATCCAACAACGCCAAAAATAATAGGAGACGTGCCAAAAATTTTGGCAAGTTTGTCACAAAACAGTTGGGAACAATATATTGATATTTTGTATGTGTTTGATCGATTTAAAAACTTTCATATAAGCAATGATAATGCGTTACTAATTCTAATGGTTCTTTCCAACATTTACAACTTAGATAAACAATTCTTATTTCGCGAAAGAATTTCAAACCAAAAAGGCAAGCCCTGCAAATCATGCGTTCGTGTTGATCTTAAATATTGGTCTTGTAAAACCGCAGTTGACAATTTTTATCACATTGACGAAAAAGTTTTTGATTATTGTAATAGTCTGCGTGATAAAATCATAAATCGCCAAATTGAAATGTCAAAAGAATCTCGCGGTATTGCTCTGAAACTTTTCGCTTGCTTTCCTTCTTGGGACTATTATTTACCGTCGGAATTCCCGAGAAAAAAATTAATATATCCCAAATATCATTGGTTAGCTGAATTAATTGCATGTGGTTTGGCTAAAACAGATCAGCCCGATGTTTGGGACACGAGATCGACATCAAGTTGGGCGAAATTTTTGCGATTTGGACTATATGACCCACGACTTTTCTTGCATATTTTTGCATTCTTCTGGGACCAGACACAATTGTTAACTCCACAAATTTAATACCATCTCCCGAGAGGATCAAACAATTGATAAGCCGTTCTGCGTGATAATAAGTCCGAAGTAAAATCGAAATAAGTCAACGGTTCGCGGCTATCTAGGCACAATATTGCGGGGTCTGCTTCACGAAAAGGCCACATGACGGCGTAAATTTTTTGTGTCTTCAGATCAATTTTCCACGACGTAATGACAAATAAATCGCCAGTTATCGTATTACGATATAATTCTCCGGAAGGATATTTTTCTTCGGCTTCAATAATTCGTTGATCGACTTGGTTAATTTTATGCGCGACAAGTTGAAGTTTTTTGTTAATGGCTTTGCGTCTTTCGATTTGTTTGGGTGTGAATTTTAAAAAGCTTGCGATTGGGCGGCGTTCAATTTCACGAATTTCTCTCGGTGTCAGTCCTGCTTCTTTAATATATTTTTCGTTAAATTCTTCGGTATATAAACTTCTCAAGCTATTTTCTTTTTCATAAACAGTTCCCATTTCATCATCCGAATCAACACATTGAGGCGCTTCCTTTGCTACTCTTCCTTTTTCATACCAAAAAGGTAAAGGTATAAATGTGTCTTTGGCTGGCTCTTCTTTCTCATTTTCTGTTTTTTGGTTTTCCATTTGATGCTTTGCCAATTTCTGTTCTTCCATTTTATATGAAAGAGTTATAGTTTTAGATCGGAAATTCAAATTTCGGAATTCATGTTAAAGGATAGTTTTACAGCCGAAAAGTCATCACAAAAAATACCACCACCCCTCAGAATTCGCCTATCCTTTAACAGGTTTTTCGAGGGAAGTGAAATTTGAATTTTAACCTAAAGATTCATATATAAAAACACATAACACCAAGAAGCAACGACACACAACTCACATCAACACAACGGCACATAATGTTGACGCAAGAGCAAAAAACACTAATTGGAAAAATCGCAGATCTGCGCAATAATTCGCGAGTTTGCGAAGCACTGAAACGGGCAGGCTATACCGTTTCGAATTTGGTTTGGGAGGATACTAGCCGCTTTAAGGGCAGTTGCTGGGGCAATAATATTTCAGATATGACTCTTATTTTGGCGCATAATCATATTTTGCTGCCTATGATTCGCAGTGAAAGTTTTAATGACAAGACATATGATGTTCTGATGGATCTTTTTAACGTGCCTGTTTATGACGAACGTAAAGGAAGAAATGCCGAGAAAAAAGTAAATAACGTCGTGCGATTGTCTGATTTTATTCAAAATATCAAAACTTATGTGCCCGACATTAAAATTAAAGGTTCCTTGTTTTTGCCACGCGATGTTCATGTTTTGACTTCACCACAAGTTTGCGTTTTGCCTCTGAAAGATGGCAGTGTTGATTTTGCTGTTCAAATGTATAATTATCAATCGCAGCAAGATTCACCAGCTGTTTTGGTGATTACGGTATGTCAACAAGGAGTTTCGGTGCAAATTATGCAAGGACAAGAAATTCTCTATTTCAATGATAACGGTAAAGCTGCTTGGATGAATGCCGTTCGACTTGAGGACGACCGTAAGGCAAAAGGCGAAAAAGTCACCAAGGTAAATTCTATCAAGGAAATGTCTGCGAATGAACTTGACGCAAAGACGATTTTGGTTATTCAGATCCCTCTCAAACAAGTAAAAAAATATCGTAGTATGGGATTTGGCAGTGCATTGGGTTCTTCCAAAATTGTTTATGAATCGGCTTATGAGTCTGCCGAATGTGCCGACGAAGAATCCGCCGACGAGGTGCTCGAATGTGCCCGTGGTATGGATTATGCACAAGTAAAAAAAGGAAGCCATACTGGAGACAAATATAAGGGCGTTGGAGTAAAAGAACTCGAGCGAGATCCTGATAGTCCCATTCGTGTTACGATTCAAGATTATATTGTTACGGATACTGCAGAATTGACTGATCAAAACATTGGACAAATTGTCGAAATGCTTCATCGTATGGAAAAATTCGCAGAAGCTAAAGGTTCACTCGTCACTACAAATTCCGACCGCCTTACCGAACCAGGACAAATTCAACAAAGTCCATTCGGCGCATTCAAACCACAACCTGTTGTCGATATTGCTATGCCTCCAGTCGAAGAAGGATCGAACAAACCAGCCGGATTTTTCCCCAATTGAGTTTTAATACTTTAAACATTCGTTGTTTCATTTAAGGGTAAGCTATTATTTTTTGACAGAAAGCGGTTTAATAAAGTCGCGTCTCGATTGTTTTTTGATTGCTTCGTCGCTTTTTAGTTTCAAGAGTTCAGGATTATTTTTGTAATTTCGAATATGACTTTTTATTTCTTTGTGACTCGCTAATGTTTGAGAATATATGGTTTGCTTTCTGTTGCCACCAATTTGGCGTTCCATGGAATGTATCAGTGTTTTTAATTCGTCCTCTTCTTTTTCCGTAAACGACTTGTCGTGTGACCACCCTAAATAGTCGACCAGAATCCAGATCAATGCAGAACAATCATAGCAGGAACAAAATCCATCTTTTTTGAGTGTCGGAGGAGTTGAGAATTGATTAGGCCAGAGACAGTTTCGTGCCTTAGTGTTATGGAAAAACATGGCTTGTTCGTAGATTTCATTTTTATATTCTATCAGAGGAGCTTTTTTCTTAAAAATTAGACGAGTTTCCGTTGATGTTTGGCCCGCGAATGGTTGAATATAAATGTCGCCCTTTGGATACAAAGTAACGCCGGGTTTCCATGGTAAGCGGAATTTAAACATGGTCAAATCCGGTTCAATGATTTCCCACCAAACACGCTGCATTTCCATATTTCTAGCGACTTCATCTTCGGTGGCTGGCTCTGTGCGGATGTCGGAACATAACGCAACAAATAAATTTACGCCGGTTTTGCGAATGTCATCTATCTCGGACCGCCATTTTTTTGCATCATCGTCTGTGAAGTATTGTTCGTAGAGTTTAATTTTGCTATTCGGTTTAGTGGCGAATTTTTGCAAATCATAAAGATGAAACTCCATATCAGGAAACATAGTATGCAAATAATTTGTATGATTGCCGGGCGCTGCGCCCGGATAGATCAAAATAATTCTGGTCTCTTTGTTTAATTTTTGATCTTGTCCGGTTGGTGGTGCTCGGTCGGTTCGCTGCGCTTGTTGCGTGACCAAAGTCAGAAATTCCACTTCGGTTAGAAATAATTTTAGCTGACCCCAATGGAGTTGCGGTTTAAATTCTAATGCCCTACGATGATATGGCTCGCATCTCAACAAATCACTTAAATCCAACAAACGAGTAAATTTTGACAATCCGTCCAATTTACAATCTGTTTGTGTAGTATGCAATAATTCCGCAGAGTGTTTCGCCTGTCTTTTACTCATTAAGTTATATGTATTTTATGATTCATTTTTTAAAATGTAAAATATTAGCAGGAGTCAAAATTTGAATTTTTTCTCAACTGTCATAACATTACCAGACATGTCACAGCTCATCGATGAACTGAAAACCCTCGAATCTCATATGAAAGCTCTGCAAGAAGAACTCAAAGCAACTAAAGAAAAACTCGCGGCAGCCGAACGAAAAGAGCAAGAGGCTCAACAAAAAGAAGCCGAACGAAAAGAGCAAGAGGCTCAACAAAAAGAAGCCGAACGAAAAGCGCAAGAGGCTCAACGAGAAGCTCAAAAACAGGAAGCCAGCAAAAAGATCTTGCCAGATCCTACTTTACCTCAAGATGTTATTGAAGCTTGTAATATGCAAGACGATATACAAACAGTTGGAAAACACATTCAGCAATATGGTTTGCGTGTTGGTTATAGGGCAATTCGATATGTATGGAGTTCTTCCAGCAATTATAATGAAACAATTTTAAACATTATCAAGGAACAAGACAAAAAATTAGGCATTTTTATTATAAATGAAACAAAAAATTGGTTTAAACAAATTTTAACTCTCGATACTTTTACTGGTTGTGACATTATTGATTTAGTTTTGCTTCACGGAAATGAATTCCTCACAGATTCGATGCTAAAGAAATTAGAATCTACCGAAGTTCTCGACTATATGATTTCTAAAAATTGCGATGAACTACAGAATTTAATTTTAACTGTAATGAATACTTGTCAGCTTACGTTTGAATATTATATGAAATTGGGACAATTACTCAAAGAACCACGTTGGCCAGTCCGTAGTAAAAATTTTATGCGTGTTATCATTGAAGCAGATGTTCCGTATAAAAAAGTTGCTGAATTTTGGAAAGATAAGAGCATCCGCCCATTGTATGGAGTAAGCAAAACAGAAAAAACTTTCTTTCAAAAATATCCGGACTTGGTTAAACATTTCTCTGAAGTGCCTCTTCAAATTGCTTACAACATTGTGACAAGTGGCACCGCGCTCGAATTCAAAGAAGGTCGGGGCAAAGAATTTATGAAAAGTCTCGCTGAGAAAATCGGAAAAAGAGAACATAAATTATATTTCTGTGTTTCTTTTGGTTTGCCAATTGATTTGGATGTTGACAGTCAAACTTTGCAATCTGAACTTACCAAAGAATATTGCGAATTAAATGAAGCCATGAAATCGCCTGAAAAACTGAAAGCTTATCTTGACTAGGTCAGCGGGCAACTAAGCCGGCAGGCTCAATTGAGGTATTTCAAAAACTGATTTTTTTTGTCAAAATTATAAACGTGAACATGCCACCAAAAATAATTTTCAAAGCATATCGATTTTGGCGAACAATTTTATCACCGAAAAAAAGATATCTTTTAACTGTAGTCGAAGAATGTTTTGATTTGCGGGAATATACGCCTTACATTTTCGATACCTCGACTAAACAAATAGAATGTTGCCCGTTGCAAACGGACATCGATGACCAATGGTTTGGGGGTTATATACCGCTGGATAATTTGGATTTTGCCGATTTTTCATTAGACGAAAAAAAGCTTGCAATTAGTGAATTCGATTTAGTGTGGCTATATTGTTTCGAAAAAAGAGAATGGTCAACACATGATCTACTAGCCGATACAGTAAAATTTATTGATAACAATCGTATAATATGTATCTCTTATGCACGATTAAAGATATTTAATTGTCTTAATTTTGAGATTGAATGTGAGATTGAGCTCGACGACATATATTTTCACCTGCCACATGGTCCTGGAACATCAAGCTTTGGCTTGTTTTTCGCCAAATTTTATTCCCGAGTCGATGCCAAATCCTCCCGACAACACAAAAAACAAAGTGTTCTTTTATTTGATATGGATAAAACCTACAATCGAAAAACAAAAACTTCAGATAAGTTTGGTAGGTTCATTCAATAACACTAACATAAATGATTGCGAAGAAAAACGATGTGGTGAGCTAACAATAAAAGAAGGTGAAAAATATACCGTAGTAAAAATTTTGGATGTTGCGAGAAGTTACATTGAGGCGCGAGAAAAAAACGAAGACAAGTTACCGCCGGATTATGACGCCCTAATTTATGACTTAACGGAAACTCAACGTTATGAGGAAATGCCACTCGAAGTTTTCGGAGAGCCGACAAAATTTAATATGTCGAACTATGCAGAGCGATTCAATTTAAGTATACGTCGTTTTATGGGGCAAGTGGATAGAGACATTTTCTATATAAATTTACATCCTGATTCAGACGGTGAATTTGACATAGAACGACTCGAATTTATAAATTGTAAAAATTGGGATGATTGGGTGTTCGCTGATGTGATTGCAGCAGGACTCACGGAAGACTCGGCACAAAATCCATGGCCGCAATTTCTCAAAAAAGGACTATATGACCCACGATTGTTGGTCCTAATTTGGGCTTTCGTCGAATGAATTTTTTTTATGATTTGAAATTTGAATTTTTAAGTTGGAACATAAGAACTCCTAACACACAACATCGAGTCGCAGCACCGCCGAAAATCGTTTTAAATGGCAAATCTCGCGGAAGAACTCAAAAAGATTCAGGATTATGTTAAATCACTAGAGGAAAAAGTTGCCGAATTAGAAAAAGCCAAAAAAGAAAAAGAAGAGGCCGAACAAAAAATGAAGGGCAAAGTTCCGCAACAAGTTATCGATTATATTAAAAATAATCCGAGAGAAGACAGAACTTTCGATTATCTTTGTCAATATGGCGTAGAACTTGGATTTGATACTCTTGCTTTTATAAGGGATGTAGGACGCGACAACGCGTGCCAAGAAATTTTAAGATTGGCGAAAACAAACAAAGATCTTGCTAGATATTTAGTGAAAGAACGTGCGTCTTGGGAAATTTTTGAATGTTGCCCATTCAAACCGACAGAAGTCATAGATTTAACTTTTGAGAAACAAATTGTAACTATTGATTATACGAATGGATATTGTGATTATACTTCTGAGGAAGTTTTGGAATATATCGTAAAATGTCTACAAGAAAGAAAACGAAACAATGGTTTTCTACAATCTATTATTGATAATGGAAAATGTCCTCCACGTTACTGCCTAGAGTTCGTGAAATATGGCACCGTTATTAGTCAATCCATGCTTCACAATGCGGATTTTATCAAATATATCGTTGAGTCAAAGATGCCAATCGAAGATGTTCAAAAAATTTGGCAATCATCTACACTCACTGACCAAGAATATTGGAAAAACAAAGAAGCTTTCGATTTGTTGTTCTATCACTATCCGGATTTGGTTGACCATTATTCGGCCATTCCGCTCCAGGTTGCTTTTAATCTAAATTTGAATTCTAATGCGTTTGCTTTTCCAAGTGTCGATATCAAACACAAAAAAGTTCTTGAAGGTAATCACAAAGAATTTCAAAAAGATTTGGCAAAAAAACTAAGCGACAAAGATAAAATTATGTTTTGTTCTTATGTTGGCCTTCCACTTGAGCACGCGGGATTTGATACAGAGATCTGGGCAAGATTCTCAAAAGAGCGAAATGAATTTTTGCAAAAGATCGGAAAGGCATAAAACCAACAATGATTTAAAAACTTTTATTTTTTGTGCTTCCCAATTTTGAAATAC
>JACCEA010348210.1_pt1 | contig 18703 bp, 16 predicted proteins | sample 7449851 | NCBI WGS metagenome assembly JACCEA01 (sample SAMN15323453, study PRJNA562643) | freshwater metagenome | isolation source: river surface water | place: USA:Blue River Watershed | collected 2017-08-18
AATGGGATTCTCGAAGAATTAGAATATTACGAATATAATTGTTCATTCAATGAAGATATTGGAATATTGTGTCAGGTGTTGATTCCTTCTGGATTACCAAAAAGTAAAAAATGGACCCAAATAGATATTGGAATAACTGTTTCTGGTAAAAGAAATTACAAAGAAAATATAAAAGATGCGTTAGTTAGAGAGACTGGTGAACAAATTCATATTAAAATATCAGATCAAATATTAAATAAATCGTCAAAAGGATACCCACTAAGTAATAAATTTTTCTATGGCGGTTTAGATAATGGGGCCGGGTATGAAGGTTATGAAGTACATTTGTGGGAGATATTTTATTTCGATCAATTTGAAATATTGAAAGAACAAATTAGTAATAAATTTTGTAAATGTAAGGAGAGAGAGAAAATAATAAATGATCATAAAAAAATTATTAAACAAAATAAAAATTTTCCTCAAGAATAAATAAAAAATTATATTTCATTTCTATATTATAATATAAATTAAGAATAATTGTTGTTAATATGGACCCCCAAAATGATAAAGTCGATGCTAAAAATGACGATAATAAGGCAAACAATGACATCAATGAGAATACTAATACTGGATCATCAACATCAGTACAACAACCAAAACCAAAGAAAACAGAGCGCAATAGGAGACCAAAACAAAAAATTACCCCCGAATTTATAACTACTGTCTTACAAGACAGATATCATAATGGACTAACTGTTAGCCAAGTAAAAGAAAAATATGGCATTGGTCATGAAGTATATAAACTAATAAATTCTCACTCTGAAGCATTTATTTCAAAATTCGGTAAGAAAAAAAAAGGGATATCAGTCGAAGATTTACAAAAATATTGGGAAAATCTAAACATAGGTAAGGAAGAGGAAGCATTTGACGATGCTCACCAAAAAGATAGTTTATAAAGGTACAACAATCAAATTCATACTGTAAATATTAATATCCGTATCGGAATTTGAAGAATTACCTCGTACTGTTATGACATCTGTTCCGGTGAAGGAGTCTACCGAATTTATTTGTAAAATAAATCTTTTATTTGGGATTAAGTCTAATATTCTAGATGCCCCGTTTATTAAAATACCATTTTTATATAATCCTATTGTGATTGATCGGTTATTTTTGTTCAAATCTACTGCTGCATTAAATAGCAACAATTGAATTCCATTCTGTGGTGTGTTGCTAAGAGCACTAATAATAACAGGTGTAGTAGAATTAGTAGAAAATGTTGAAGTGGAAATGTATTGATTAGCATTTGATATCTTCAAAAGTATAACATTACCCGCACTGATTGAAACAGTTGTATCTGTGTTACTAGAATTAAATTTTACTTTAAAAACTTCTGATCCATTATATGATGTTACAAATTGAGAAGTAAATAAATTTTTTTTATTTGTGTCAAAAGCTTGAACAGTAACAACGCTATTATTTATAAGAGTGTTATCTTTGTATAAACCAAATGTAACAGATCTATTTGTTATTCTAGTCATAGAGAAAGATAAATTGTACAAGATTACATAATTTCCATTATCCGGAGTTGTTTCGAATTGAGAAAATGAAATAGGAGTCGTACTATTTGTAGAAATAGGCAGAGTGGTTAGATTTAATTGCGTATATGCAATATTATTTCCAGAATTTCCGGTTACTTGAGCCCACTTCAGTCCTGTTAATGTGCTAGAGTCTGCTGTAAGAACATAATTATCAGTTCCAACAGGAAGTCTAGCATTTTTTGTTCCATCATTACAAATTATATCACCTTTTTGTGTCGTCACTCCGTAAAAATCTGATACTACTTCTAAATTATTAAAAACTGACATTTTTTATACTATATAATCTTAAAAAATGTCTATATCTATTATATTTTTTATATATTTTTTATTAAAAAATTGAAATTTTTTATCCATAAAATGACTTGGTACCATTATTCTTCGTGTGAGGATATTCAACTTAAAAATGTTAAACAAATTAAAAACTCAGCAGGAAAACCTTGTGGATTTTGGTTAAGTTATAATGATGAATGGTTAAATTGGTGTAAAGATCAGGAATTTTATACATTTAATAGAGATTCTTATTATATCTATGAATATTGCTTGGATACCTTAAATATGTGTAAAATTTCTTCTATATCAGATTTACATACTTTTACAGATAAATACTCGATAGGGAAAGAATTTTCTATGAGAATTGATTGGGGAAAAAGTAGCACTAGAATACGACGGTTTAGCCGTAAATAATTATCGTCAAATATATATTTCTTTAATGGATGGAACTTCTTTAAAACAGTTATATTCTCCTCTAAACTGTAAAGATTTGAATGAAATGAAATCTCAGACAAAAAAGAAAAGAGACTATTTTGATTATTTGTGGTTTACATTCTTTGATATTTCAAGCGCATGTGTATGGAATGTCGATAAAATGCTATTAATCAAAAAAGAAATATTACGGGGGTAAACTTACGGCTCTAAACTTTACAAACCACTAGGCTATTTGGACATTTGTGCAACTTCGGCAAGCGAGTCGCAGACGAGCGACTTTATCATATTTTTATAACGAAATATGATTTTATTTTTTTGAAAAATACGATTTGAAACTTTTTATAAAATATTTCGGAAATTTACATTACTATTTTAATGTATCATAATTATAAGCTTTTATATAAAATAAAAGACCAATACAATAGTTTTTTATGATATCATAAAAAATTTAATATATAATATTAATAAGTATTTTAATTATCAAATTTACTTTATGAAGTATTAGATGTTTAATATAATATATAATACTTTAATATAATTTAATTATTTTTATTATAAATAAGTATTGTTTAATATATTAAATACAAAATTAAATAAGTTAATATAAAATGACGATAAAATATAAATGTCGAAATTGTAATAAAAAATTTAACAAAAAAATAAATTATGAGAAACATATCAATAGAAGAATCCCTTGTCATGTTGAAGAATATTATAAATGTGAAAAATGCGGAAAAGAATTTGATAAAATATTTAATTATGAACAACATTTGAAAAGAAAAACCCCGTGTACTCCAAAAATTGAAAATAATCCAGCACTAAAACCAAAAGAAACTAAACAAAATATTCAACTTGAGTTAGAAAAGACAAAGTTAAAACAAGAAGAAGAAAAAACTAAACGAGAAATAGAAAAAAATAAATTAGAAATTGAAAAATTAAAATTAAAAATTGAATTGAAAAAAATAGAATCAGAAAATAGAAAAGAAGAAATTGGACTTCGTAAAGAAAAAAATATAGAAATTGAAACTATGAAAGAGAAGAGAAAAGAGAAGACTTCTACTATCATTAATAATAATTATACACAAAATAATTATATAGAGGCGACAAATTATATCAATAATAATTTTAATCCAAAAATTGTTTATGAATCGAAAGGATTCAAAAACAAAGAGATAGAACATCTTTATAATTCTTTACAAGATCCAAAATTTGTCAGAGAACTATATGTGAAATCCAATGATTTAAATGAATTGTTGGTAAATGTTATCAAATATAGTTATAATAATGACAATTACCCAGAAAAAAGATATTTTATATATGACAACAACAGCAATAATTTCTTTGAGATTGACAAAAATTCTGGAAAATATAAAATAGTAAAATTTGATGAGATAGATAAATATATCAAAAAAGCTACAGGAAGTTCATATAATCAAGTTAAACTATTTTTAAAAAATAATGCTTCAATAAATAGTAAAGATCATAATATTAAACTATATGAAAATATATATGCGCATGGTAATAAACCATTAAAAGATCCCGCTATGATAGGATTAGATCCTAATAATAGAATAGTTAGATCTATTGATCAAGGGGCTAACTTTGTTAAAACTAGTAATAAAAAAACAAACAAATATGACAATCATTTCTCAGATAGTAGCGATGAAGATTTGTATGATTGAACTCCCGGCTCTAAACTTTACAAACCACTAGGCTATTTGGACATTTGTGCAACTTCGGCAAGCGAGTCGCAGACGAGCGACTTTATCATATTTTTTAAAAAAATTGAATAAAACTCTCCTATTGAATACGACATGGCCTTCAGACAATTAGGATTGTTCAACTATCCTGCTGACCAACTGAACACAATTCTTCGTAGACTTAGTTTACGCCTACATCCTGACAAAGGAGGGGATATAAAAGATTTCAGAATTCTACAAGAACTTCGTACTTATGTTAACGAATGTATTACCTCCAATACATTTCATAACATTAGCGAATACGAATTTTTGAACAAAAACAAAGCTATTAATATGGCAGAACTGAATCAGTTTGTTCAAAAAATTCATAATCTTGTTACCTCTCACACTCATCAGCAAGTAGTAAAATGTAGGATTACTGTGATTATTGACATGATTACCTCGCGGACTAAGTATCTGTCTCAATCTAAGCATTTGACTTCAAGAATACTTGCATTTATTCTATCCGAGTTTCCAGATATGGATTTTGATCTGGATTCTGTATCATTCAAAATAGTGCACTGTAAAGGAACATTAAGAACGCATATCAAAAATCTAAAGCGTACAGATAATTCACATTTCATAATTGTTGATCAAGGCGATTACTCTTCTCAATTGCGACCTCATCTCTCATCAATTTCGGATCAATTTGTCGCAATTCTCACAAACAATAGGCATTTATCCGATCTTATCTCAGAGTTGAGTTTTCGCAATAAATCGTGTATCGTGTTATGTGATAAAGTATGCAGAGATTGTCTAAATTACGAACAGACATACGATGCGAAAAGAGTCATATGATTCTATTTGCTTTTTTTTGAATATCCTATTAATATATATTTATCAAGTTTATTAAAAAAATAATTAAACCATATGAATATATCAGTATATGAATATAAAATGAGCTATTATAATTATGATGACGTCCCTTATTCGGATGATAGACTACCATTTCCGGATTTTTTCGATTTTTCATCTACTCCGGCAGATGCTATTATGATGTATAGTTCGGCGAATTTCTTCAGAACAGCTTCAAATTCTAATATAGAAATGATTGTACCTTTAGGAGGAGATATATCACCAGGAACTATATGGCTCAGTCCGAATATTTATTTGCCTAATGGAATTTTTAATTCTACAAAACCAATAGATGAAATAATATATCCTAATAATAAAGACGCTTTAGTTTTAGTAGATCAAACATTTTTACATGATATTCTAATACAATATAAGATAACAAAGGATAATGGGCAAAATTTTACCAATTCTCGTGAAATAAGATGCACATTAGTAAGAGAAGACGGAACTACAATATATGATCCATCATTGTATTCTAATACACAACCTGATTCGGGAGCACATGATTATATTATGCTAAGAGGTCATATAACTCATAATTTCAATGATACTGTAAAGATAAAACTAAATATAGTACAAGATAAAAAAAATAGCGATCAATCCGCATCAAAATTAACAATCTTCCGAGTATCATGGAATATATTGGGGTTAAAAGTCCAAACATAAAATTCTATTAGAAAAATATATAATCTATAGAATATATAATCTATAGAATGGCGTACATATTAGATGATAAAACAAATCTTGGGTATATTGTAATACCAAATGGGCCTAATAACAAAATAACGGTATTTTCTGAATTTGAAGTACAGCCTCAAACAGCTACTGAGCCATATCTAGGAGTATATAATGATGGAACAATTAATATAGGAGGTCCAAATTCATCTAATAATCTTATTATAGAAGCTGGTGTAGATTTTGACTTCAAACAAATATATGGCACAGATACTAATTATGACTTAACTGAAAACGATTACGCGATAGAAATTATGAGCGACTCATATAATACAATTACTTTACCGACAGCTCTAAATTCCGGAGGAAGAACATATATGATAAGTCGAAACAGCGACAATAATAATCTTGTTATTAAAGCTCAATCTGGTGAAAATATAGATAGTAGGACAGAAATTCAACTTAAGAGAAAAAATGTCCATATCAAGTTATATTCAAATAATATTGATAGTTGGTATGTTATTTAAATTTCGAATAAAACATATAAAACATATAAAACATATAAAACATATAAAATATCTATTTCTTTGTATAAACTATGTATTTATACATACTAATAAATTTTTTGTCATCATAATCTAATTGAGAATAAAATTTTTCGTTATAAATAGAATATTCGTCTAACAGTTTATCAAAATTTCTATCTTCAGTTCTAAATATTTTATACTTTGCTAAAATTACATCTAATGTTAAAAGATCAATTAAATATTCGTCATAAATTTCATTCGAAAATGGTAGTTTAATCTTAATTTTATTCCCTAACCCATGAAATATTTTGCCCATACTTACTTCTTGTATCAAATATTTATCTGTTTTCCATTCTTTTAGATTTTTTATTAAATCAAATACTTTTTGACCATTTAAAATAGTAATTATAAAATGTGAACCAGGTTTAAGATAAAAATTTATAAATTCGCATATGTTTTTTAGAGATTTTTCACTTTCAGTAAAATAATGAAATGCGAAATGACAAAATATATTAACCTGATCATTTTTTAAAAACCATATGTTTCTTTTTTCTAATTGTGAAATATTATATTTATAACTTTTATTCAAGTCTAGACTTTCTACTAATAAATTTAAACTTCCGTCATTTTTACCCATTAAAATTTCGTATTTACGATTAATGATTTCATCTATAGAGTTTTTATCTATTTCTATCATCAATAAATTTTTATATTTTGCATCGAAATATTTATTCAGATCTCCTCCCCTTCCAGATGCCAAATCTATCGCAGAATTTGTTTTATATCTATTAATTAAACTTTTTTTAACAAAATTGTTGAATTTTTTGACAAATTTAAAATCATCATCGCCTTTTTTTTGAAAATAAACATTTTTTGATAAATCATAATAATTAGCAATTAGATCTACCAAATTTAAAGGATTTAATATAGATTGGAGCGTTTGTTCAGCAACTTTATAGTTATTTCCAAAATAAGACCCGGTTGATATTTCTTTTTGGCGGTCTTCTCTTATCTTATAAAAATGCCACTGATTATTCTCATAAGTCATTTCTACTATTTTTCCTCCAAGATCTTTTTCTTTAGTTAGTTTTGTTAAAATATCTTGTGGAATTATGTAATTTGATACCAAACTATTTTTGAATGGAACTGGAAAATACTCACAAGATTGTTTTAACCCCGGGATTTTGTTTATTGCTGTTTTCTCGTCCTGAGTTATTGTTAGCGCAAATCTATCGAACATTTTGCGTGCTATGCCAACTAGTAGTAAATATTGTCCATCTTGATAGTTAGCAAGGAGAAAGTCGATAGTTAACTTCCCAGGAGGTTTCCATTTATAGTTTATTGTTTTATTATAGCTTTCATTTATACTAGTAAAAATTATACCATCTGTTTCGTAAGGTTTATCTTTTAGAGAATTATATACCCGCATAATGATATTTTGATATGTACTAATACTAAGTGGTATAAATTCTTTCATTCTTATATTCACATTCAAAATAGGAGACACCTTAATAAGCTTGTATCTTTCTTTAAAAGAAAAACTATGAACATTCATACCATCTGAAACTATAACATCAAAAATATACATTTTTGGACCTGAGTCCGAGTTCTCTAATTTTACTAGTTCACAATCATAAATACACTCTTTCTCAGGAAATTCCGATAATAATTCAGTTATATCTTTTGTTTCTCTTGACGTAATATAAATTGCTTTTGTAGAATTGATTATTAAAAAACACCTTTCTCCTTCCGTCTTATCTGTTATATAAAAGTTTTCTATTTGCGGTAGAACAGAAATGAGATAATCGTATTTAGTTATAGAAATTGGACTATTTCCTAATTGCTTAAAGGATTTAATCCATTTTTTATCAATTCTATCTCCGATATATTTAATATATTCCATCTATTCGAGTATATTTATAAACAGAATATAAATATATTACTTTTTTAATGGATTTTTTAATGGATTTTTTAATGGATTTTATAAATGATTTATATAATGTAGAAATTCATCTACAGAAGTAGAAACGTTATAATAAAATAAAAATATTAATTTATGAACATAAAAATTTAAAAAATAAAAATAAAATAAGTATAAATTTATAATAAAAGAAATTATTAATTAATGGCGTCATATACTTATAGTAATAGCACTGATTTTATAAATGCTAGTACTATTATATTATCAGATCTGCAGCTAGAAATAGAAAATTCTAGTATTAGTAGTGCTAATGTTTTATATTTAATTGAATCTGGTGACAATATCACAATATATTTTGATGGTACTTTGAGTGGGGGTGATCAGACAACTCTTTTGGGTATAGTAAATGCTTATACAACGGCAGCTGCATCAGAATCAGTAATAACAGATACGGGGGTATTTACATTATCTAATAAAAATTTATTAACCGATACAAATTACTTCGTAGATCCTATAGATGATACAAAAAGATTGGGTATTTCTACATCTAGTAATTCTACTGGAACTACGTTAACACTTTCTAGTTTGACAAGTTCTAATAGGACAATCACATTCCCTGATATTACTGATACCTTAGTAACTCTAACTGCAACTCAAACTTTGACAAATAAAACATTAAATAACATTAAAATAGCAGGAACCGGTAATGTAACTGCAAATCTGAGTAGCGCATATTTTCAGCCTTCTAGTACTTCTGTGACAGGTAGTAATAATTACTATTTTACTTATTTTGGGCAACCAATTACTACTGGATCAACCACTGGATCAGCATATACACTTTATATTGATAACGCCCCATCTGGAACTATAACTACTCCATATTCTTTATATATTAATGCAGGAAAAACTTATATAGGGGGATCGCTACAAATACCTACTGGTGCACAAAATGGATATTTGCTTAGATCTGACGCATCCGGCAATGTTTCATGGGTGGCGCCTTCTGGACTTGGTACATCATTTTCTGATGGAACTTCGTCTTCTCCTGGAATAGCTTTCACTAATGAGTTAGGAACTGGATTTTATAGGCCAGCATCAGGGCAAATAGGGGTTTCATTAAATGGTGCTAATTATATTCTGTTTAAAACGGCTGGAACAGATTTTGTGACAGGTTCCACAGTCAATATAGGTACATCTGGCACAAGTTCTCCTCTAAATGTGTTCGGATTGATTACGGGAAATAACGGTTTAACAATTAGCTCTGGAACAAGTGCATTACAGGCAGTAACTTCTACAACAATAAATGCATCAGGATTGATTACTGGAACAAATGGCTTAACAATTAGTGGGGCTAACTCTTCTTTGACGACTTTATCTACTAGTGGACTAATAACTGCAAATGCTGGAATTAATGTGACTAATGGTCAAATATTAAACGTAGGAACGTCAGGGGCAACATCTTCTTTGAATATATATGGACAAACTGATTTCTTGGGTTTAGGAAGTAGCGTAGTTTCTTCTGCTAACGTATATATAGCACCTTCTTCAACTTCTATTACTGGAGCAAATAATTATTATTTTACATATCTTAGTCAGCCAGCAACTACTGGTACAACAACTGGGTCAGCATATACTTTATATATAGATAATGCACCGTCTGGTACTATAACTAACCCGTATTCTTTATATATTAATGCCGGAAAAACGTATATAGGAGGTGCTCTGCAAATTCCTACTGGGGCATCAAATGGAAGAGTATTAACGAGCGATGCTAGCGGAAATAGTAGCTGGAATACACCTGGTGTAGCATACAATCATGTTACCGTATCTTCAACTATTACGACTACATCAACTACTCCTGTAAATATTTCAGGAATGACTCTTACTCCGCCTGCAGGGACTTATTACTTCGTATTTACAGGAGTTGGAAGCGTCAATAATAATTCACGAAGATTTAATGTACAATTTGCTAAGGATGGTGTATTTGAAACTGGTTCTCTGATGACAATATTGACTACCAGTGCGCAATCGATTGTTACAACATCATTTGTGATAAGTTGTAATGGCGCTAATCAAATAGCTGTTCAATGGTTCATATCTAATGGAGCTGGTACTCTTACACTATTTACGCAAAGATCTCTTACCGCATTAAAATTGAGTGCTTAGATTAAATATATTTAAAAAAATAATAATTATCACAAATTATAATGAATGTAATTTTTCTTTTTTTCAATTCTTTCTCTGATTATAGGAAAATTTAATTTTGCAAACTCTTTGAAATATTTTAGAGAAGATTGATCTCTAACATGAGCTGCTTTATTTTCGTTAATAAAACTTCCTAAATTATATCTTATTCCATCTACTCTAATTGTAACGCGCCATTTGTCCATATTTTTGTCATAATAAACACCTGCAAATTTTGATGTACCTTCAATAAATGACCTATTTTTAGCATTTTGTGCACGTGTACAAATCCTTAAATTTGATTTCCTATTATCTAACCTATTGTTATTAATGTGGTCTACAACATCATCACCTTCATAATTTAATAAATATCTATGAAGTAATACTTTACGTCGATCTTTATTTAAAACAATATAACCATGACTATTTACAGTTAAAGTAAAATTTTGTAATAAATTATAATAATCTTCGTCATCAACAATTGTGAAGATATCTTTTTCTTTATTAAGAATAATTATAGCTTGATTTTCATTATTTCTATTAATAGGTTGAGATAGTATCGCATCAATTTTATTTTTTTCAAATTCCTGTTTAAGACTTTTTAATTTTTCTTCAGCTTTTTCTAATGTTTTAAAGTTATCGTATCTTTTTGTTTTAAAAATAATCGTATACAAATTATTATCTAACCGTTTTGATATATGTTTAGGTAAATTATCACGTTTATCTTTTTTTATATATTCAATAAAATCTATAGGTTTTTCTATATCATTTTTATTAGCATATGTAATATTATGTTCATCAATCCAAATATTATATTGCCAAGCTGCATGTAATTCTGTGTCATAAGTTGCTGTTAAATGTAAATTTAAAGTAGAATTTGCTATTGTTGTACGAAATTTATCTTTCAATTTTGAAACTCCTAAATATTGACTTATGGAATTTGCTTTTTTTAATTTATTTCTGGAATTTTCACTGTGCGAAACAATACGCAGATTTTCTCTACGATTATCGTATTTGATATTATTAATATGATCTATTATATCTTTTGACGATAACTTAATTTGCATAATTTCAATATAAATATATCTGTGTAGTAACCATGTCTTATTATTTATCTCCCCTTGAACATATTCAGATTTAGTTATATGCCATTTATGATCAACCAATATGTGTTTATCTTCTTCAGAAACTATAATTCTATTATCATTATTCTTAACTTCTTTGTTTTTTATTTCTGCAATAATTTCATTACATTCTTCTAAATTTTTTTCAGCTTCTTCTAATGTTTTAAATGTTTTAGAACTTTTGAATTCTTTATATTGTAATTTAACTCGAAAAGTACCTGCTTTCATTCTCCTAATATTTTTTTTAAGTTCTACTCCTTCGTCATATTCATCTTGGATCTCAATATTTTTAATTTCATTATTTTTCATTTCTTCAATATGTTTTTTATACTCTTCTAACTTTTTTTTTGCTTCATCTTCTGTATCAAATGTTTTATAAATTTTGAAATCTTTATATATTATTCTAACTCTAAATTTTCCAGTCTCTGTTTGTTTGATATTTTTCATAAGTATAGTATATTTATTAACAATAATATTCAATTTTTTTAAATATGGTTCATATCTAATGGAGCCGGTACTTTAACATTATTTACGCAAAGATCTCTCACAGCTTTAAAATTGAGTCCTTAAGTGAATTTTTAACTTAAAAAATTGATTTTTTTTTTAATATAAACATTATTTGGTATAATTTACATACAAAATGGTTAAAAAAATATTTGTTAGTCTTGACCTAGAAAGCATTACAAATGTTGATATCGTAGGTATTGGACTCGTAGTTGGAAATGAAAAAGGAAAAATTCTGGAGAAGAAAAGATGGTGGATTTCGCGTAAAGACATCGAAATAAATCCAGTAATAAAAAAAGAATTTTGGGATATATATACTATTCCATATAATGATTGGCAAAATAATGGAAAAGATGAAAAGTTTCAAATTAAGGAATTTGTCAGTTTTTATGACAATATTGCAAATAAATACAAAGTTGAAGAAAAAAATATAGTTCTAGTTAACGATAACCCAGAATTTGACTTCGGGCGGCTTACGCCTTATATAAATAAATACTGTGGGCGAGAACCATTACGATATACAACTAAAGGTGAATATAGGCCTATTTGTGATCTAGGAGAATGTACAGAACAGTTGGACATATATCGTATAGTTAGTAAATTTGCGACTAAAATTCAAAAACATGATCATCATCCAGATAATGATGCCGCGCATAATTACATATTCCATATTCTAGGAAATGAAGTATTTAAAGAAATCAACTCTAAATTAGGTAATTCCATTAAAAAAATAGCAAATGACATATGTAATAAAAAAATAAAGGACTTAACGATGTTAAACAATTAATTTAAAGATATCTTGTAGCTTTGAAATTAAGTCTTCTTATTTATATAAAAAATCAATTTTTTAGAGCTATTAAACTATCTTGATATGTCCGGAAAATCATGTGATAAAGCTGCTTTTGCGGAAAAAGAACGCATTGCGTACCTTGAAGCTACTATCGCGGAAAAAGAACGCATTGCGTACCTTGAAGCTACTATCGCGGAAAAAGAACGCATTGCGTACCTTGAAGCTACTATCGCAAAAAAAGCAGATATTGCGGTACTCCTGAAAATCCTTGGTTTAAAGGAAAAGATGTTGCAGAATTATTAGATTATACTGATATAGATCAAGCTATAAGAAAAAATGTAAGAGATAAAAATAAGAAGACTATGAAAGAATTAATGGAAATTTTTAACATGTCTGGTATGATAATACGAGGTAATACAAAAAACTCTATTTATATTGATAAAAATGGTTTAGTAGAATTATTAGTTAAATCTAAAAAACCAAATAAAGATAATTTAGTTAATTTTTGTAAAGAGAATTTTGATATTAGTTGTAAATCCATTTCTTTTCTGAGAAAAGAACAAGATTGTATAGGGTGTTTAATGAAAGCATTTTCTCATAAAAAACCTAAAACACAATATAAAGTAGGAAATTATATGATTGATTTATATTTCAAAAAAGAAAAAATAGCTATTGAATGTGATGAATTTGATCACAGAGATAGAAACCAGGATTATGAAAAAGAAAGAGAAAATTACATTAAAAAAGAATTAAATTGCAAATTTATTCGATTTAATCCAGATGCCGAAGATTTTTGTATATTTAAGTTAATAAATAAAATAATGCAAGAAATAAATTGAAGTATTGGAATTCTAAAGATTCTCTGCATCTTTTTTTTGTAATAATTGTTTTAGTTCATCTATCTGTTTTTGTTGTTCTTCTAATCTTTCCTTAATTAATTCAATATTATCTTTTTCTGGTGAACATGAATTTTTTCTACTAATATGATAATCAAAAGTGCTTTTTCTTTCAAATTTTCTATTACATTTTGGACATATGTGTTCTACCATAATTATTAAATAATTTTTGCAGAAAATTATGTACTAAATAATATAATTTATATAATATATACATAAAATTATCTTTATAAAAAAATTAAATGGATCTTATAAAAATTGATCAAGAATTCAAATTATTGGAAAAGAAAATTAAGGTTGTAGGAACAGTAGAAAATCCATGGTTTTGTGGAAAAGATTTTGCAGAACTATTGGATTATATTGATTGCAATGATGCTATAAGAAGTCATGTTTCTTTAAAAAATAAGAAGAGTTTGGGTGAAATAATCAATATTTCAGGTGAAGGCAATTTGCCTTCACCTTTGAAATTAAATAAAAATGATATGAAAGCGATTTATATAACAGAACCTGGGGTTTACCAATTAATTTTTAAAAGTAAAAAACAAGAAGCAGAGCAGATACAAGATTGGGTTTTTGAAGAGGTTTTACCTTCGATCAGAAAAACAGGGTCATATCAGTTAAATAAGCAATTGGAAGAAAAGGAAAAATTATTATTAGAAACTAAATCAGCTATTGAAGAAAAGCAGAAAGAACTTGAAGAAAAGGAGAAGGCGCTACAAATTGCAGAGAGTAAGAATTTACAGCTCACGACTCAAATCAAAGAGTCGGAGCAGATTAATCCGGACGGTTGGATCTACATTGCAACGACTAAGCAATATAGTCAAAATAATCAATATAAGCTAGGAAAAACAAAAACGCTTAATCCTCGTATGCAAAGTTATCAGACTGGTAGGGCCAAAGGGGATAGTTATTATTATGTATATGTTTTTCAAACAGCAAAGATGGATTTGCTCGAAAGCTTGCTTAAGGGATTTTTGCATAAATATAAGGATGTCAAAACTAAAGAGATATTTGTATTACCTTGGAAGCTCTTATACGAATATGTAGAATACATTTGTTCTAATTTTAATGAGTGTTTTATATTTGAGTTAAATAAATTAATTATAGATAATTTAGAATTTGATTTCTCTAAAAACGAAATACCTGAGCCATGGGATTTTTCAAAGGCGCTTATTGAACAAGACGAAGCATTGGATGATGGAGAATCAGATGATGAATCTGACGTAGATGATGTTGTAGGTGGTGTAGAAAATGACGCTGAATCTGAAAGTTCACCTACTGAAGAAGAGACGGTAGATTCAGGATTTGTATCAGAAGAAGAAACTCCCATAAAAGCGGAAGAATCTAAATCGTCATCAAAAATAGCTAAATCTTCTAAAAAAGTTAGGTGTAGGCCTTGTGGTAATTCTTATTATCAAGATGAATTTGATTTATTACCGGATGGTAAATATTGCAGTATGTGTAAAATATGTGTTAAAAAGCGGTTAGATGGATTAGTAAATGAAATTTTGTATACATTTGATCGTATTAAACGAACTAAAAGTTTTTTACAATCAAAAAATATTAAAGCTAATCGCATCAGAATGAATGAAATTGTGCATGAATTAAAGCAATTACCTAATATATCTATATATAAAAAGAAAACAATTACTGAAACTCATAGTTTCAAACGATGCGGTCATGAGCATTCTAATGAGTTTGAGAGATGGTTACCTAAATCAAAATTTTCGATTTCGGCCGGGAAAATAAAATCAAATTGCAAAGATTGTTTTAATGCATCAGAGAGAAAACGATATAACAAATAAATTTAATACTCCTGCTTATTCTTTTTTTGGTAATATTTTGAATTTTTTTAAATTAAAATTCTGGATTTTTTTAAATTAAAATTTTAGATATTTTAAAAATAGATATTTATAAAAATATCAATATATAGGAAATGGCGAGTTATACATATGATCAGGGGGATTTTCTTGCGTCATCTTCAATTGATGTTGGAGATTTGCAGACGCAGATTGAAAACTCCGCTATATCATCAGCTACATTAAGTTATATAGATTATGAACAAAATGGATCAAATTTCGATGTTATCATATATTTTTCGAATTCATTATCTGGCGGCGACGTCACTATATTAAACAACTTGGTTGCCGGGTATGTTACAACACCTCCTCCCGTTGTAGAGGAAGTCACGGTTTCTACCACAGCTCCGGCAGTTATCACAAACAAAAGTCTGGATACGCAAACCAATTACTTTATTGACTTAACTGATGAAACAAAAAAACTGGCATTTGACACGGCTTCCAATACAACAAATACAACGCTTACTTTGGCTACACAGACAACTGCAGATAGAACTATTACTTTTCCTGATATTTCTGATGAAGTTGTAACTCTGAATGCTACGCAAACTTTAACTAATAAAATTATAACCGGTGGATCATTCAATGGCACCGGTAATACTATGGAAAATCTGGGTACATTTTATGTAGAGCCTTCTAGTACATCAGTTACTGGGTCTAGCAATTATTATTTCTCCTATTTTGCACAGCCTTCTGTAACCGGATCTACATCTGGATCTGCATATACTGTTTTTGTAGAGGGATCCCCTTCGGGAACTATCACAACACCTTACGCCGTTTATATAAATGGTGGAAAAACTTATATAGGAGGCGCATTACAAATCCCTACTGGTGCTCAGAATGGATATTTGCTTAGATCTGATGCATCGGGGAATGTTTCATGGGTTGCGCCATCTGGGTTAGGTACGTCGTTTTCGGATGGCACTGCATCTTTGCCCGGGATAGCATTTACAAGTGAATTAGGTACTGGATTTTATCGGCCAGCTTCTGCTCAAATAGGATTATCCTTAAATGGCGCAAGTTATATTTTATTTAAACCTAGCTCTACAGATTTTGTTAACGGATCAGTAGTTAATATTGGAACTAGTGGAACGACATCATCTTTGAATGTTTTTGGTTTAATAACTGGAAATGATGGTTTAACAATAAGTTCAGGTTCTACTTCTTTACAAGATACTAGCTTAACGACCCTAAGTGCATCAGGACAAATTACATCAACATTGGCGACAGGGACAGCCCCTTTCGTTATAGCATCTACAACAAATGTACCTAATCTCAATGCATCATTGCTCAATGGAGCAACATTTGCTAGTCCTGGTCCTATTGGGTCCACAACTGCCTCATCCGGATCCTTTACTACTTTGGGTGCATCTGGTTTAATTAGTGCAAACGCGGGACTTAATATTACAAATGGACAAGTATTAAACGTTGGAACATCAGGAACAACTTCTTCTATGAATATATATGGTTCTACGGATTTTCTAGGTTCTGGTAGTACGACAGCTGCATCTTGCTCATTATACTCTAATCCAGCAACGACTGCCCTTACGGGAGCTAGTGCTCATTTCTTTAATTATTTTGGATCGCCAGTTACAACTGTTTCTACATTTACTGGAACAGCATCCACAGTCTATATTGCCGGCGCGCCAACTGTAACTACAGGTGGTACAGGATTTGCATTAAACGTGAATTCGGGCACATCGCGACTTCAAGCTACTACTTGCACTACACTTACAGCTTCGGCTTTAATTACTGCTAATTTAGGGTTGACTATGGCAAATAATCAAACATTGAACGTTGGCACATCTGGTACAGGAAACACTGTTAACGTGAGAGGTGTTACAAATCAATTTGGTAGGTTATCATGCACATCTATAGGTAATGCTACCTTAACTTCTGCTAGCGTTTATATAGCACCTATTTCCACGGCAGTGACAGGCGCCAATAATTATTTCTTTACTTATCTCGCACAACCTGCCACAACTGGTACTACGACTGGATCTGCATATACTTTCTATATAGCTAATGCACCATCCGGCACAATAACAAATCCATTCTCATTTTATGTTAATGCGGGTAAATCTTATATAGGAGGTGCGCTTCAAATACCATCAGGCGCAGTAAGCGGTTATGTGCTTACTAGCGATGGTTCAGGAAATGCGTCATGGAGTCCTGTGAGCGCTACATCGTTTGCAGATGGGACGGTAGGTGCCCCGAGTATAACTTTTACAAATGATACAGATACCGGATTTTATAGAATAGGTGCTAATCAAATCGGATTAACTTTGGGAGGGACAAATTATATTACTTTAGGGACTACTAGTATAGATATAACTAATGGACAAGTTTTAAACATAGGAACTTCGGGAAATACCTCATTTTTGAATGTTTTTGGTTTAATAACTGGAAATGATGGTTTAACAATAAATTCAGGTTCTACTTCTTTACAAGATACTTCTCTCACTACATTGAGCGCATCTGGCCAATTTACATCAACTGTCAGCACAGGCACTGCCCCATTTGTAGTCTCATCTACAACAAATGTCGCAAATTTAAACGCATCATCTCTGAACGGTGCTACATTTGCAAACCCTGGTCCAATAGGATCGACAACAGCATCTACGGGTTCTTTTACAACATTAGGTTCTTCTGGATTGATTACTGCAGATGGAGGGCTTAATATATCTAATGGTCAGACTCTTAACGTAGGAACAAGTGGATCTACTAGTACACTTAATATACGAGGTGTTTCTAATCATTTTGTTAGCGCGTCATTTACAGGAATAGGTAATTCTTCAGCAACATCTTCAACAGTTTATATTTCCCCGGCATCTACTTCAATTTCTGCAGCAAATGACTATTATTTTACATATTTTGGACAACCATCAACAACTGGTACAACTACTGGCTCTGCTTATACAATTTATGTTGATAATTCTCCTTCTGGAACTATCGGAAATTCATATTCTTTATATATTGCTGCTGGTAAAACTTATATTGGCGGGTCTCTCCAAATTCCTACCGGGGCAAGCAGTGGATATATATTAACCAGCGATTCTTCTGGTAATACAAGTTGGCAAGCTTCTTCAGGCGGGACTGTAACTTCAGTTGCTTTAACGGTGCCTTCATTTCTCTCTGTTTCAGGCTCTCCAATTACGAGCTCAGGAACTTTAGCAATTTCAGTATCAAGTTCCACAGGATCTGGCGCATTAGTCTTACAAACCTCCCCTTCGTTAACAACACCTAATATTGGTGCGGCTACAGGAACTTCGCTCTCTGTCAGTGGAAATGTGAAAGGGGGTTCAGTTTCTTTAACTGGCTCAACGAGCGGAGTTATAAGCATTCTG
>JACCEA010789366.1_pt1 | contig 18703 bp, 16 predicted proteins | sample 7449851 | NCBI WGS metagenome assembly JACCEA01 (sample SAMN15323453, study PRJNA562643) | freshwater metagenome | isolation source: river surface water | place: USA:Blue River Watershed | collected 2017-08-18
TACCACCAGCTTTTTTCGTTGCCATATTCGTTAACTCCTTTTAGTTATTGATCGCTTCGATCTTCAATTCAGTATAATACTGACGATGACCCATCCGACGTTGATAATGTTTACGACGTTGCATTTTGAAGATACGTACTTTTTTATGACGACCTTGAGATACTACAGTTGCTTCAACTGTTGCGCCTGCAACGACAGGTGCTCCAATAACTACATCTTCACCGTTAGCAACCATTAATACTTCTGACAAAGTAACTTTGCTTCCGATTTCTGCAGCGATCAGTTCTACTTTTAATTTCTCGCCAACGACAACTTTATGTTGTTTGCCGCCAGTTTTTATTACCGCATACATCAATATAAACTCCTAAAGTTTAATAAAAATTATAAATGAGGGCAGATTATATCATGAATAGAGTTCAATTTACAAGGGATAAATCGCTGACTTGTTGGTTTATTGCGTTCCAGCGCTAAAGCTATTTGGCCGACCTGTGAAATTGAGTTTTATTTCAAAGACACTTGATTCCATTGGTTTATTAATGGTATTTAACCACAGTGGAGTACCGTTGTCTGCCAATACTTCTCGTCCACCAGCGTTACCATTAAATTTACCCATTACATTGATACGATCATCTTCAGGTGAATAATTTGCACCACCATAGTTTGGGTCTTTAGGGAATTGCACAAATGCTTTGCCAAGCCCACCATTGCCTACAGAATTACATTCATACTCACTTTTAACGTGTTCAATTGCGGTGTCTGCAGGGGAAACTACGAAGGTTTTACTCTCCTTTGTGCCATAAAAACCTATTGTTGTAGTAACTGCTGAGTCACTATAGTTCAAAATTTTGAACATACAGTCTGCATGTATAAATGAGCCATAACTACTGAAAATTAGCGCTGCGAGTATCTTTTTCATACTTGTGTTCCGAAATATAGATTAAATGGTCTAGTTCAATATCGCTAAATCCTGCCTTTTTGCGATCTTGGCGATTGAAAGGTCCGCGAATTTTGGGTGCATCATATTGTTCAAATAAATTAAAGAACGTTTGTAGTGGGTCGAGATTTTCTAATGTACAGCAATATTTAAACCATTTGTCACCATAATTAACATGTTTGATTTCATCTTGGTGAATAATGTCGAGAATTTGAATTGCTCGTGAGTCGTTACATGTTCGTAATTTTCTTTGCATTTCTGGTACTGCATCAATACCACGAGCTTCTAATACCCGTGGTACTAAAGCCATTCTAGCAATTAGATCGTGTTCTGTTTTTAGTGACATTTCCCATAATCCATTATGTGCCGCAAAGTCTCCGTATTCGTAGCCTAGTGTAGTTAAATGCTCATTTAATAATTCAAAATGATATATTTCATCGAGAGTAACTTCCAGCCAGTTAGCATAAAATTGGCGTGGCATGTTCTGGAAGCGATAACAAGCATCTAGTGCCAGGTTAATAGCATTAAATTCAATGTGAGCTAGTGCATGAATTAAACTTGCAATGCCTTCTTTATTGTTTAATTTACGTTTTGGTACATTAAATGGTGCCACCAGCAACGGTTTATCTGGTTTACCAGGTTCTTGAATGCTGGTAATCTGGGCTGTTGGTACAAAGTTTAATTGATTAAAGTTGTGTTGTAAGTTACGTACCAATTGGCATTTTTCTTCAGTATTTCTTTCTAGAATTGCGCTGAGGCAAAGTTCAAAAAAATTATTCATTCTAATTGTCTTTTTAGCAGTTTATCGATATAAAATGTAAATATATTGGCTAATTTATTTTTATGATTTGTGGCACGAGTTTTTGCATCAGTTGATTATTCGGCATAAAATAGTTGATGTTATTGCTGTTGCGCTTATCGGTGAGAATAGCAAAACTAATTTCTTGATTTGGTAGATATCCAGCAAAACTAATGTAGCCTTCAGTAACGCCTTGATACCACCAAATTTTACCGTAAATCGGTGAGTTGTATTCATATATTCCGAGACCAAATTTTGCCGTATTTGGTTTTGGCGGGTGATTACCAATTGCTATGGTTGTCATTAACTCTTGTTGCTGTTGTTTTGCTAATACTTGTCCGCTCATGAGTAACTTGAACCATTTGCTAATGTCGTCACTTGTCGATACAATTGCACCAGCCGCAGCATAACTGGATAGATTTAAATTAGTTACATCTTTATTATCGTGATAACCATGAACGAGGTTTTTTAATGTATTACTTGGGAAGCCTGTCCCAACATATTCCGTATGCTTTAAATCTAATGGTTCAAAAAATTGTTCTGCTAAGGTAATACTTAAGTCTTGTTTGGTAATTTCTTCAATAATTATACCAAGTAGGACATAGTTGGTATTTGAGTAATTCCATGAACTACCTGCTTTAAAATTTTCAGGATGTTTATAGGCAATTGCCAGTAATTCATCTGGATTATAAATTTTTTGTTGCTGGGCTTGAGTTAGTCCTAAAATTGGGAAAGCATCAGTGTAATTGTAAATCCCACTACTCATATTCATCAGCTGACGGAGTGTGATCTTACTCCAGCGTGGATAATTTTTTAAATATTTACCGACAGGGTCATTAATGTTCAGCTTACCATTTTGTTCCAAAGTCAGAATCGATGCCGCGATGAAAGTTTTAGTGATTGAGCCAATTTGAAAATAATTATTAGCAGTAATTTTCTTACCACCTTGTACGACATTGCCACTATATGCACTGTAGGTGTTATTTCCATTATAAATACTAATTGACGTAGCCGGAATCTTGTTGAGATTTTGCCATTTTAGTAATTCACTAGGCAGTTCATTGGCATAACAGTTGGTAATTCCAAATGCAGCCACTAATGAAACTAGAGTTAATTTGAGCATAATATTCCTCTTTGGAGTTATAAAAAAAGTGATGGCATGCCATCACTTTACTGTTGAACTAGTAGTTTAAAGTTGATTTACCCCATTAATAACTTTTATTTTACCATCAGTAGTCGGTGCAGTGCCAAGATTTGGATTGGTCCATTGTGATTCAACTGGCAAAGTCATTGAATTGCTATTGGTTAGTAATCCACTTAATTCACTTTGGCAAGCCGCGTACTGTGCTGATGAAGAAGAAAGTACTGCAGGAGTTTGGCCAATTCCAAGTTGTTTAACATAATAAATTTTACTTGGATTAGCCACTTCGCTTAATGCACTACCAGTTGGAATTGAATACGATGGTTGCCAAGAAGTATTTGCACCGCATTGAGTTTCAAGTCCTGTTATTAAACTAAAGCAAATGCCAGTTATTCCTTGTAAACTGCCAAAACTTTGATATTCAACAAACTTCTGCTGACCAGCAGCATTGGTGTAAGCTAGTGATAAAGGTTCTTGGAAGTCACTAATTACACCACTTGCAGATTTAAATGTAATAAATCTTTGCCATTGATCTTGACCAGAACTCCATTGGTAAGTTGTACTAACCCCACCATTAAAAATTGTAGTTGGATCAACTGGTGTACTGGTTAGCATTCCAACATAAACTGTTGGTGTCTGAGATGTGTATTCAACTGGTCGATTTTGTGGGTCATAGAGCATATAACCACCAGTTATATTTATATTTGGATTAAAGGTATAAACTAGATATGGGTTAGCTCCTCCAGAGTGATCCCATGCTGGATTCATATAGTTAAATCCTCCACTACCGTTACTAACTGGACATTGATTATAGCAGTACAATGGTATTGCATCAGTTGCAGTAGGTTTGTCAATTTTACTAGTCCAAACAACTAAAGTACTTGCATTTGTTGGTGCAGGATTAGCAATTAATTGTGTTGAACTACCTTGACCAAGCCCATTAATTGCCACATTGATGGTATTTCCACCGTTTGTGTAACTAGATAAATTGGTTAGTGGTGTTGCTGTCATCTGTGTGGTTTGGCAGCCATTTTCATTACATGTGCGAGTACCGGTTTGCATAAATTGTTGAGTTCCGCTATCCCAGTAAACTACCGCTGCATTTGATGGATTGCTGGTGTTGAAGAAATTCATTTCAGCTCCAGATAATTGGGCTAAAGTTTTGTTGGCTGAAGTTTGTATTTGCATTCTACCATTGCCAACGATTAGAGTACCATTTTCTTCGACCCCAGTATCATTATCTTTTTTAATAATTGAATCACCATTGCTTGGAGTTTGGCTGCTTTGTAATGATAGTCCATAGTAGCCAAGCCATCCTTGTTGACCATTATAAATAATAGGAAAACCAGAGTTATGGTTTAAGCGGGTACCATTTTCGTTGTATAAACCATATTGATAAACATTATTGGTGAAATTTGCACGATCATAACAAATTGCTGGGTTGCCGCCAGCACCATCGAAGTCATTAGCTAAATATGTGCTATTAAATGCCATATTCCCAGTTACTGGTGCACCATCGAAAGTTAAGCTAAGCTTACCGTATCCAGACTCGTTGCCAACATTCACAAATGTAAATTGTCTTGGTATTGTACTACCTTGCTCTTTTTCAAAATAGTTGAGTTCTGCTTGCCCGCTACTGCCAAGACTGGTGCTGATATAGCCCTTCATCATTGGATCACCAGTTGGTTGTCCAGAATCATTGACCTGATAACCAACATAATCAAAAGTGAATATGCCATAACGGTTTTGAGTCGTCGGTGATGATTTAGTTGTGAGCTTACCTTCGATTAACATTTGTTTGTCTCCGCCACCGCCACGTACCCATATTTTTGTAATTTGTGGGCTATTAGCGTCTAATCTTGACGAGTCAACCGTAATTTGCATCAGCGATGGTTCACCCGGGTCATTGCTCATTCCACAAGAGTTTTGATCAACTTGTGCTAGGTAAGGGTCTTGATTGGTAAAGAGTGAATAATTTGTTTTAGATAAAATACATAAAATTCCGTTTACATTATTTAACGCTTCTTGTGACGCGTTGTTAACATTAGTTTGTACTTGGTCGTTAATGTATGGGCCTTGAGTTGGTGCTGCTAGTAATCTGAAGCCAGTTGCCGCAACAGCAACTAATCCAGCCAAACCTAAAGAAATAATAATTTGTTTTTGTTTCATTTGTGATGTCTCCAGTTATTTTGCGGGAATTGCACTGATTTGGGTTGGTGCACATAATGCATTCGGTGCACAGTTAACCGTAACTGTCGAATCTGATCCACCACCTCCACTATTAGAACTAGATGAGCTGCCACCATTACAAGCTACAAGACAAAGTCCGGCGCTTAAAATAAAAAATAAGGTTTTCATTAGAAAGTATCTCCATAAGTTTATTATTTATAGCTACAAGAGTGGTATAAATAGATTGTGAATTGATTAAATTTATGTTTAATCTCAACTGTTGATAATTGTAGCATAGTTTTTTTATAACTAGTGATGAAGTTGCTTTACTTGGTTTAAATTTTGTTTATGTAATACAACTTTGTGGTGTGGTTGTTGGATTTTTGCATAAATTGTGTTTATACTTCAAGTGGGTCAACATCAATTGCAATAGCTGCGTTTTTTAACTCAGTTAGCTTGTTTTCTAATTTATTTAGATAGTTATGTAGCGCCGCTCGTTGATGACTGCTAATTAACATTTGTCCACGAAAGCGATTATGAATTTTATACATAACGGCTGGAACAGGTGCAAAGAGTGTTACTTCATTATGGGGAATTATTTTGGCTTCTGCGAATAAATCATGCATTGCTTGTTTTAGATGGGTTTCATTTAAACTACTCAATTTGATTAAAGTATAGAAGCAAAATGGCGGTAATTTATTTAATTGTCGTTCCCGTAGCGTATGATTGATGAACCCATTGAAATCATGTTGTTGCAAAAATTGATAAACTGGATGCGCTATATAATTAGTTTGGAGTAATACTAATCCAGCTTTTTCAGCCCGTCCAGCTCGTCCAGCAACTTGTGTTAGAATATTAAACATATCTTCGCTAGCGCGAAAGTCATAGCTAAAGAGCGCATTATCTAGATTTAACCCAATTACGAGAGTTAGGCGTGGGAAATCATGACCTTTAGCCAGCATTTGCGTACCAATTAGTATGTCAATTTCTTGTGCTGCAATTTGCTGGTAAATATCTTGCCATGCGCTTTTGCTATTGGTGCTATCACGATCAACCCGTTTGAGTTTGGCCTGAGGGAATTGTTGCTGTAAAAACTCTTCGAGCTTTTGTGTACCATGACCAATTGTGTGTAAATATTGATTACGACAAGTTGGGCAAATTGGTGGTGCTGAAATTTGATAAGCGCAATGATGGCATTTTAATTGATGTTTTTCATGATGATAAACTAAATTACTTGAGCAATTGCGACATTGACTAACCCAACCACACTCATAACAAGTTATGACAGGTGCATAACCACGGCGATTAATAAATACCAAGGCTAATTCTTTGCGCTCTAAACATGCTCGTAATTTATCCAATGCTGGTTGACTGATTCCAGCATAATTAACTGGATAGTGTTGTAAATTAATTAATTCAATCTGTGGTAAGACTGCAGTTTTAATTGCTCGCTCGCTTAGTTTATATAAATGATATTTACCTAATTTATAATTATATAGTGATTCGAGTGATGGTGTTGCAGATGCCAAAATAATTGGAATATTAAGTTGCTTAGCACGCCAGACGGCTAAATCACGAGCATGATAACGTAAACCATCATTTTGTTTGAGGGAGTCATCATGTTCTTCATCAACAATAATTAAGCCAACATTTTTTAGTGGGGTAAATACACTTAATCTGGTTCCTAGGATTATGTTACTTTGTCCAGATTTAGCGTTCATCCATGCGGTAAAACGCTGTTTATCAGCAATTTCGCTATTAATTAGGCTGATATTTGCAGCGGGAAAGCGTTTCTCAAAGCGACCCTGTAATTGTGGCGTAAGATTAATCTCAGGCACAATTACCAAAACTTGTTGTTTGCTCTGGAGAATTTTTTGAATTAAATGCAGAAATACCTCGGTTTTGCCACTTCCTGTAATTCCGTAGAGTAAGCCAACATGAAATTTGCCAAAGTTGCTTGAAATAGTTGCGACAGTTTGCTGTTGTTCGGTATTGAGTTCAAGTGCCTGCACTGTAGTGTTTACAGACGACGCAGCGACTTCTTGTATAAGTTGCTTGGTAATCCATTGGTCAATGATTTTATCTGGTTTAGTTGCCAAAATAGCCTGAATTTGTTTATAGCTGAGCGATTCTTGTCGCTGAAACTCTGTTAGTAGTACTTGTTGCTTGCTACCGCGAATTTTGCTTTCAGATGATGTTAGTTGGTAAAATTTATTTTTACTAATGTTATAACTTGGTTCTTTATCTTGGCGTAATAAGGTCGGAATTGCACAAAATAGTGTATTGCCAAGTGGGTGATGGTAGTAATTCGCCGTGAAACTACATAATTCCCAGACATCAGTGGGAATACTTAGATTTTTTTCACTTATATTTAAAATAGGCTTCAATTTAGCCACTGGATAATCATTAAATTCGTTACTTTGTATACAATTTAGTACGAAACCAATCTGGGTACGTCCACGTAGTTCAACTTGTACGCGAGTACCACGCACTAGTTGTTGTTCGCTCAAGTAGCTATAGCCTTGGCGTAACGGAATATCTAAAACTACATTAACGACGAACATTATGTGGTGATCCATTGATTAAAGTTCGATACAAATTGGTAAATTAGTTGCTTGATAGCGTCGTGTCATAATTGAAGCATTGACGTAAATGGTATTGTTTCGTTTTAATTGGCCATAGCCTTCATGAATATGTCCAAATACTACCAGTTGAGGATTTAATTCGCTTAATCGTTTAGCCAATATTTCGCAACCAACATGCTGTCCTTCTTCAACTTTATCCAATATTCCAAACGGCGGGCTATGGTTGATAATAATATCACAATTATCTGGAATTAGCTGATAAGTAGCATAACGTCGTTCTTCATCCCACATAAACCCAAAGCTGCGATAGGGCGGGCTAACTGGTGATCCCCAAATTCGTAGCCCTTCGATTTCGACTAATTCATTTTCTAAATAAATAAGATTTTTTGGGATTTGAATTAATTCACGTGAATGTTCTAAGGCTCCATCATGGTTGCCACCAACAAAAATTTTATAACGATGAGGTAATTGACTATACCAATTAACGAACTGTTGAATTTCTTCTACTGTGCCATGACTGACTAAATCACCAGCGTGAATTAAAATATCACCGTTAGGAATCTTATCATCGAGTTCTTGATAACGATTATGGGTATCTGAAATACATATTATTTTCATTTTTAGTTCTATGAGAGATAGTTAAATTGCTTTAGATTGAACGGAATAAATTATGCACAATCCTATAGTTTAAAAAGCTTAGTAATTAAACTAAGCTTTTGATTTATTGCTGTTGTAAAGTTGTTGCATGAATTTCATAAACATTAAAGTGTCCGATATTCTTCATCCAATTATTATAATTGTATTTGGCCATCCAGAGCGGGAAAAAGCTGTATTTTAATTCACCAGGCACATTAGATTCAATCTTATCTGCATCGAGTAAATATAAGCAATTAGGTGTATTTTTACAATTAATTTCGCTAGAATTATTTATTGGAATCAATTTAATATTTGGTTTAATGTAAAACAATAATTTGCGATCTTTAGATGCATTATAATAAATTGTCGTGTTTTGCTTATAATGCTCAGAAATATAGCGCCAGCCACCAATCTCCGTTGCCGCAGGAATTAGCATGGTAATAAAAGCAATGCAGTTTAACCAGATGATAACTTTGCCAGTGACGCGATAAGATTTTTTATTGTGGAATTTATCAATAAAATTAATTTTGTCTAACCATGCGGTAATTATATACGGCATGAATGCAATCATCGGTAGCATGAAGCGTACTTCTTTATGTCCAATAATTGAATGAATAACAAAGAATGGCACGATGGCAAAGGTAAAAATATGCTTAGGATTACGATAAATAAACCATCCTGTTGCGATTATATAAATCGGTCCCCATGGGAAATAACCTAAAATCATTGGTATATATGTATAAAATGGATCAGTACCAAAGGTGTTCATGGTGCCAGTTACAATATTTTGGTAATAATAATTGTATGCGGTGAAAGTCCATGCGTTATAAAACCAATGATCAATTACTATATTAAAAACTCCAATGCTAATTAAGCTACTTAAGAGCAAAATTAGCATGTGCTTTAGACTGATGCGCTTACCAATAATTAGCCAAATAAATACACCGAGTGCGCTGAAGGTAATTTGAAAACGACTTGCAAAAGCCATCCCAAAAATCAATCCACTTAGAGCAAAGTAAAGCCAATGTTTTTTGTCGAGAGCTAGTAAAATTAGCAATAATGAAATAAAGTATAGTTTGCCAGAGATATTTTCGCCATTAAAGTGTAGGCTAGTATAAATCCCAAGCCATGTAAACAGGCTCAAAATTACAAATAATTTAGAGTAATTATGTCTGAAATCTTTAGCTAGGACATTAAATGATAAGTAGCAAGCAAAGATACTTAATAGTGCCGATCCAGATTGGATAATGTAGTTAAGACCAAAAATATTTACATCATGGTTGAACAAATGCATGAATTGATAAAGTTCGTAAACAATCCAGACTTGAAAGCCTGGGCGCATATGATTATCATATTCCCAGAGCCGTAAATCGGCATAGTTGACATAACCAATTTTATAGGCAGCAAATTCGTAAATCTGACTGTATTCATCACCAGTGTTGTGCCCATAATTGAAATAAGCAAAAATTAAATATAAAATGGTTGCAAAGAATAAGTAGTGCTTAGCTGTGAAATTATTGAATGATTTAAACACCCTTATTCCTATTTAAAATTATTGGTTTTAGTCTTAGTGAAGTGAGTTATTCTTTGAAGAGTTTTTTCATTTTCTTTTTGATGAAGTTTTGTTTTAACCCAGAAAGGTAGTCAACAAAGACTTTGCCGTCCAGATGATCGTTTTCATGTTGGATGCAAATTGCTTGGATTCCATCACAATCAAGAAGATGTTCTTTGCCATCAAGGTCTTGATAACTAACACTAATTTTCTCGGCACGAGTCACGGTTTCAAATATACCAGGTACAGATAAGCAACCTTCATCGCCACGTACTTCACCAGATTTGTTAAAAATTTTTGGATTGATGAAAGTTATTAATTTGCTTTTTTCGCCTTCTTTAGCCAAATCAATTACAAACAGACGCTTTTGTACATTAACTTGAGTTGCCGCAAGCCCGATTCCATTGCTGTCATACATAGTTTCAACCATGTCTTTGACTAGTTGTTTGAGTTCCGAATTAAATTCAGTAATCTCAGTAGCCTTCAAATGCAATCGTTCATCTGGGTAATGCAAAATTGGTAATAATGCCATTTTAATAAAAACCTTAACAATGGTTTAACAAAATTTATAGCAATAACTAAATGACTTAGTATTGCAAATATTGTATCATTGTAACATTTAACCAAAATCTATTGCAAGCTCTTACGATATCAGGTCATGTCAGAAATTTACTTAGTAATCCAAGTTAATTTCTATTTTTATTTTATGATCTTAGGGTTTTCTCTTGCCGTTAAAAATAAAAATTGTGTTTTATTCTGCAGGTTAATACTTAAGCCTTTACTTTAAAGGGATTATTTTTAATAAATTCAGACGCGCAAAAATATCTTATAATATAATAGCTAGCATGTTGCTTAAAGATTATAGTAGGAAAGATTTATGGATGTCTAAGCGTTTTTTATTTGCGTTGTTTTTCTTATTTTATTCAGTGTCTTATGCAGATAGTATTTTAGATACAGAGCAATTTCAATCGCTTCAAAAGCCTAGTGTTGCCAGTTCTGCAACTGGTGTCCCTGCCAATTTAGTCAGAAGTGATGCGCCAATTGTCTACATAGTCAAAAAAAATGATACGGTTATGAAATTAGCCTTAATGTATTTGAAGAAATCTGGATATTGGCCACAATTTATGGGCGTTACTTCGTTGAGTGCCACGCGATTATATCCAGGAAATACTTTACGGATTTTGAGTCTGGCTGGAAACAAAGTATTGCTGGTTGACCGTAAAAGCAGTGGTGGTGTTTATAAATTAGAACCGACTGTGCATTATGTTTCTCTTGAAGAGTTGCCACCAATCTCGACCAAGGCACTTAGAAATTTATTTATTCATCCTACATTAATTCCCGAGAAAATATTTGAATCATTACCAATGATTGTTGGCGGAGCGGTATCAGGACAACTGTATTATACGTCTGGAGATCGTGTATATGTTAAAAATTATGTAGGTCAGGCAGGTGATAAGGTGGCAATATTTAGTAGAATGCGTAATATTATAGATCCTGATACACAGGAAAGTTTAGGTTATGAAGTACGTTATAATGGTGATGGAATTATTGATCAAACTGGACCTGTTACAAGCATGGATGTGAGTTATGCGAGTTATCAGATTTCTGATTTAGATCGAGTTGCAGCATTACCAGACCAAGAAATTCCAGATATTATTCCACATAAATCTGAACAAATTATAACAGGTAAGATTGTAGAGCTTTATGAAGCATTAACGGCTACGGCTGAAAATAATACAGTGGTAATTAACCGTGGTGCTCGTGATGGAGTTGATCTTGGCTTAATTTTTGAAGTTACCGATACTCACAAATTGGTTGATCCAACATCAGACCCTGATAAACCTAAATATTTATTAGCTCCTCCCGAAGCAATTGGGGAAATTTTAATTTATAAAGTTTACGACAAGCTATCTTTTGGCTTAGTTACTGATTCAAGTCGTCCGATTAAATTTAATGCTGTCGTGCAGAGTCAACAATGACGTCATTACAGCAATTATCTAATTGGTTAAAATTAAGTTTCAGTTACGGTGTAGGTTCAGCAACTTTTTTGAAACTTATTCAACATTATGGTTCAGTGGATACAATCTTACAGCAGGATTTATTTAGCTTAACCAGCGTAGTAAGTAAGGGAATTGCGCAAAGTATTCTAAGTAATAATTCTGTGGCACAAGTTGAGTCAGCTTTAGAGTGGCAGGCTCAGTTACCTGAATCTAGGCAATTGTTAACTTTGGAAAATTCTGAATATCCTGCAGAATTAGCTGAAATTGCACAACCGCCATTGGTTTTGTTCTGTGAAGGTAATTTAGAGTTATTAAAGAATCCTAAAGTTGCAATTGTGGGAACTCGGCATCCAACAGCGCAGGGTATTGAGAATGCGCATAATTTTGCCAGAGAATTATCCCTGAGTGGTTTAACTGTTGTAAGCGGGTTAGCAGCTGGAATTGATCGGTGTGCGCATGAGGGTGCATTGTTAGATGGCAAGACAGGTGCTTCTACGATTGCCGTGATTGGTACAGGTATGGATTTGGTTTACCCAGCTTCAAATCGTGATTTATATCGTAAAATCCGTGAAAGCGGTTTAATTATTAGCGAATTTCCATTAGGTACACCACCAGCGAATAATAATTTTCCACGTCGCAATCGCATTGTGGTTGGTCTTAGTCGTGCTTGTCTGGTGATTGAATCAGCAATTGATGGTGGCTCAATGATTAGTGCTAATTTTGCACTTGAAATGGGGCGAGAGGTTATGGCTATTCCAGGTTCAATTCATAACCCGATGGCTCGTGGCTGCCATAAACTGATTAAGCAAGGTGCGAAATTGTGTGAAACCACCAATGATATTTTGGATGAAATTAAATTTAGTGAGAATCGGTTGATTAATAACGTAATTAAAGAAGAGTCTAGTGATCCAATTTTACGTGCATTAGGGTATGAACCGCAGGCTGTAGATACTCTTTGTGCAAAATTAAATGTTGACTTTGGTGAGTTATGTGGCAAACTACTGGAGTTTGAATTGTCAGGGATGGTGGTTAATTGCGGTGGTGGGCGCTACCAACGAATTTTTAAGTAGGTATATAATGATTGAAATTTTACAATTTTTATTTGCAACAGCAAAAGATCAAAATTTGTATTTTAATCAAGAGGATTTGATTAAAGAGTTATTAAATGAGCATAAATTTACGTTAGATGAAGTTACTGATGCAATGGAGTGGTTTGGTCCAGTTGTAAACGGTGGTAAAGGTCTAGAAATTAATCCATTGGCGACTAGAAGTATTAGTAGCTGGGAAGAAAAATGTCTACCTCGGGCTATTTTAGATCAAATTTTAGAGTGGGAGCAAAGCCATTCAATTAGTTTAATTGAGCGTGAGATTTTACTGGATCGTCTGGTTGAATTGGGTCTGGATGGGCAAATTGAGCAAGATGAGATGCAGGTAATTTTGGAAGGCTTGATTTATCATTTGCAACATTACAAATATAATTTATTGGGATTAGAGAAAATTGAGGGCCCATATTATTGGGAAGCTAATTTTACGGTACACTAGGAATAAAGGTTAATCATGGCACGTAAGTTATTAATTGTTGAATCACCGGCTAAGGCTAAAACTATTGGAAAATATTTATCAAGCGAGTTTAGAGTGCTCGCTTCATTTGGTCATGTGCGAGATTTACCGAAGAAAAATGGTTCGATTGATGTTAAGAATGATTTTAAGCCTAAATATCAATTAATTGCTAAAAATCAAAAGCATGTTGATGAAATTTTATCCGTAGCCAAAAACTGTGATGCAATTTATCTCGCAAGTGATCAAGATCGTGAGGGTGAGGCAATTGCATGGCACTTGGAAGAAATCTTACGTGATAATAATTTATTGACCGGACGTCAAGTTGAGCGGGTTACTTTTAATGAGATTACTAAGCCTGCGATTTTAGATGCAGTCATGCATCCTCGGCAAATTGATGGTAATTTAGTTGCTGCTCAACAAGCACGCCTGACATTGGATTATCTAATTGGATTTAATGTTTCACCATTATTATGGCGTAAAATTAAGCCAGGTTTATCGGCTGGAAGAGTGCAGTCCCCAGCGCTTCGCCTAATTTGTGAACGCGAAGATGAAATTCGTAAATTTGTGCCTGAGGATTATTTTGGCGTACATTTATTTAGTCATAAAGGTCGAATTAAATTTAAAGCACGGATTGTGCAACATGCTGGTAAAAAACTTGATACTAAATCAATTAATACTGAGCAATATGCTAAGGATATTGTTGCTAGTCTTGCCGCCTATCCAGAAGCTAATATAGTTAAAATTACTAAAAAGCAGAAAAAGAAAAATCCTACTGCTCCGTTCATCACTTCAAGTTTACAAATTGAAAGCTCACGTCAATTGGGATTTGCTACTGATCGTACTATGCGAATTGCTCAAAGTCTGTACGAAGGCGTTGAGTTAAATAATGAAAGCGTCGGTTTAATTACTTATATGCGTACCGATTCGGTGCAGTTATCCAATTTGGCAATTGAAGAAATCCGTGAATATATTGGTGCTAATTTTGATGCGAAATATTTACCAGCTAAGCCAAATGTTTATACCAGTAAATCTAAAAATGCTCAAGAGGCTCATGAGGGTATTCGTCCAACCTCTATTTTACGTACACCCGAAAGCGTTAAGCGTTATTTAAACGCAGATCAATTTAAATTATATGAGCTAATTTGGCGACGCACTCTTGCCTCGCAGGTTAGTGCGGCATTATTAGATACGACAGCGATCGACTTAGCACTTGGTGAAGCAATTTTTCGCGCGAATGGAGTTACGGTTAACTTTGATGGCTTTATGAAAGTGTATCAAGAAATAATTGAAGACGTTGTCAATGAAGATGAAGAAGCTCGTTTGCCAGATCTAGTTGAGGGTGAAAACGTTCCCGTGGATAATTTGGATATAACCGCTCACCAAACTGAACCTAAGCCACGTTACACTGAAGCTTCTTTAGTTAAAGCGCTTGAAGAACTTGGAATTGGTCGCCCATCAACTTATGCGTCAATTATTGCGACATTAAAGAAACGTGAATATGTTGTGATGGATAAGAAACGTTTCATGCCAACTGATATTGGTGCCGTAGTTAGTCAATTCTTAACTAATCATTTAACCAAATATGTTGATTTGCAATTTACAGCTAAGCTTGAAGATACATTGGATGATATTGCGATTGGTAAACAAAGTAGATTACCAGTTTTGCAGCAGTTTTGGGATGAGTTGGATGCTTTGGTGCATGAAAAGCAAGGTGTTTCACGTGAAGAATTAACTAGTGAAAAACTGGATGAAAATTGCCCAACTTGTTCCAAGCCATTATTATCTAAGGTCGGTAAATATGGGCGCTTTATTGGTTGCTCGGGTTATCCTGAGTGTAAGTATATGCGTAAAGTTGATCGTGATGGCAAGAGTGAAGAAATTACGCCCCCTGAAGAAGTTCTTGGTCGTTTATGTCCTAAAGATGAGGGCAAGTTGCTAATACGCTCGGGTAAATTTGGTAAATTTATTTCGTGTGCCAACTATCCAAAATGTAAGCATATTGAAAATATTGATACTCCAGAGACTGAAAATGCAGTTACTTGTCCTGAATGTAACAAGGGAAAAGTAATTGCTAAAAAGGGACGCTTTGGGATTTTCTATTCATGCAATAATTATCCAGAATGTAAAACAATCTTTAAATATGAGCCGATTGCGAAAAGATGTCCCGAATGTAATTATGCTTTAATGATGACACATACGACTAAAACTAAAGGTACGCAGCATATTTGTCCAAAATGTAAACATACATTAAAGTTTGAATAATTTTAAGATTTGAAACTGAGTATACTATATGCTCAGTTTTTGATTTATGGTCATAGCTATTTAGTTTATTTGTGATTTTAAATTAATCCTGTCAAATTAGATGATTGCATAATTAATCTACCTGTTATTAATCAAATTCCAATTCTGGGGAAATATCATTAATGCCTAAAAATAAATTTCTTGGTTTAATATTTTTAATTTCGCTTATAAGTGTGCTGTGGTTATTTAGTAGCTTTCTTAAAGCAGGAGTTGTGGCGTGGTTATTAGTTTTAATTATGCAGCGGTTTGCGGAGCGCCTAGACGAGTTATTTGCTAAGTCTAGATGGAAGGTTGTTGCAAAGACCAAGCTTGCTTTAAGTGCCTTTGTTTTGACGTTGATTTTTGTATTATTACTTGTTGTCCCATCAGTTTATTTGATTAGCTATGCCATAAAAAGCTTTGATTATCAGGCCATTTTGTCTATTAAGCCACATATCTTTGATAGTGTTAATGGAGTTACGTGGCTAAGTAAATCAACTAAGTTAAAAATAACTAATGAATTAAATAATTATTTGGCAGACATGAGTTCAAGTGAGAGTTTGAAGCAAGTTTGGCAATTTATGAGTAGTTATCTAAAGAATATTAGTGGTGGTATACTGGATCTAAGTTTGGTGGTTACGCTTTTCTTTTTATTCACTTTATATCGTAAGGATATTTCTCTCTTTTTTAGTCGATTGATTCCGTTATCTCCGCTGCAAAGAAACACTATTGCTGATAACGTTAGTGGAACCTTGAGTATTGTTTTTATGACAGTATTTGTAGTGGCAATTAGCCAAGGGATTGCCTTTGCCGTCCTAATGCTATTTTTTGATTATAATCCTTTATTGTTGGGGTTTTTTACCGCGATTAGTTCTGTTGTACCAATCTTTGGCACGGCACTAGTTTGGGTTCCTGTGGCGCTTAGTGAGTTTGCTCACGGTAATATCATTAATGCTATTGTTATTGCTGCTTATGGATGTGTGGTTTTGGCATTTATCATTGATAATTTTTTACGAATTATGGCGTTAAATAAAATTTCACAAAAAATTCAAGTAAGTTATAAAGTAAACGAATTTTTACTATTTTTTTCAATTGCGGCAGGAATGGCCGTGCTTGGATTTTGGGGTGTTTTAATAGGTCCAGCATTAATTGCGTTATTTATTGCGTTGGCTAAAGCTTTAAGTGATGATTTAAATTAATTGTAACATTTTGTTTTATATTAATTCATAGTGCTGGTTCATAAATTATTATTAAAATCCTGAATCTATAGCTTGACATTTGGTTGTTAGATTGAATATAATAACTTCCTCATCAAAGGAGAGGTTACCCAAGCGGCCAACGGGTCCGGACTGTAAATCCGGCGGTTTTACCTTCGCAGGTTCGAATCCTGCCCTCTCCACCAGATAACGCCAGCAGCGTAAAAAGTTTCAAAAAATAATTGCAAAAAAAGATTTTATCAAGTAGAATCATGCAATGAAAAAAACTAACCTGTCGCGCGGGAGTAGCATAGTGGTAATGCAGAAGCCTTCCAAGCTTATGATGAGGGTTCGATTCCCTTCTCCCGCTCCAGCTTCAGAATGCAAAGTTATATGAAATGCCCAGGTGGCTCAGGGGTAGAGCACTCCCTTGGTAAGGGAGAGGTCGCCAGTTCAATTCTGGTCCTGGGCACCAGTAAAAATAAGTTTACACATTTTATTTCACTATTTGGAGTTATAAAAAATGGCTAAAGAAAAGTTTCAGCGTAATAAGCCTCATGTGAATGTAGGAACAATTGGTCACGTGGATCATGGTAAAACTACATTAACGGCAGCGATTACAACAATTTTATCAAAAAAATTCGGTGGCGAAGCTAAAGGTTATGCGCAAATTGATAGCGCTCCTGAAGAAAAAGCACGTGGAATTACAATTAATACAGCTCACGTAGAGTACGAAACAGAAACACGTCACTACGCTCACGTTGACTGTCCAGGACATGCCGATTATATTAAAAATATGATTACTGGTGCTGCTCAAATGGATGGTGCAATTTTAGTGGTTGCAGCTTCTGATGGTCCAATGCCACAAACTCGTGAACATATCTTGTTAGCGCGTCAAGTTGGTGTACCTTACGTTTTAGTTTTCTTGAACAAATGCGACATCGTTGATGATGAAGAGTTGTTAGAGTTAGTTGAAATGGAAGTTCGTGAGTTATTAGATAAATATGAATTCCCTGGTGACGATACTCCAATCGTACGTGGTTCAGCTTTGAAAGCTTTAGAAGGCGACCAAGGTCAATACGGCGAGCCAGCGATTTTCAAATTAGCTGATGCTTTAGATGCTTGGATTCCAGAACCAAAACGTGCAGTAGATGGTACGTTCTTGATGCCTGTGGAAGATGTATTCTCGATTTCAGGTCGTGGTACTGTAGTTACAGGTCGTATCGAACGTGGTGTTATTAAAATTGGTGAAGAGATCGAAATCGTTGGTATTCGTGAAGTTCAAAAATCAACTTGTACTGGTGTTGAAATGTTCCGTAAATTATTGGATCAAGGTCAAGCTGGTGATAACGTTGGATTGTTACTTCGTGGAACTAAACGTGAAGACGTTGAACGTGGTCAAGTTTTGGCAAAACCAGGTTCAATCAAACCACATACTAAGTTCGAAGCTGAAGTATATGTATTAAGCAAAGTTGAGGGTGGTCGTCATACACCATTCTTCGCTAACTATCGTCCACAATTCTACTTCCGTACAACGGATGTAACTGGTGCGGTAACATTACCAGAGGGCGTTGAAATGGTTATGCCTGGTGATAATGTACGTATCAATGTAGAATTGATCGCTCCAATTGCGATGGAAGAAGGCTTACGTTTCGCTATCCGTGAGGGTGGACGTACTGTAGGTGCTGGTGTAGTTTCTAAAATCGTTGCATAAACGAGAAGAAAAATAGGTCAATAGCTCAATTGGTAGAGTATCGGTCTCCAAAACCGAGGGTTGGGGGTTCGAAGCCCTCTTGACCTGCCAACAGAAGTAAGCCGGGAAAATATCCCGGCTGCTTTTTTATCCGCCGA
>JACCEA011665089.1_pt1 | contig 18703 bp, 16 predicted proteins | sample 7449851 | NCBI WGS metagenome assembly JACCEA01 (sample SAMN15323453, study PRJNA562643) | freshwater metagenome | isolation source: river surface water | place: USA:Blue River Watershed | collected 2017-08-18
ACCGGATTCGGTTTACTCATCTCCAAAACCATTTAATCAAAACCAATGTTGGAATAATTTCCAAAACGCAAAAGTAAAACAGAAATCGGAAGAAAACACCAAGTCCCTTCGACGTGAATCGAAACAATACCCGAAACAACCTAAAAACAAATGAAATTCCCCAAAAAAATGGAATAGCCCAAAAAATAATCTCCCCCACTTCCAATCCTCCCCAACTCATCCATTTTTCCTGATCAAAAAACACCAATAACAAGGAAAAAACACCCAACAGGGGTGCAATCCATCGAAAATAATTGAATAAGGAAAATAAATAGTACTCCCCGGTATCGTCCATTCGAGTTGCTTTTCCCAAAACCCAAATGAGCTGCCGTTTCATCCAATAAATTCCCCCAATGATTCCCACAATAGCCACTAACGGGAACTCCATGCCCCTCATCACCAAAAAATAATCCAACCAAATGGAAAAACCGATCACCCAACTCAAGTCCAAATTCAACAATCCCACCGATAATCGCTTCTTGTAATCCCGAAAAAACTCCTCGGCAAAGCGTACATTAATCAAAGAATAGCCAATTTTATTGAAGTATACCTCGTTCATCCAATAGCCAATCACCCCAAATAAAAGCGATAACAAAGCCCAAATAAAATATCCCGTTCGGTCGCCTTCAAACCTACGAGCTGCCTTAACCTCAACCCTTCGATCGGTCGAATTCCAATATTTTGGCTCCACCAACGTATCTGAAACTTTTTCTTGCAGAACCGAATCAACCACGAATGAAGAATCCACCACGATAGCAGAATCTGCCGAAATCGAATCTGCAATTTGCGCATTTGCCGCAATGACCAAAAAAAACAAACCGAAAAACAAGATGCGTTTCACTTTGCAAAGAAACAAATTTTTCAGGGTTTCCCATCGTACCTTTACCGAGTGAAAAATTGGAAGGATTCAATTCGGTGGATTTCCAAACAAACTCCACGGCGTGCATGGAATATGTTCCTCGTGGTCGGTTCCTACCTGCTTTCCAAGGCCACCCAAAAAAGCATCCACTGGGGAAATCCGATTTCTATTTCCATTGAACCCACCACCGCTTGTAACCTCCGATGCCCAGAATGCCCCAGCGGACTACGCTCCTTCACCCGCGATCAGGGGAATTTAAAATCCGACTTTTTCGATACAGTTCTCCATGAATTGGCACCAACGCTCTCCTACCTTATTTTTTATTTTCAAGGCGAACCCTTTCTCAACAAACAACTGTTGGCCATGATTAAAAAAGCACATGAAAAAGGAGTATATACGGCCACTTCCACCAATGCCCACTTTTTTGATCCAGAAACTGCGGAAAAAACGGTGCAAAGTGGGCTCGATCGTTGCATCATTTCCATCGATGGGACTACCCAGGAAGTGTATGAACAATATCGAAAAGAAGGTCAACTCCAACAGGTGATCGAAGGAACTAAAAACCTGATCCAAGCACGCAAAAAATTACAATCCTCAACACCAACGATCATTTTTCAATTTCTCGTGGTGGGCCCAAACGAACATCAAATGGATGAAGTGGTCGCATTGGCCCAAACGTTGGGGGTCGATGAAGTTAAATTTAAAACCGCCCAAATTTACGATTATCAAAACGGATCGCCTCTCCTTCCTCAAAACGAGAAATTCAGCCGATACAAAAAAAATAAAGACGGGTCCTATTCCATCAAAAACACGTTAGTCAATCATTGCTGGCGACTTTGGCACAGCGCTGTGATTACTTGGGACGGATGGGTGGTTCCCTGCTGTTTTGACAAGGATGCCAGCCATAAGTTGGGGCAAGTGAAAAACAATTCTTTCCGCCACGTGTGGAAAGGCTCCAATTATCGAGCCTTCCGAAAATCCATCATCAAATCTCGCTCGGAGATTGATATTTGTACCAATTGTACAGAAGGGACCAAGGTATGGGCGTAAGATGGGGAACCCTACTCGCGGGAATTCTTCTTCCCTTCATGATGTTTTCGCAAGTCATTCCGTATCCTTCATGGTTGCCGGCACCCGATAGTTTACATATTTTTCCTACTCCTGTTTTTTACCGAACGCCCGAAAATGGCGTCGCATTCGGCTTGGGAACCTTGTATCGATTCGATCCCATTTCCTATACCGATTCCACTAAAAAAAGATTTTCAACCCTCTATTTATCCCTCATCCATACCACTAAGAAACAAACGTTATTGGAGTTAAACCACCATCTTTTGTTCGCCAATGGAAAAGTTTTTTTGAGGGGTAATTTCAATGTTGAAGATTTTTACGACAAATATTACGGAATTGGCGGAAATCAAAAGGAGTCTGATTTGGAAACCTTTCGATTTCAACGAACCTTTTGTTTTCAGCAAGCGCAATGGCAATACCGAAAAAATACCTACCTCGGCATGATCGGTTGGTATTACGATTTGAGAAACATTTCCGTCATTTCCGGAAACGGAACCTTGTCCAACCGTACCGCCCCAGGAGCCGAAGGCAGCAGAAATTTTGCCATAGGCCTTAGCTCTACCATCGATACCCGCGACCACCAATTTGTACACAGCAAAGGATGGTTTTGGGAAGTCCAACTTCTTCATGCGGCGAACAACGAATTCAACACCCATCCCTTCACCCGTGTACGTACCGACCTCCGTTGGGCGAGTCCGATTTTTAACGAAAAAACCGTTCTTGCCTCCCAACTTTACCTCGATCAGGTTTCCTCCGGTGCAGCCTTTCAGTTTATTCCTTCGTTGGGTGGTGATCGAATTTTACGCGGTTATTTTCGTGGTCGCTACCGCGACCTTGCTTATGCCGCTACTCAAGTGGAGATCCGACACACCTTTAAAAACCAATTTGGATTTCAGGCCTTCGCCTCGGCCGGACAAGTTGGCCCCACCTGGAAACAGTTTGGAGAATCTCCTTGGAAATTTGCTGGTGGGTTGGGAGTTCGCTATAAAGTATCCGAAGGTAGTCGAACCATCCTCCGATTGGATTATGCCATCAACCGCGAAGGCGGATCGGGTTGGTATCTGCGTGTGAATGAAGCTTTTTAAAAAAGTTTTTGTCAATTTTAGTCGGAATTCCGTTTTGAGTTGTATCATTGCACGTCGGAATTCTCCAAGATGGCGCCTTCAGCCACATTTCACTTGGAATCCCTCCTCAATTAATTTCTTGTTTTTACCTACTCCTAAAAATTTTTGGATTGAATTTACATGATTTAAAAGCGAAGCCTCTCAAGGATTTGAGAATCATTGCGGATGAATTGAAATTGGAAAACTTTTTCTCTTTGAAAAAAGATGCTTTGATTGAAGCCATCTTAGGAAGCCAAGGTGCATCACCCGCTCCAACGGAAGACAAACCTAAGCGTGCACGCTTCAACAAAGAAACTAAACCTACCCTTTTTTCAGAAGAGCAAGAAGGTACGCAAGAACCCGAAAATAAAGGCAAAAGACGTCGATTGGAAAAATCTGATGAACCCATTGCAGCTGCTCCCGTTCCTGATGAAACAGCACCCTCTGCAACAACAGATGCTGTTTCCTCTCCCTCAGAAGAAAATCTGGAAAAACGCCCGAATCGATTCGAAAAACGTCCAAGAAATTCCCAAGAATCGCCCAGAAACGAAGAAAGAAAACATCAGGAACACCGAGAAAATCGCGGATTTTCTCCACGTCCAGAAGGACGAAATCAAGAAAATAAATCAGAGAATTCTCCTTCCGAAAATACCCCTGAGTCGAAACCTCATCATCCTCAACAACATCAACATCCGCAACGCAACAACGGACCCAAACCCCACGCCCTGGATCAGTACAATTTCGATAATCTCATCATGCACGAAGGTGTGGTGGAAATCATGTCGGAAGGCTACGGATTCATGCGTTCTTCCGATTACAACTACCTCTCATCACCCGATGATGTATACGTTTCACCCAACCAGATACGCAATTACGGACTAAAAACGGGTGATACCGTGGTTGGCTCTTTGCGTCCACCCAAAGAAGGCGAGCGTTATTTTGCTTTGGTACGGGTTGATAGCATCAATGGAAAAAACCCCACTGAAGTGAGGGAACGCGTTCCTTTCGATTATTTAACTCCGGTTTTCCCTGACGAGAAATTCAACCTTGCCGATCAAGCTAACGATTATTCTTGTCGCATTCTTGACCTATTTTCTCCCATCGGTAAAGGGCAACGCGGACTCATTGTGGCGCAACCTAAAACGGGCAAAACCATGCTTCTTAAAAGTGTAGCCAACGCCATTGCCCGCAACCATCCTGAAACCTACATGATCGTTCTCCTCATCGATGAACGCCCCGAAGAAGTTACCGATATGGCCCGTAGTGTAAAAGGTGAAGTTATCGCTTCCACTTTCGACGAGCCGGCCGATAAACACGTAAAAGTGGCCAGCATGGTGCTCGAAAAAGCCAAAAGAATGGTGGAAAGCGGACACGATGTAGTGATTCTTTTGGACTCGATTACCCGTTTGGCTCGAGCTTACAACACCGTGGCACCGGCCTCTGGAAAAATTCTATCGGGTGGTGTGGATGCCAATGCATTGCACAAACCCAAGCGCTTCTTTGGTGCCGCTCGAAATATTGAAAACGGAGGTTCACTCACCATCATCGCAACGGCTTTGATCGATACCGGAAGCAAAATGGATGAAGTGATTTTCGAGGAGTTCAAAGGAACCGGAAACATGGAATTGCAACTCGACCGAAAACTATCCAACCGCCGTATTTATCCGGCCATCGACGTGATGACTTCCTCAACGCGTCGCGACGATTTGTTGCACCGAAAGGAAGTTCTTCAGCGTATGTACATCCTTCGCAACCATTTGAACGACATGAGCAATACTGAGGCCATGGAATTCTTGTTGGCTCAAATGAAGGGAACCATTAGTAATGAGGAATTCTTGGTATCCATGGGACGATAATCCGACATGAAAGTAGAAATTTGGAGTGACATCATGTGTCCGTTTTGCTACATCGGCAAACGAAAATTGGAAGTAGCTCTTCAACAAATTGACTTTTCGGATTCCGTTGAAATTGTTTGGAAAAGCTATCAACTGAATCCGGAATTAGAAACCCATTCGGGGGCATCCATCTTTCAATACCTTTCCGAACAAAAAGGAATGCCAATGGAACAAGTCCGTTCCATGATCAGTCGGGTTTCGGACATGGGAAAAGAGGTAGGAATTACGATGAATTTCGAACAGCAAGTTGTGGCAAATTCATTTTTGGCTCACCGACTAAGTCACCTGGCCAAAAAATGGAACGTACAACATGAATGTGAAGAAGCGTTGTTTTTGGCCCATTTCACCGAAGGTAAAAATATCGATTCGGAAAAGGTGATTCTAGAAATTGGCACGAATTTAGGAATCTCCGAATCTGAAATTCAGGAATTATTCGAATCCGATATTTATTCCAACGACGTTATTCAGGATCAATACGAAGCCCAAAATGTTCGAGTCCGGGGCGTTCCCCATTTTGTTTTCAACGACAAATACGTGGTTTCTGGTGCTCAAGATTCATCCATTTTTGCCGGCGCTTTGCGCCAATCGTTCGGGGAATGGAAAGATGCACAAACCGGCTTTTCATCTTCGGAAAATTCCTGCGATTTGGACGGGAATTGCAATTAATCGGCTTCGATGCGCCCTTTGATTTTCCCTTCTCGGAAGGCCGAATCGGCGATCGCATCTTCTTTTTCAGGAATGCCGGCCAACTGATCCAAATTCGGCTGCCCGCCTTCCACCCAAGCCGAGTACCACAAACTTCCCAACAACACAATGGACGAACGCATGCGGTCTTCCACCATGCTTCCTAAACGAGCATGAAAGTCGGCCGAATAGGCCTTAGAATATTGTTTTACGACCGTTCTTCCCTTGGTTTCAAAAGCGTACTTCGCTTGAGGCGAAACGTTTTTACCGGTCATTTTTTCGGAGGAAAACACGGTATCTACCAATTTTGCGCTACCCAAAACGGCATTCCAGATGGCTTCTTGCGGCCGTTCGATGTACTCGGCTTTGCCTACAAAAAAATCGTAATCGGCCGCAAACAATTCGGGCAATCGAGATTCCAAAAGGCCATGAATGCCTTCCTGATTGGTGAATTGCCCGTTGTAATTTTTGGTGGCGTGGAGTGGAACGTGTGCATCACCGATGTAATGCCCAAGGTCGGCGGATAACTTCAAAATCCGGCCTACATTTTTTTGAGAAAATGCCCATACCAATTGCCGGTAAACCTTGTAGGTATTCCAAGGGACAATGCCGTATTCGATCAAGGTATCTTCCGAAAATTTAGAAACGGCTTTTTCCCAAACCCGAGGCAGTTCGGGGAACGGGTAACTCCCGTAGTGATCAATATCAATAAAGTGTCGAGGTCCCTCTTCTAAAATGGCGTAACGACGTTTATCTGGATCCACCGCATGTTCAGTGATGTAATCGATGTTCTTTTTGTAGAAGCCGAATAAATCAGATGGGAGGGTAAAAACCGCGTATCGATTGATCGTTTTATGCGCATGAAATCCCCAAGCATTGATTTCGGGGTGGAAGCCTAAGGTTAAGCTGAAAAAAAATGCAAAGAGGAGTCCTTTTTTCACGGATGCAAGTTAACGAATTGGGCCAAAATTAGGGAAGCCCAAAATTATTGGGTATTTTTGTGGAAAGATTTTGATCATGGAATTTGATGTAACGGTCATCGGCTCCGGTCCCGGAGGATATGTTGCGGCCATTCGCTGCGCTCAGTTGGGTTTGAAAACCGCCCTTATTGAAAAGTATTCAACTTTAGGAGGAACATGCCTCAATGTAGGATGCATTCCTTCCAAAGCCATGCTCGACAGCTCGGAACATTACCACAATGCGGCTCATACGTTCTCGACTCACGGAATTGAACTTTCGAATTTAAAAGTCAACCTAGGACAAATGATCAACCGCAAAAACGAAGTGGTTCAACAAACTTGCGACGGTATTCAATTTTTAATGAAGAAAAACAAGGTCACCGTTTTTCAAGGTTGGGGTTCTTTCATCGACAAAAACACCATTCAGATCAAAGGAGAAACGGAAACCAAAACCATCACCACCAAAAATACCATCATTGCGACCGGATCGAAGCCCGCTTCCTTGCCCGGACTCGATATCGATAAAAAGCGAATCATTACCTCCACGGAGGCCTTGAATTTGCCCGAAGTTCCCAAGCACATGATTGTGATCGGCGGTGGAGTTATCGGAATGGAATTGGGTTCGGTATATGCCCGTTTGGGCGCCAAAGTTTCGGTGGTTGAATACATGGGATCAATCATTCCTACCATGGATGCCACCATGGGGAAAGAATTGAAGAAGAGTTTGGAAAAACTTGGATTTGAGTTCTTTTTGGGCCACAAAGTAGAATCAGCTACGGTGAAAGGAAAAACGGTAACAGTGGTGGCCGAAAACATGAAAACCAACGAAAAGGTAGAAATTAAGGCCGATTATTGCTTGGTTTCTGTGGGACGCAAAGCCTATACTGATGGCCTCGGCCTAGAAAACATCGGTTTAACCACCGACGAACGTGGCCGAGTATTGGTTGATGATCACCTACAAACCTCTGTTCCCGGCATTTACGCCGTTGGTGACGTTGTTCGCGGCGCCATGTTGGCCCACAAAGCTGAAGAAGAGGGGACATTTGTTGCTGAAACAATTGCTGGCCAAAAGCCACACATCAATTATTTGTTGATTCCTGGCGTGGTATATACGTGGCCAGAAGTAGCAGCCGTTGGTCACACCGAAGAAGAGTTGAAAAAGCAAGGACGCGCTTACAAAGTGGGTTCATTCCCTTTCAAAGCCAGCGGAAGAGCGCGCGCTTCGATGGATACCGACGGAGTAGTGAAGGTGTTGGCCGATAAAACCACCGATGAAATTTTAGGCGTTCACATGATCGGACCTCGCGTGGCCGACATGATTGCCGAAGCGGTAGTTGCGATGGAGTTCCGCGCATCTGCAGAAGATATTACACGTATGAGCCACGCTCACCCCACATTTACAGAATCATTTAAAGAAGCTTGTTTAGCTGCGACCGATAATCGCGCTATTCACATTTAATCATGTGGTTTAAATTCTCGAAATTCATCCTCCGAAACAGGTGGACACTTCTTATTGTTATTGCTCTTTTCACCGGATACACGGCGTATTTGGCGTCGAAGGTGGAATTGTCGTACGAAAAATCGCGCATCGTTCCTCCGAATGATCCCGAGTACAAAAACTTTGATAAGTTTATCAAATACTTCGGAAACGATGGAAACGTAATTGTGGTTGGGGTTCAAACTCCTCGCATTTTTGAGCAAGAATTTTTCAACGACTGGTATCAGTTAAGTCAACACATCAAAAAAATTCCTGGAGTAACCGATATGGTTTCTCTGGCTGATTTGTACAACATTGAGTTAGATACTGCGGCAAAGAAATTCAAAATTGCAAAAATCTGCACCGAATTGCCGCGCACTCAACAGGAGGTAGATACCATCCGACAAAAGGTTTTAGCCAATAAATTTTTTGAAGGACTGGTGTACGACTCAACCTCTTCCAGTACGTTAATTGCCATCGGTTTGGATCGAAAAGTGTTGGATAGTAAACAACGAATTGAGGTTTGCGATCGCATCATGGAATGGGCCAAGCAGTTTGAAAAGGAGCAAGAAGTCGAGTTGCATTATTCGGGACTTCCTTTGGTTCGTACAATCTTCGCCACCAAGGTAAAAAATGAACTTTATCTCTTCTCCATCTTATCGGTGGCGGTAACATCGTTGTTGCTATGGTTTTTCTTCCGCTCATTTTTGGCGGTAGTCATCCCCACCGTGATTGTGCTTTTGGGTGGCATTTGGACCATGGGAACCATTGTGATGTTCGACTACAAAATCACCATTCTAACCGGATTGATTCCGCCTTTGATAGTTGTGATTGGCGTTCCGAACTGCATTTATTTGCTGAACAAATACCACATCGAATACACCAAACACGGGAATAAAATCTTGGCATTAACTCGAGTTGTTGAGAAAATTGGCGCTAGTACTTTCATCGCTAATTTTACCACGGCCATTGGATTTGGGGTATTCATGTCAACAGGGTCAAGTATTCTGGTTGAATTTGGATGGATATCGGCCTTGAACGTCATGCTCATTTTCCTTTCGAGTTTGATCATGGTCCCTGCCATCTACAGTTTTTTACCCCCCCCAAGTCCAAAACAAACCGATCACCTGGAAAATAAAACGGTGAATTATTTTGTAGAACTATTCGGGAAATGGGCCTATACCTATCGAAAAGCAATTTATGCAGGTGTAACGGTTCTCACCATCATTGGGTTGTGGGGGATGACCATGTTAAAACCATTGAGTTATTTGGTAGATGATATTCCTCACGACGATGTTCTTTACACCGACTTAAAATTTTTTGAGAAGCATTTTCACGGTTTGATGCCGTTTGAGATTTTGGTTGAAACCGGTGAGCCTAACGGAGCCTTAGATCAAACCAATTTGGAAATTGCCGAACAAATTCAGCAAGTGGTCATGGAAGACTCAAGTTTCGCTCGTCCTGTTTCCCTGGTGGAAGTGATGAAAGCGTGCCGTCAAGCATACCGCGGTGGTGATCCTTCCGAGTATTCCCTTTTCAGTGGAATGGAGCGCAATTTCATTTTACCCATCATGTACCGAAGCATGAAAGGCGACGGTCCTGGTGGGAAAATCGCCTCGGCATTTACCGATAGCAGTCGTTCCATCATTCGTCTTTCGTTTAAAATGGCCGATGTTGGGACCACCAAAATGAAGGAGATTGTTGGAAAAGTACGTCCCAAAATCGATTCAATTATCAAAGACACCAACGTTAAAGTAACGGTAACGGGATCGAGTGTGGTGTTCTTAAAAGGAAATCAATACCTAATCGACAGCTTAAATTCAAGTATTTGGCAGAGCTACATTTTAATCGCTTTGGTAATGCTGCCCTTATTCCGAAGTTTACGCCTTTTGATTATTTCACTTATCCCCAATACCCTTCCGATGTTGTGGGTGGCTGGTTTTATGGGATTTAGTGGAATTCCTTTGAAGCCTTCAACCGTTTTGGTCTTTTCCATTGCTTTGGGCATTGCAGTGGATTGCACGACTCACTTTTTGGTTAAATACCGCCAAGAAATTGAGCGGCACGATTGGGATATTTATACCACCGTTCTGGTAGCGTTGAAAGAAACAGGGAGCGGGATGATTTACACATCAATCATTATTTTCTTTGGTTTCGCCATTTTTGGAGCGTCCCAATTTGAAGGAACTGTAGCCTTGGGGATGTTAACCAGTACAACAATTTTGGTATCGATGTTGGCCAATTTAATTTTACTCCCTGCGTTGATCTATTCATTTGGTTCCATCAAAAAGATCCGAAGATTTCAATGGAAAAAAAAGTCGGAATAATTCTATTCATTGTCCTTGAAAGCCTTGTTTTGGGGGGATTAGCTCAGAGCTCTTCCAAGCCATGGCCTACCACTTTACCAGAAAAGTATTGGACATGGACGAATGATTATTCGCTAAGTGGTAACCAATCTTATTTTTCTAAAAACTGGAAATCGGGTGGCGTAAATAACCTGGCTGGAAGCACTGTATTGATTTCAAAGGCCTTGTATAAAAAGAAAACCATGAGTGCCGCATTTTCAGGGGATTTTAGATTTGGACTTCAAAAGAATGTGGTAGATTCTTTTACCCGAAAAACACAAGATTTGATTTATTTGGATGGGAACTATAGCCATGAAATCAATCAGCGGTGGATGGGTTTCGGCTCTTTGAATTTGGTTTCTCAATTCAGCCCCGGTTTCGAATACGCCAACAATCGAAAATTCATTTCCTCCTTTTTAGCTCCTGGATATTTTACCGAAGCGATTGGTTTTCAGTATAAAAAAGCTCAAATTTTTAATGCTCGAATGGGATTATTGGCCATGAAACAATCCCTTGTCATCAACGAGCAGGTTTATGGTTTGGTGGATACGGTTCGATACGGAGTAAAAAAAGGAGATCGGATTCGAAACGAGGTGGGAATGCAGCTCCAAGTAAGCGTTGAAAAGGACATCATTAAGCAACTTTCATTCAAGGGACGTTACCAAGGATTTGTTTCTTACCAAGAAATTTCACAACCAAAGGTTTTTGACCATCGAGTAGATATTCTACTTACCTACAAAATTAATCGATGGTTGCGATTCACGGGGAGCATTATTGTTGTACGAGATATTGATCAAGATCCTTACATTCAATTCTCCCAAGTACTGGGATTGGGTTTAAACTATAAATTTTAATTTTTCATTTTTTCCGTTATTTTATTTAGGTAATTAAATAGCCTTATTTTTACTTTTTTTCCTTATTTTTATTTAAAAAGGGGGTTTTTGCGGTTTTTCAAGTTTTCTTATTTTACTTTTTAAACATTTTTTTTCATTTTTTCACTTCATTAAAAAAACAAAACATTCATTTCAAGATGAATTTTTTGGCTAATTTTTTTTACTCAAAAAAGTTTTACAGATTTGTTTCATCAAAAAGTAAAAGACATGAAACAAATGCTTCTATTGGGTGCGGTGATCCTAGGCTGGTCGTTCACCTCCTGCAACAAACAAAATGTTAGTGCCAATGTGAACTACAACATGGCAACCATTTATTTCGATGTTCCACCGAAAAATGCTGGTGAAACCATCGAAGCAAAAAAATCCATCAACATTGATTTGGATGATTTTTGTAGAAACAACAACCTCAATAAAGACAACATTGAGTTTATTCGCGTAAATGCAGTCACTCTTTCCACCGAATTCCCCGAGGACCACACCTTCGATGATTTGGAATCGTTTGAATTGTATGGCGAAGCTGAAAATTTGCCATTAATAAAATTAGCTGGAGAAAATACTGTCCCCTTAAATGCCAAATTATTTCAACCATCTTACATTTCATCCGACGATTTACTTCCTTATGCTGAAAAACCAGAAATTGAAATTTCAGGAAGAGGACTACTTCGAAGAGATCACTCCTCAACCACACGCATTAAGGCTGATATTCAATTATCGCTTCGCGCTGTAGTCATGAACTTAGGCGAGCTCAGTCTGGGCAAATAACCCAAAAAAAATTACAATCAAAAAAGGGGCAGCTTCCGCTGCCCCTTTTTGATTTTTCATCGTGATAGATATCGATCTTGAATCACATTCAAATGGTGTATATCGTGGCCAACGATCATAAACCCTAATGCCCGAGGAGTAACTGTGAGTCCGTTCGAATTTCCTAAAAAGTCCAAACCTGCTACCGATATCCCTTCAAACAAATCGATGCTTACGTTGCGCAAATTCCGATGTCTCTGTAACCACCGATCCGGGGTAGCTTGATCCATTTCCCCTTTGGCTTGAGCGATGAAGTAATTCTCATCGAATCCGGGCAATACGGTTCCATCATTCCTTGAAAAGCGAAAGGCCCGGTAAGCAAAAATTCGCTCCGTGTCCATCAGGTGCATCAGCACCTCGGCCAACGACCATTTTCCTTCGGCATAGCGAAAATGAAATTGATCCATCGAGATCGAAGTTAACAAGGCTTCCCACCGTTTCGAAGTCAGCTTCAACCCTTCTACCAAATCATTCTCCGGAACAAGTCCAACGTAATACCGGTAATATTCCGGCATTTCAGCATCCATGGGTTTAATTATGGGTTGATCCATTTCTGTTTCCAAATTACCTTATTTGATTGAACTTCAACCGTATAAATTCCTGCATTCAAGTGGGGGAATACCATCGTTCCGGCATTCATATTTCTACGAAATACCACCCGACCTTGAGCGTCCCAAATCAACACTTCTGCCCTCTCCCATGTCCCTAAATCCAAGGTTGGTGAAGAGCCAGGGTTAGGAAATAATTGAGGTGCAGATGATACTCCACCTTTTACACCCAAAGAAGAATAGAAGGGCTGGGAGATGCTGCTGCAACCAAAATTATTGGTGGTGGTAACCCAATAAACACCACCTGAAGTGATGTTGATGGATGAACCGTTAGACCCAGGAATAGGCGCACCATTAAAATACCATTGATTTCCCGTAGAGGAACTCGAAACCAACACCCCTTGCCCGGTTTGAGAAACGGTAGGAACGGCTGGTTTGGGATTAAAAACCAAGCGCAGGTGGTTGGAAGAATCGCCGTTGGCATTAACAGCATAATAGTTACCCGTTTGAGTTGCGGCAAAAGAATTTCCGGTTTGGGAAGTAATTACCCCATTGAAAAACCAGGTGATGGATTGAGTGGTAGTTTGTTGCAAACGGATGGTATCTCCTTGGCAGGCGGTAACCGTGGAAGAGGAAATAACCGGAGGTGTGGAGGTTACCGCTTCGTTGATCGTTAAATTATTGGTATAGACCTGATCTCCTGAAGTGGAACCATCGTTGTTGGTAACATTCCCTGCAGCGTAAATCGTTACGGCACCTGATCCTGCTGCTGGAGCCGTCCACACAAACGTCCAACGACGTCCGAATTGAATAATTCCCGGAGACGTATTGTGGTTGGCGTACGATTTTCCACCGCTGCTTGAAACGGAAATCTGGTTAAAACTACCCGCGCTCATGGTCCCTGCTCCTTGGTTATTGGAATTTCGCACAGCGGTGGCTTGAAATCCGAATTTAAAGGCAAATGGATCGCGAACATAAACGGTTACATCGTAGGATTGGCCAGGAACATAGGTTGAGGGATTGCCAGCAATGTTGATGGAAACGCTTCCACTTCCACTATTCACGGTGCCGCTATGGCAATTGGTACAATTCCCTTCTCCTGGCGCGCCGGTGTATCCACTTGGAGCTCCACCCGAATTGGTCAAAACGCTTTCTGAAATACTAAAAAGGATTAGAAAAACGGATAGGACTTTTAAAATCTTCATTTTGTGACAATTAATTTTTCCAAAATTACGTTTCAACGAACAACTTTCCATGTAATTTTGATTTTATGCAGAAACGACTCTTTTTATCGGCATTTCTTATCTTGATTTCTCAATTTTTAGTGGCGCAAACGGGGCGTTTTCCTTTTTTGTTCGATCGAGTAGCGCCACTTCCCGTGTTTGATACCTCGGGATTATTTCTTCAAGCTGCCTGGAATGGAGGGGCAACCTGCAATCAGTTTTTCAACATGGATGTAAATGGAGATGGCTCCCAGGATATCCTCAGTTTTGAAAAGCAAGACTCCATGATTTCGGTTTATCTGAATCGAAACATGGGTGGCCAAACCCAATACGAATATGCTCCCCAGTATCAAAAATTCTTCCCATTTGTTCAAGATTGGGTAGATTTCGCCGACTACGATGGAGACGGAAGGTTGGATCTTTTTACCAACAACAACGGAGAAACCAAGTTGTACCGAAACACCACCCCTGCAGGAAATGCCTATCCCATCTTTACGTTAAAAACAGCTGCCATTCCCGTTAAAACTCAATTTTCGCCCTTCCCTACCAACATGTACGTGAATGCCACCGATAATGCTGAAGTAGTTGATATTGATGGAGACGGTGATGTAGATGTATTGGCTTGGGAAATTTTTTCGCCTTCCATTGTTTGGTACAAAAACCTCAGCATGGATCGTTACAACCGCCGCGACACCCTCGATTTCCTCATCGCATCCAATTGCTGGGGCCGGTTTCAAGAAAGTTTCATCACCAACGACCTTCGGCTTTGCTTGGATGTCAATTGCTATCGAGACACCTTACGATCTTGTCCTTGCGGCCTTCGATATCACGAAGAAAAGCCTGAAAAAACAACACACTCAGGCGGAACACTTACTATTTTTGATCAAAATAAGGATGGGAAAAACGATGTCCTCTTGTCCGACATCTCTTATCCCAATTTGATATTCATTCAAAACTCTACGTTAACGGGATTGGACTCCATGGGATGCGGATTGGATACCTCCTTCCCCAATTATCAAGTTCCTTACAAAGGTTCCATTTTTCCCCACGCAAGTCGTTTAGATGTGAACGATGATGGAAAAATGGATTTGGTCGTAAATCCTTTTGACAACAAATCGAATTTGGTCAATAGCCGTTGGTGGTACGAAAACACGGCTGCATCGCCTACCTCTCCCGAAACGTTTACTTTGCGCAGTACGAACTGGTTCCCTGCTTCGATGCTCGATTTACCGTGGTGGTCATCCCCAGAATTTTTGGATTACGACCGAGACGGTGATTTGGATATGTTCATCTTCACTCAAAATGCCAACAACAAAGCTGCGCTTCAACTTTTGGAATATGGAGCTACCGGCTACCATTGGTTGGATACCAATTATTCCAACATCATCGGCCAAACTTCAAGAAAGAATCTCGTTCCAACTTTTGGAGATTTGAATGGAGATTCCATTCCCGATTTATTGGCCGGAAATTCGAATGGGTTGATGGAGTATTATTCGGGTTCAATGGTTGCTGGAAAAGTGGAATTCACCTTGCAGAATGACACCTTTCAAAACATCCAATTGGGTTACGATGCAGCTCCACAATTGATTGATGTAGATAAAGATGGATTGTTGGATTTGATTTCAGGCGATATCGATGGGCATGTCTTTTACTACCGAAATACGGGCACTCGAACCATGCCCATCTTCCAAGCCAACAATCCAGATACCTTGGGTGGATTGGATTTAAACGGCATTTTCCCTGCTAAAACGGTTCCTCGTTTGGCCGATTTTAACGGCGATGGAAAGTGGGACTTGGCCCTAGGAGAACTTGGCGGTCGTTTGATATTATTCGACAACATTTTTGATTCGGTTTTACACCGCTACGACAGTGTTCTTTATCACTCCAATGCTTTGGGAGGTGCATCGGTGGATGAGGCCGATTTCGGAGATGCTTTCCGAATGGCGGTTATCGATTGGAACAACGATTCCCTTCCCGATTTGGTCTTAGGAACCAACAACGGAGGAATCTTGGCGTTGCGAAATCGGGCGGGATCGCTAAGTGCGCAACAACTTCAAAAAACCTCCTTAACCCAACTTCAACTTTACCCCAATCCTACCACCGACCGAGTTGAAATTACCCAACCCGAAGGGCCAAAATCTCCCATCTACTTGTTCAACCTCACCGGTCAACTCATTCAAACATGGGATTCGCCTTTGGGTGAGACTGCTCATTTAGACGTGTCGGGAATTTCTACAGGATTGTACTTTATCCAATGGAAAAATAAAGGGGCAAAATTGATGATTCAGCAGCGTTAACGCGTGCGTTGTGGGATGGCCATGGCCATTTCTTTGAGTAAAGTTGGATCTTTTTCGAGGGCATTTCCTACCACCAACCACTGCGCACCGGCGATGGCCCGATCCTGAAGTTCACGAGGTGTGCGCATTCCACCACCGATCACCAATGGCAAGGAGGTTGTTTTACTTACTTCTTCAATCAAATCAACGGGAATGGGCAAAAGTGCTCCACTGCCGGCGTCCATGTACACCCATTTCATTCCCAATTGTTCGCCGGCGAGAGCCGTTGAACAGGCCAACGCAATTTCTTGAGGTGGGATAGGTTGGGTATTGCTGATGTATTGAACCGCTGTCGTTTTTCCCCCATCGATCAAAATGTAGGCCGTAGGAATCAAATCCAACCCGCTTTCCTTGAGGCGGTTGGCCGATTGAACATGGTGACCAATCAAATAATCGGGATTTCGTCCCGACAGCAACGACAACAACAACAAAGCATCGGCTTGGGAGGAAATTTGATCGGGGTGGCCAGGAAAAAGTACCAAGGAAAGTTCAGTAGAAACCTCCTTTATCCATTTCAACAATTGTTCAGTTTTTCCTTGGGGCACATAACTTCCACCTATCAATAGATGGGAAATTTGAGCATCCAAACACAACTCAATCAATCGGTGTACGGATTTCTGCTCGGATTTGTCGGGATCGATCAAAACCACCAATTCGGACTCTTGATTTTCCTTGAGTAGCGTAAGGTGGTTTGAAATGGCTGACATGTTACAAAGGTGCAACAAATTTTGCATTTTATTGCAACATTCTCCGCTTATCTTTGTCGTTATGCTGATGAAATTCATGAAAAACTTTTTTGCCATCCTTCTCATCTCTTGTTGGTTGACTTCCTGCAATAACGATTTGAAAATTGCTGCAGATTGGAAAGAAGTCACCGCTGTTTGGGGGCTACTCAATGCCAACGATTCCGTTCATTTCTTCCGCATTACCAAAGGGTATTTAGATCCGAAAACAGGTGCTTCCGTGGGAGCAAAAGTGGAAGATTCGCTCTACTACCCCAACCTCGTTGCTCGTTTGGAAGAGTATTCAGCTTCCGGAAATAATTGGATTTTAAGCCGCAGCCTTCCGTTGGAAGAAGATCGTACGGTACCCAAAGATTCAGGTTTCTTCGGCAATAAATACCAAATTTTATACAAAACCCAAGCGCGTTTGGATGTTTCCAAAATGTACAAAGTGGTTGCCATTACTCCATCGGGCGATGAAGTAACTTCCGAAACTAAAATGGTGAACAATTTTGCCCTCAGTGAACCCGCTCGAATTCCCGGCGTAATTCGCATGAGTCGAAAAACCAACAATATCAAGTTTACCACGCCGGCCAACGGGAAAATTCACGAAATGACCGCCCGAGTTCACTACACCCAATATGATCCTGATCAACCCACGCAAACCAACGAATTCAAATACGTGGATTACACCATTTACAAAAACTTATTTATCAATACGGCAGGCTTGTTTACCTATTCTTTGAATGGATTGGAGATCCTTGAGTTTTTGAATCAATCCCTTCCGAAAATCGACACCATTAATCGACAGTTGAAAGGGATTGAATTCATCGTTCATGTGGGCGGTCAAGATTTGGCTACCTTCATCAACATCAATCAACCCAGCACCTCCATTGTTCAGGATCGTCCTTCGTTCACTAACATCAGCAGCAAAAAAGGAAACCCCACGGCCGGAATTTTTTCAAGCCGAATTCGAATTCCAACCAATTTGAAAGATTCCGGAATCGATGCCAATTATTATTTGCAATCCCCCACTTTCCGAGAAGTATCGAACCTAGATAGCTTAGCTAAATACCCTCAACTAAAATTTGTATGGTAAGATTTGCCCTTGGCACATTGCTTCTCCTTGGATTGGGATGTAAAAGCCATAAAAAAGAAATTTCCGGAAAAGCCCCAAGGGAAATGGAAACCAAAACCATGGTTTCCGATGTTGCTAGCCCTCCCGCCGAATCTATTTTAGATACCGTTAAATCAACACAGGTATTATTGATCGACGATGCACGTCCAATTAACGCCCCCAAAGAAATGGTACCAACGGAAGGTCCTCAAGCAACACCGCAAGACACCTCCAATCAAGAAATTCTTCAAATTGTTGAACAAATGCCGGAGTTCCCGGGCGGGCAAAATGCCCTGATGGCATGGCTTCAAAAGAACCTGGAATACCCTGAAGAAGCACGGGAACAAGGATTAGAAGGTCGCGTTTTCGTACAATTTACCGTTTATGCAACAGGCGTTTGCGGCAATTTTTCCATTTTAAAAAGCCCTAGTCCAATCCTTTCGAACGCTGCTTTGAAAACCATCAAGAAAATGCCGAAGTGGAAACCCGGAATGCAAAACGGCAAACCGGTAAACACCATGATGCGTTTGCCCATTTTGTACAAATTGCAGTAATTTGAAAGAGGAAGACAAAAAACTCTTCAAGCGTTTGGCGCTTTGGTGCAGCCGCCAAGAACGATCTTACCGGGAAGTCA
>JACCEA011847564.1_pt1 | contig 18701 bp, 17 predicted proteins | sample 7449851 | NCBI WGS metagenome assembly JACCEA01 (sample SAMN15323453, study PRJNA562643) | freshwater metagenome | isolation source: river surface water | place: USA:Blue River Watershed | collected 2017-08-18
AAATGGCTTATATTCGTACCAATTAATCCTAAATAACGAATAAAATGGCTAAAGTAAAATCAGATTCCAGGAAGGTTACATTTGGTAAAAGAAAGACTGGTAGTGCAAAAAAAACTTATAACAAGCACTCTCCAAAGCCTAAAGAATATAGGGGTCAGGGGAGATAAAATTAAATTATGAATAACAAAGCTGCAAAGAAACTAAGAAGGTTGTCTGTTGTAATGGCCGCAGGAGCTGGTAAAACAATTGATGATGCTGAAAGAATTTATAAAAACCTAAAAACGGTTTATAAAGAAAATAAAAAAGCCCCTAAAAACTAGGGGCCTTTAATTGACTTAAAAGCAGATCTTACGGTATGCAGTTAAGTTCTAAGCATTTGCAGCACTAGCGATTTCTGCTACTGTTTCAGCTACATATAATGTAGTTGTTCTTTGGTTTAATCCTGTTGGAGCAACCAAAACTGCTGTAACTGCGCCTTCAACCTCAGTAGAAGGAACCGCAACGAATCCATTAGCTGGTACTGCCCAGATTTCGTTTGCAACTGGGTATTGGTTCTTTTGAACCACAGTAAGTTGTACTAATTGTGCCATTTTTTTTGTTTTAATGTTATATAATATATGATTGGCCATACAAATATAATAAATTTTGCCAAGTTTATAAAATCGTTAACTTTGAATTAAATTAATTAAATTATGAAACTGAAGGCTCCTGCAAATAGAGTTATTATTAAGGTTGACTTAGAAAGTAAAAATAGCCATACCTTTAAGGATGGAACAAAAATTAAATTAGAAAGGCAATACGATAATTTTAACATGCGATATGTTAAGCCTGTTAATGCTGAGGTTGTAAGCGCAAATGGTATTCCTGAAGGTGCTGAGATATTGATACATCACAATTCAACTCATGATACATATAAAATATTTAACTACCAAAGACCTACTGCTGAAGCATCTTCAGATATGCAATATTTTTCTATTCCTATTGAAGAGTGCTTTATGTGGAGAACAGAGAAAGGTTCCACGTGGAACGCCTTGAATAATTTTATTACTGGATTAAGAGTGTTTGAACCATATACGGGATTTTTACAAGGTATTGATCCAACTTTAGTTAAAAATAAGATTTACGTAACAAGTGGTGATTTGGCTGGCAATGTGGTTGGAACAGTTATATCAAGCGATTATGAGATTATTTATCAAAATGATGACGGTACAGAGGGTAGGATTATAAGATTAAGATACTATCCAGATGGGAATGATAGAAATGAGGTAATATCAGTTGAGCATGAATTAACTGAAAAAGTTAAAAATGGGGATTTGTTAGTTGGATATAGTGTTTCTGATGCTAAAAAATTAAATTAATATGTCAGCCCAATTAGAAGGAAAAATAAAAAATTTAGAAAATCGCATTGTTTACTTAGAGTCACAGCTTGCTTATTATGAAAATGATGGGATAGGTAAGTTATACTATAGTTTGCAAAGGAAAGCTAATGAAATGGCTGAACTTTTAAATAAAACAAGTCTTTTATCAATTGATTTAGACAGCAAAGACAGTAAATCATTTGAAAGATTGCAAAAAATATGGTCAGATGCTGGAGCGATAACAAATTCTATTAAATCATTGGAATCTTTGGCTGGGATAAATCAAGATACAAAAGAAGATAAAAAAGAAAATACTCAAGTTAGAAAACCATTTTCTCCAGAAAATATGGCTGATGCTGTAGGCGAATTAGCTGGCAAAAGATATTAATTATGTACGAAAAAATTGAAGGTGGTAGTGTTATAGATATTCAGGGGTTAAAATGTAATTTACCTCCTGAAGGCTATGTATTTAATATAATTACAAAGCAAGTAGAATTTAGGGGAGTTTATAAAAGATCTGAAATTCAGTCCGAACAGTATTGGAAAAGGATGCCTTTGCCTGATTGGTATTTAGATACTATGAAAAGGTGGGATGAATTTGACAAAAAGAAAAAGGATGATGATGTAGAGTTTTATGACGAAAAGCTTGAGGAATTTAAAAAACAAGAGTGGGATAGAAGATTGAACGGTTTTTGGTACATGAATAATGGGAAGCCTACTTTTTTAACGGGGTTGCATTATTTGTATTTACAATGGTGGCCAATAGATATTGGTTATCCTAAATTTCGTATTCCAGATTTAGAGAAATTTTATTTCATGGACTATTGCATCCAAGATCCATTGTGTATGGGGATGCTAGAAGTTACTAAAAGACGTTTTGGTAAATCATTTGTAGCAGGATTGTTTGTTACCGAATATATAACTAGGACAAAAATGACCAACGGTGGTATTCAGTCTAAAACAGGTTCGGATGCTAAGAAATTCTTTGCTAAAACTGTTGTAAATCCATTTAGAAGGCTTCCTAAGTTTTTTAGACCGGAATACGATATGTCTTTGGGGGTAAATCCTAAGACAGAGATGAGGTTCCAAAAAACCAATGTAAGAGGTAAAAAGGCAGAGGAAAGTGTAGATAAGGATGAATTGGGTTCAATTATTGACCATCAGTCAGCTGATACGGTTGCATATGACGGACAGAAATTACATAGATATGTTGCTGACGAGTGCGGTAAAACAACGGAGGTGAATGTTTACGATAGGCACGAGGTTGTCCGTTATTGCTTATTGGATGATGAGGGTAAAATCATTGGTAAGGCATTATATACTACCACGGTTGAAAAATTAACAACAGAAAAAGATGGAGTACAAGATGCGTTTAAATTATTATGGGAGGAAAGTAATCAGGATAAAAGGCAAGATAATGGCACAACTTCAAGTGGCCTTTATAGATTCTTTATGTCTGCTAAACGAACTAGAAACTTTGATGACTTTGGTTATCCTGATGAAAATAAAACTTTAGACCAAATATTGGCAGATAGGGAAACAGTTAAAAACAACCCAAGAGCGTTATCTGCGCGTGTAAGAAAAGAGCCATTGACCATTGATGAAGCTTTTAGTACAGATTCTGATAAATGTATTTTTAATGTAATGAACATTGGTTCAAGAGAGCAGTATTTAAAAGAAAATCCTGTATTAAAGAGACATGTTATATTTTATAGGGACTTAGACCAAACGGTCAGATGGAGAAACATTACAGATAAAGAAGAAGATTTTCATTGGGTAATAACGCAATTCCCAAAACCAGGTGAAGAGAATAAGCACACATTTGATGTTAAGACTAGAAAGCCAGGAAGAGTACATGATGGAGCAATTGCAATTGACGGGTATAGTAATAGTCAAGGTGGTAAATATGGTTCAAAAGCATCTGCTTGGATAGGTAGAAGATATGATTTGTTAAATCCGGAACAGACCGGTAAGGCAATAGGACATTTGTATGGAAGGCCGCCAATTAAAGAAATATTACACGAACAAGTCCTTTTAGCTGCCGAATTTTATGGGTATCAGGCTTGGTACGAGCATAATAGTGATGATTATTTATCATATTTTAGAGATAGAGGTAGGGTTGGGTATTTAGGTTCCTATCCCTTATCCACAATAGATCCATCAAAAAGGGAGACGGCAGATAGGCACAAGGGATTCCCGACTACGCCATTTAGCTTAACCAAGCAAACCGATGTCGGCATTATGTATTTTGAGTCTCACATTGATTCAATTGATTTTGAAAACTTGCTTGAAGATGCCAAAAAGTTTGATCCCAATAATAGAACAGACTATGACATTACAGTATCATTTTTGATGTTGATTGTTTGTTTAATGGAGCCAATTCAGAAGCAGGTTAAAAGAGAACCGCTAGTTAAAAGTTATGTTCCTGTATTTAATTAATTAAAATTTTACTAAATTCTTAATATTTAGTATATTTGACGTAAAATATACTCAAATTGGCAGATAGTCCTTTATACATATCAGCAGCAAATAGTAATGGAGAGTCTTTAAAAAAATTCCAAATTACTACAGACGTATCTTCTAAAAAAGATTATACCTATGGTAAAAATGTTGCACAAAGCATTTATTCTACAATCTATGGTAATCAAACTTATTTTTGGTTAAGGAATAATAGATTTAGAAAAAATAGACAAATCGCAAACGGTAAAATAGACATGAGTGTGTTTATGGATCGTTTAGAGATGAACAGTAAAGCTAACTTTGTAAATATCAATTGGAAGTCAATTATTATTGGTAATACAATTGTTGCAAGATTAGTTGGATCATGGATGAGTAGAAATGAAAAGGTTACTGTTACAGCTACTGATAGCGCCTCTGCAATGCTTAAAAAAAATGCAGCAGATGAAGCAGAGTTTGTGTTTCAGAATAAAGAGATATTGGGACAAATTCAACAAGAGTCTGGAATACCAATTATACCTCCAGACCAATTTGTTGCAGAAGATAAAGACGAGTTAGATAGATGGATTACTGAATTTAATCATTTACCAGAAGAGATACAATATAGTCTTGGTTGCAATAATGTATTAGAGGCTAATGGATGGAATGATGTTTTAAAACAAAGATTATTACACGATTCAGCAGAGGTTGGATTGGTGTGTACTTATACGTGGATGGATGAAGAAGGTGAAATTCATGTTCAATGGATTCGCCCAGAAAATGCAATTTATTCTTATTCTGATTTCCCTGATTTTAGAGATACCACTTATAGAGGTCATATTTTGTCTATGAAAATTAGTGAAATTAGAGCAAGATATGGTAAAGAAAGTGGCGGAACATTAAGCGAAGAAGATATATTTGAATTAGCTCAATCTTCAAAAGAATACCAACTTACAGATAAGATTAAGTGGATGCAAGATTGGAACGTTGCATGGTTAAGGCCATATGACGAATGGAATATTGATTTAATGCAATTTGAAATTAAGACTTTAGATTCTGATGGATATACTGTTACTAAGACTAAGAAAAACGGTAGCACTATCATAAGAAAGGGTAAGCCAGAAAAATTAGATGAAAATCAGCAATATTTAGAAGAGAAAAAGTGGAATATATACGAAGGTGTATATTGTCCAGTTACTCAAAAAATGATTAAGTGGGGAATTAAGAAAAACATGATTCGCCCTCAAGATCCAAAAGAAATTGGCAACGCAGAATTTTCTTATAGCTTCTATATGTATGATCCATACGACATGCGTAATGTAGCTGTGCCAGAAAAGATTGAGGAGCCAATTGAACAAATGATTTTAGCTAGATTAAAGATACAACAATTAGTAGCTAAGATGGTGCCGGCAGGTGCCGCTATAGATGTGGATGCAATGCAGGAGTTAGATTTGGGATTGGGTGACTCTGTAAAGCCATTAGACGTTCAAAAGATTTGGGAACAAACTGGTAAGCTTTACTATCGTGGTAGAGATGCCGAAGGAAATAGAATACCTGTACCAATTACAGAATTAGCAAATTCAGGATTTTCGCCTCAATTGCAATCTTTAATTCAGTTGTATCAATTCCATTATCAAGTTTTAAAAGACGAACTTGGTGAAGATCCTAATTTGATGAACCAAGCTGCTCAACCAAGAGTTGCTGCTTCAAATATTGAGGCATCAAGAATTTTAGCTAATAATGCTACAGAATATATGTATGATGCATATATTTATGTTATGGAAGAAACATGTAAAAAAATAGCATGTTTATTAAATAAGAGCGTTACTTATGGATCAAAGAAATACAGGAATTTATTAAAAGAGTCTGATGTTGTAGATAGAAACTTTGTGGCTACGGTTAGAATGTTGCCACAAGCTCAGGAAATTGCTAATTTGCAAATAATGATGAACAATGCTATGGCATCAAATCCTCAATTGGTAATGTATTTAGATCCATTTAAGATTGTTAGAATTGCTAAAGAAAATGTTGAATTAGCTGAATTATATTTTAGACAAGCGCAAAAGAGATTTATAAAAACAGAGCAAGAAAAAGCAGCTAACAATAGTCAGCAAAATGCTCAAATTCAAGAAGCAAGTATGCAAGCTAAAGCTGAGGGTGATGCTGCTTTATTAGAAAAACAATCTCAAGCAAAAGAAAGAGCGATTGTTATACAAGGAATGTTTGATTTGGCTAAGGCTAATATACCTGTCCCAGTTGAATTAAGACCTTTATTAGCTGAAATGTTGCAAAATGTTGAGATGCCATTAGTAATGGAAAATGATCAAATGGAAAAGCAAATGCAACAAATGCAAATGGAAGAAATGCAACAGCAACAAATGGCTATGCAAGAGCAAGGTCAAATGGGGGCAGAAGGTCAGATGGAAGGGGATGAGCAGATGGGAGAGGAGCAAATGATGATGGAAGATGGCGGGCAAGAAGAAATGTCACCAGAAGAGCAACAAATGATTATGGAACAAATGCAACAACAATAAATAAAAAAATAAAAAAATAAAAAAATGGCAACAGTAAGTAAGCTTTTAATAAGACTACAAAAATTTAGCTCAAAAATAAGCACAGTTGTAGATGCAACTGATTCGTTTAGTGCTAATAATAATTATTATCAAGATTTATCCGGATGGGATTCGGCAGTAGTTCAGGTTGTAGGATTAACGGGCAGTATTGATTTCAGTACAACCAACGATGATGGTGCAATTACTGGTCAACTATTACCAGCACCGGAAGTGCCTATCAATTGGGTTTCAGTATTAGGGGTTGATTTAACAACTAAGACTGATGTATCTTCTGTTTCAGCCGATGGTATAGTTGAGTTTGGTATTATTGGTAAATATTTATTATTACAAGGTTCTGCAAATCCCACTACAACAACAGCCGCTCCATCAGAATTTACAAGATCTTATTGGTTGAACACAGAAGATGCATGTAATACTACTACATTTGGCAGTATTACATTTTATTCGGCTTCTCCTGTAGTTCAAGATGGGATTGCTATATATACTGATTTAGGATTAACTACTCCTGTTGCTCAGGGATTGGTAATTTCGCAGGGCATGAGTAGATTTCTAGTTAATGCTGGTGGTGTATTAAGTCTTTATAGTTGTGCGTAGAATTAATAAAAATATAAATTAAAAAATATAAAAAATGGCAAATTCATTCGCTTTTGTAATATCAAAAAATACATATCCTGATGCATTTCAGGCAAACCTAATAGGTGTTGACCAGGGTACACGTATTGTATATTCAGCTACTGATACATTAACATCACAAAGTGTATTATATGCTGATAGTAGATTAACTCAGCCTATTTATGGAGATCCTACATTATGGATAGGAGCTCAATTATTGACTGATGACGCAGTTAAATATCCAATTAGTATAAATGGAAGTGGAGCAATAGAAATTGGTTATAATACAACTACAACAACTGCCGCACCTACTACTACAACTACTACAAGTGGAGTTTCATCATACGCATTTATGGCTTACGGAGGGGCTTCCCCAATAGATGCGTGTACTCGTGTTAATCCAATGATCACGGTATATGCTAATACTCTATCATTAAATATAGGTGTTGATTTGTATATGGATGCGGGGTTAACTACTCCATATAATAGATCTCTTTACGGTGAGTATCTTAGCATTTATTTCCAAGCTCAAGACCAAGTATGTACTATGGGCGGCGCGTTGGGTTTCATAATTACGGATTATACAGCTTGTTAAAAAACAAAATAAAAATAAAAATAAAATGGCAGAAATTATAAATCTTACAGTATTACAAGTTAATCAATATGCATTAACTGAACCAACAGTTCAATCTGTTCCGGTAAGTGTTGTTGCATCTCCGGTAGATACTTTAGTAAATGGGGTACAAGCAAACTCCTTAGTTGAAGTTCCCCCTAGTGGTTTGAATCAGCTTTCTCAAAATTTGTTAGTAGAAGAAACCGTTAGTCAAATTGCAAACTTAGCTAATGGTGGTACAACTACAACAACAACTGCTGCACCTACTACAACTACAACAACTGTTGCAGTTCTTAGTTTTATAGGTAGAGTTGGAGGTAGTTCAAATGATGCATGTAATGGAAGTAACGTGACTTTATATACAACAGGTCCACTTCAATCTGGTTTATATCCGCAAAGTGGTATTATAGTATATTCTGATCCAGCATTAACACAACCTATTACATCTGCTTATGTATCATCGCCTGGTATTGGTCAAGTGTGGGAGTGTTTTAATGGACAGTTATATAATCAACAATCTTGCGGATAATATAATTAAATAAAATAGAGCACATCAATATGGGTGTGCTCTAATATAAAATAGAAACCAAATCAGCATTTATGCCAGAGAATACAGACATGTCAGCGCCAATTAAGCTGGCAGAAGGTTACAATCCTTTCGGGGATGAAGATGTTGTGCCACAACAAGCGCAACCAGCAGTAGATGTAACCCCTACTGCTACAAGTGAGTCAAATAACGAACAAGTTGCGGATCAGCCAGAACAGCAACCGGAGCATCAATCGGACCAATCAGAGCAACAAAACGGATCTCAATCATTTGATCCAAATGAATTTGTAAGAGAAAGGTTTGGCTTTGAAAGCGTTGAAGAGGCTGAAAATCAATTTAGAAGGCTTAAAGAAGAGCCTAGTTTTGAGTTTAAGGACGATGTAAGTAAAACATTGTTTGATGCAATTAAAGAAGGCAAAGCGGATGACGTGTATCAGGTTTTAAATCAGCAGAAAAAACTAGAAAGATTAACTACTGCTGAATTAGATACTGAATTAGCCATTGAAGTTGTAAAAGAAAATCTTAGACAAAAACACAAGGAGTTAAATGAAGAAGAGGTGGAACTTTTATTTTATGATAAATTTTTCGTACCTTTAAAACCAGAACAAGGATTTGATGAAACTGATGAAGATTATGCTAACAAAGTGAAAGCTTGGGAAGCTCAGGTTGACTATACCGAAAGGAAGTTAATGATTGAAGCTAAAACAACTAGATCCGAATTAGCAAAATTGAAAAGTGAAATTCAATTACCTGATATTTATAATGAGGCAGGCAGACAGGCTCAATTTCAAGAGGAATATGAAATGATGCAATACGCTAGGTCAAATTATGAAAAAACACTTGACTCTGATTTTAAGTCATTCAACGGATTTAGTGTATCGGTAAAAGACGAGGATGTTGAAATACCGATTTCATTTAATGTGGGGGATGAAGAAAAAAGCGCAATGAAGAGTCAATTAGAGGATTTTGACACGGACAGTTATTTTGAAGGCAGATGGTTTAACGAGGATGGTAAACCAAATGTTCAACAAATTATGGCAGATAAATATCTGTTAGAAAACCGTGATAAAATATTCTCAAAAATAGCAAATGAGGCGGCATCTCAAAGATTGCTTGCTCATTTAAAAAAGAGTGGAAACATAAACATCAACCAAACCGCAACTCCTCAAGGAGCGAAACCTGATCTTAGTGGCGTTGAAGCTGAAAGGCAGAGACTAGCAGAGTGGGCATTTAGTTCGTAACTTGATATTGCCTTTGGAGGAGGCGTTAAAAACAAAAAATAAAATATCATGGCAGGAATACCTACCTCAAATATTTTGCAACCGGGTAGTATCTCGTTGCAAACCCAGAATCGCCAGCTGATGGTTGATTTACAATTATTAACTCCACAGTACTACAAGCAATACACTCAAAAGTATGGCAATGAAGATTTTACTTGGTGGTTAGCTGCTCATAGCGGCATGGAAGAAGTTAAAAACTTAAACTACTTCTGGTTTGAAAACCGTGGTAAATTAATGCCAGGTGTTACAAACGAATCTACAGTAGCTGCTGGTGTAGGTGCAACTTTGACTTTAACTTTAGGTCAAGAGGCTTACTACAACAATGGTACTCAAACTCCATTAAGAGTTAACGAAACTTTACGTGTGGCTTCTTCAAACATTGAGGGTGTTATCATCTCTATTGACGATACTACTCCTTATGCTTGGACTTTCCAAGTTGCTCCTAAGCAAACTTCTCAAAGATTTGCTTCTGCTGGTGCAACTTCATTGTTAGCAGGTGAGGTTTTATTATTCGGTGGTGATGCAGATGCTGGTGAAGCTTCTCAACAAATCAATCCTTTAATCCAATTGGATCAAAGATATGACAACTATGTAACTGAAATTCGTGATGGTTGGTCTAACACTGACTTAGCGCAAATGGCTGAAACTTACTATGAGTTCCCAGTATCTCCAGATATGGCTCAAAACGGTGTTACAGCTTTCACTTACAAAGGTATGTATAAAACATTGGTACGTTTCAAGAACAACGTAGAGGCTAAATTAATGCGTGGTGATTTACAAAACAACACTGCAATTGATTCTAACTCTCAAGGTTCAGTAGGTATCATCCCTAAAGTAGTTGCTGACGGTGAAACTGTTGGTTACACTCCAGGTACATTAGACATCGCTAAATTACATGAAATCACTCGTATCATGGACGTTAACGGTTGTGCTAAACAATCTGCATGGTTGTCTGATATCTTCCAAAGACAAGATTTCTCTGATGGTATCTTCGCTGCTTACCCAGCTGGTGCTTTCGTTTATGGACAAGGCGAGAAGTCTAAAGAAGCTTCTGTTGCTTATGGTTTCCAAGAAATCTACATTGATGGATATTTATTATCTGTTAAGAAGTACTCTCAATTCAACACTGAGGTTACAACTGGTTTAACTCCTCAAAATGATTACTTCCGTAATTTCGGTTTAATCTATCCAATGGGAGAAACTAAGGATGCTAAAACCGCTCAAGTTTACAAGAATATCACTATTATGTATCAACAACCTCCTCAAGGTGGTACTGTTGGTAACGGTATTCGTGTATGGCAATATGGTGGTGGATCTCCTAATCCAACAGATGGTACAATGACTAATCAAATCGCGATGATCACTTACCGTGGTACTCGTGTTTGTGCAGCAAACCAATTCATCATCGTTCAAGGTAGCTAGTATATTTAGGACATTATAATTCGGGTAGGGGCAACTTTATTGATTGTCCCTACCTATTTTAAACATTTTAAAACCATTTTATGGCACGTTTAAAGGCAGTAGGTTTAGCGGAAGCTAACTTTTCACAACAAGGTGAAATAAAGGTACAAAGACAACAAGAAGAGGCAGCGCAGGCCATTGATTTAGCCCCTGCTTCAAATAACGGAACTACATTCAAGATTTTCAAATTATCAGATACTAAGAAGAATGGCAAATACCATATGGAAGGTATTGATGATGTTTGGAATGAAAAGAAAGGTAGAATGGAAAGAATTAGACTTTTGAGAGGCTATCCTAGTATTTGGGTAGAGGATCAAAAAGGACTTGAAAAATCATTTGTAGAACAAAACAGAAGAAGCTTAATTTTTGACCGTAGGGTTTTAAGGGTAGCTGATTATGATATTGAGGCACTTGAGTTTTTAAGCCTTTGTAATGCAAATTTAGACAACCCAAATAGAAAGGGAACCAGAAAGGTTACTTTCTTCCAGTGGAATCCACAAAGAACTGCTGAACTTGAAAGAGCAAAACGTGTTGCTAAAGTTGAGGCTATTAAGTACGCTTCATTAGCTTCTGACGAAGAAATGCGTAAACATTGTAATTTCTTGGGAATTTCGTTTGTAGATGACTTAGGTATGCCTAAATCTATGGAAGCATTAAGAAACGACTATGAACTTTACGCTGAAGCTCAACCTAATAAGTTTATGCAAAGTGCTGGTTCTAAAGAAGTTGAAATTGCATTTATAGTTAAAAAAGCATTGATTGACAATAAGATTGATACAACAACTAAGAAAGGATCAGCTTATTGGGCAAATAATGGTGGCTTCATTTGCAAGATACCAGCGGACAAAAAGCCGCATACTTATTTAGTTGATTTTGCTATGTTCCCTCAAGACGAGAGTAAGGCATTTTTAGAGCAATTGAAAAAATTGGTTTAAACTTCCCTCTCTAAATAAAATAGCCCTGTAGCCTAAAAATTACGGGGCTTTTTCGTATATTTGTTATATAACTTATTTCAATGAATGTTAATGATATGTATCGTATTTGCCAGTTTGCGATTAATAAAGCGCAGAATGGTTATTTGACACCAGCTGAATTTAATCTTGTCATAAATCAAGCACAGATTTCTTATCAAGATTATTTATTAGGTGAGTTTCAGCAATATCAATACGGAAGGCCACAGGCTAGGGTTAATTATAGCCAAAATGAAAATATAAGACAGAGATTAACTCCTTTGATTACCGAATCTACATTAACTATTAATGCGACTACAGGGGAAGCACCATATCCTGCTGACTATCTGCAAGCGGATGCAATAATTACACCTGATTTTAAAAGAGTTAGATTTGTTCAACAAGACAGTTTATATTCTTATTATAATAGCGAAATTGATCCTGTTGTAACTAATCCTATTTATTTAATAGAGCCAAACAAATTTCAGTTTTATCCAAAAACTCTTGGTAGCGCTATTTTAACTTATGTTAAAAATGCACCAGATATTGTATGGGCATATACAACAGTAAGCGGAAGGCCAGTTTATGCTCCAACCCAAACAGGTGCTGGAGTTACTCCTACTACGGGTACTGTTCAGCCAGTGTGGGATGATGTTGATTTATTGGAAATTATTACGCGTGCATTGAAGTTAATTGGTTTAAATTTAAAAGATGGTATGGTGCAGCAATATGCTAATCAAATAACACAAACAGGACAATAATGACTAGATATGCGCTTATAGAAAGGATATTAAGACAGATATATAACGGACAACCATCCGATGATTCAAATATTACTTTTAATTTGGTAAATCAATGGCTGAATGATGCTGTTGGTATGGCCGTTAAAAAGAATTACACAGACAATATTCAAATTGATGGTATTTCATATGTAAACAATTCGTTTTACACTACATTTACCAATATAGATATTAATGCTGAAACTGTAGATACTGTTACTTATAGCATTGATTTACCGGTAATTCCATACGCATTGGGTAAAAACGAGGGCGTTGCAATGTTGCAATTTGTGGGTGATAAAAAGACATCACAAACGGCTATACCTTTGAGTATGAATCAGGTTGCTTATCAAGAGCAATTAAGACCAATTCAAAATAAAATTCTTTACTGGATTGAAGGTAAGAATATTTATGTAAAAAGTTCTATACCTTTGACAAGTTATAAAGCAACATTAAGAATGATTAGTGGTGGTGATTCAACTGACTTGACATCTACGTTAATAGTTCCAGATGATTACATGCCAATGATTATTGAATATATTAAAGGTCAATTAGCTTTTGAGAAATCAAGGCCAATAGATCAAAGTAATGATGGCGTAGATAATTAAAATTAAGAAAACATATGAGACCAATTAGAGATTTTGTTTTAGTAAGACCATTTGCACCTGAAGAGGTTACGGAAGGCGGATTGTTTTTGCCTGAAGGATTTAGAGAAAGAAATTGTAAAGCACAAGTTGTTTCTGTAGGTAATGGTACTGCTAAAGTTAAAATGGAAGCAAAGAAAGATGACGTTGTTTTTCATGTAAAAGGAGCAGGAGAGCCTGTCATTGTAAATAATGAATTGCACTTTTTGATCCGACATAATGATATATTAGCTTACTTATCAAATAATTAAAAATGTCACAAGTTAGAAACTATATAACACTAGATTCAGTAATCAATGATTATATTGATGAAAGTGAGCAATCAGTACATAAGTATGCGAAGCTATACAACATAGCTGTTCGTGGTATGGAAAAATTGGGACTTGACTTTTTTTATAAAATAAAGACAGTAAAAGTTGCAATTGACACGACTAATTTTACGGCTCAATTGCCAAATGACTATATTAGCTATACTAAAATTGGGGTTTTAAATTCAGTTGGAGAAATTATTCCTTTGAAATTTAATCCTAAAATGACATTTTATGGAGACCAGCAACCGGATAGATTGGCTTTGACACAAGACAATACCCTAGCAGCTTGGTATCAATCTGATTTGCCGGTATGGTTTAATTATTGGGATGGTTATGGTTTTAATAATATTTATGGCTTACCAAGTGGATCTCCGTTTGTAGGTCAATTTAATATTGATGATTCTAATGGAGTAGTTCTTTTAAATCAATATTTTTATTATTCTTATTTGATGATAGAATATTTATCTAGTGGTAATCCAGAAGAAACATTTTCTATTCCAATTCAATTTAGAGAGGCTATGCTTGCTTGGTTAGCTTGGAGGGATATAGTGAATATGCCTACTACAAGAAGAGGTAATTTGGGAGACAAGAGAGATAGAAAATCAGAATTTTATAATCAAAGAAGATTAGCAAATGCTCAATTTAAGCCATTGTACTTAATGCAAGCATATGAACAAAATTTAGACACTCAAAGAATGACCGTAAAAGCATAATAACAAATGCCAATAATAAATAACCCTTTTAATGGTAAGCTTAATTTAGACGTTGCCGAGTATAGAATATCTAATGGTGATTATATTGATGCGCTTAATATAACAAAAGATGCGCAAGGTCGTGGTCAAGATAGGGTAGTATCAAATATTCTTGGTAACACTTTAATACCATACACGCTGCCAGCGGGTACGAATAAAATTATTGGTTTTTATCCTGATAAAGTAAGAAACAGAGCTTATTATTTTTTATGGAATAGCAACGGTTATGATAGTATTTTATACTATGATTTAAGTAATGATACTATTACAAAAGTTTTAGAGAATAAAACAGATAGTGATGGTATTGATATTTTAAATTTTAACCCATCTTATAAAGTTTTATCAGTAAATATATTTTATAGGGATGTAGAAGGTGATATTTTATTTTTTAATGATGGCTTTAATCCTCCAAAAAATATAAATGTACTTGGAAATTATGGTACAAGCTGGAAGCTTGAATATATATTAGTAGCCAAAGCTCCTCCGGTAATGCCTCCAAAAGTAGTTTATGAAAATGATACTACTATAACTATTAATAATTTAAGAAACAAATTATTTCAATTTTCTTACAGATATGTTTATGATAACAACGAAAAGTCTGTATGGAGTTCAAAAAGTATTGTCCCGCTACCACAACAACCATCGTTAAACCTGACGGATAATGTAGCTACTAATAACGCAAGAATAGCTGTATTATTTTCAACTGGCGGAGCTGATGTGAAAGCAATTGAACTTTGTTTCAGGGAAACTACAAATGGATTGACTAGCGATTGGTTCTTAATAAAATTATTTGACAAGAGTGTTTTGTCAATACCGGATAATATTATTTATAGAGATTTTAAGTTTTATAATGATTCTGTATATACGCAAATAGATGTTATTGAAAGTTCCCAATTACAGGATTATGTACCTCAAAGAGCAAATGCAGCTGAGTTAGCTAATGGAAATGTGTTATTATACGCTGGTATAACCGAAGGGTATGATAAGACAAGTATGGATTTGACGGTAAGTCAAACAACGGGAGAATTATCTTATTTTTACGATCAGTGCGGTTTATTGTTTTTGGCATCTGTAAATGGTAGTGACAATGGCGTGGGGTATAACATGGATATTTATTTATACGGAACTGGTACAAATGGATTAGATGGGGAGGTTACTGTATTGAATAACTCGGCTGGTGGTTATTATATAAATTCATTCGCATCAAATGGAACAGACTTAAGCACTTCATATTCTACAAGTGGTTTAAGTCCATCTAATTCAGTAAGTAGTATTTTATCTGGCATTTCTGCAGCAATGGTTTTGAAGGGTTATACTCAAGTATCTTTAGTCGGGAATAAGTTAGTTATGAATTATGCTAGCGGATTTTCATTAACGTCAGTTGGGTTTAAAACATTTGTTAATTTAGATGGAGATAATACTAGATTTGCAAATGTTTGGGATTCTGGTTATCAATATGCAATTCAATATTTTGACGCTCAAGGAAGAACAATAGGGGCACAAACATCTGATGGTGCGACTATAAATACACCTTCAAGAGAAATAGATATATCATTAGATTCTCCCTTCCCTCAGATTGTTTTAAATATAAATAATAAACCTCCATTATATGCAACTTATTATCAAGTATTAAGATCAAACAATACAACTTACAATAAAAGATTGTGCTGGGTAAGTCAATCTGCTTATACCGGTATTGCAGATAGTGCGAATAATGATAGGTTTATTTACATTGGTATTGATAATATATCAGCATATAATGAATCCATAAGTTCAACACAAAATGTTGTTTCATATAGTTATACAGAAGGAGATAGAATTAAATTTATAAGAAGATATGACGTTGACAATGTTCCACAAAATATACCAGCTCAATATGATTATGAAATAGTTGGAACCGTATCTACATTTAATTATAATATTGAAGTGCCAGTTCCATTGGCACCAGATTATAACACATACACGGCTACGGGAAATTTTTTAAAAATAAGATATCCTGAAAATGATATAGATATTAATTTTCAGTTCCCAGGAACTGCCGATTTTCAGCATTATGAGATTTTATTATATAATTACACTTCAAATGCTATATCAACTCAAAGATTATTTTATGAATTTGGAAAAGAATATGGTATAGGTAAGCCAGGAACCGAAGATAGATATCATTTTGGTTTAACGCAGTTGCCAAATGGAGGGGCAAAAATACCTGTTACAAATGGTGATTTATTTTATAGATTACGAACGGTGCCATATGACTTTGTGTTTGATTTGTTGTCTGAAACACAAACTATTATTTCTTCGGCAGCATTAAACCCTAACAGAAAAACTCAATCAATAATTGTAGATAATTCTCCAATATCAAATGATTCATTTGTATTGCAAACGCAGGTTGCGGGTCCAGGAAATTTAGGGGTTGGGGCTCCTCAGTTTTCAGATAATACTTATTTATTTTATAATAAATCATCAATTAGTGATCAAGTTAAAATAGTTGGAAATTTTTCTCTTACATCAACTTTTTTTACCGCAAGCGGTACTCCAACGGGTGATACTAACAATGTTATATTTTCAATGTATGTAGTTATTTGCACATCTACTACTAAATATTATTTTACTTTATTAAATTCAGAATTTAATACTATAAATGCGGATAAAAATTATGATTTTATTTGTAATAAAACCATAAGCGTACCATCAAATTCTAAAATGTGGATTGTTATTCAATCAGAAATAGTTAATCCAGGATCTTTAGCGTTAAATGTTGTAAACAATCTTGTTTTGTCTCAATATAATTTTAAATTTAATATATTAAGAAGAAAAGAAATTGCAATTATAGAGCAAAGTTTTAGCGATAATTATAATTTAGTTACTAATAGCAATGGAAGGCCATCTGTTATTGAGGAAAATGCAAAACAAACATATTTCCCTACATTGATAAGATTCGGAGGTGCATACCAAGTGAATACAAACATAAATCAGGTAAATAATTTTAAGTACGAGAATTTTGATGAATATGATAGAAGCTTTGGTGATGTAATCAGATTGCATGTTAGGGATAGATATTTGAAAGTTTATCAAAAATTTAAGGTTGGTAATGTTCCTATTTTAACTCAAATAGTTAAAGATAGCGCTAACAATCCTTTACAGGCTAACACCGATACTTTAATTAATAAAATTCAGTATTATGCTGGAGATTATGGGATTGGGGATGCAGGTACTAGTCTAGCATGGAATAATTTCTCTGATTACTTCGTAGATAACTATAGAGGGGTTGTTTGTAGATTAAGTCAAGATGGAATTACCCCATTAAGTATCTTGTATGGTACAAACGCTTTTTTTGTTCCATTGTCACAAGAATACAGGCAAGAGTTGAATAATGGCATTGTGCCTGAAGGTCAGGTATATACAGGGAACCCTTGCATATATGGTGTTTTTGATGCTTATACTAATAAGTATATTATTGCTATGGAAGAGATAAATAGATATGATATAGTTACAACATCAACTACTACCACAGCAGGGCCTACTACGACTACGACAACAACTAGTACGACTACAACTACAACAGCAGCTCCAACTACGACTACAACAACTATACCTTGTAATTGTGTTCAATTTGTAAACATTGAAGTAACAGGGGCAGGAAATGTAACATATGTAGATTGTAATGGTTCAGCACAATCACAACCGGTAGGACTTGGGCCAGAAGTTATTGGTTCGTCTCCAAATTGTGTGCAAAGAAACACATTAGGTGGAACTGCAACATTTACAATTGACTCATATGGACCTTGTTGTGCAATTGGAACAACTACAACAACGGCTGCACCTACAACAACTACGACTACAACCGCAGGGCCTACAACAACTACGACTACAACCGCAGGGCCTACAACAACTACGACTACAACCGCAGGGCCTACTACGACTACAACTACAACTACCGCTGCACCTACAACAACTACAACAACGGCTGCACCTACAACAACCACAACGAGTACAACAACTACAACACTAGCAAATGCGTTTGTAGATATTACTAACAATACTGCTGGTACAGATATTACTGATATTACAGTAAATGGGGTGCAAGTGACTGGTGTAGTATTCCCGGTAGTAGCTGGTGATGGAGCGTCTGGCTCAACTACACAGACTGGTGCATCTACAACAATTGTTGTATCTTATACAAATGTAGGTGGTGACTCTGTTGAGGTTATTGATACTGCATCTAACGTTACCTGTTTAAGTGCAACTTCAACATCTAGAGTATTTAGCGGACAAGTTGTAGCTATTGGAGGTACAGTTTCTATACAAATGTTTGACGGTTCTTGTTAGTAAGATATAAAATAAAATAAAATGACAAATTTAACATATCACCAGGATCCATTTAC
>JACCEA011180307.1_pt1 | contig 18699 bp, 16 predicted proteins | sample 7449851 | NCBI WGS metagenome assembly JACCEA01 (sample SAMN15323453, study PRJNA562643) | freshwater metagenome | isolation source: river surface water | place: USA:Blue River Watershed | collected 2017-08-18
CCCAGGTGGACGCCTTGCGGGCCTTGTGCGTGGACGCCGTGCACGCCGTGGGCCTGAGCCCCGTGGCCGAGCGCTTTCATGCCTTCGAGCCGGCGAAGCCGGGCGAGCCGGCCGGCATCACCGGCGTAGTGCTGCTGGCCGAGAGCCACCTGGCCGTGCACACCTGGCCCGAGCAGGGCGGCGTGACCTTGGACGTGTACGTCTGCAACCTGGGCCAAGACAACTCGGCCAAGGCCCAGGCCTTAATGGAGCGCCTGGTGGCGGCGTTTGCACCGGCGCAGTCGCGGGTGCAGGCCCTGCACCGCGGGGTGGCCTGAGGGCCACAGAGACCCCCCGCCCAACGGGCCTGAAGGTCACAATGCGTTCAAACCTTTGAACGCAGCCATGCCCACCCCGCTCGAGCAACTCGCGCAAACCTTCGCCGACTGCAAGCCCTTGTTTTTTGCAATGGCGGAGATGCCACGCCAGCAGATCTTGCTACTGCTGACCGAGCACCACGAGATGAACGTCGGCCAATTGGCCGACCGCTTGCCGCTGTCGCGCCCAGCGATCTCGCACCACCTCAAGATCCTGCGGCAGGCGGGTTTGGTGGAGGTTCGTCAGCAGGGGACCGAAAACTTCCACTTTTTGACCGCGGAGCCGGCGCTCGTATTGATCAAGTTGTGGGCGGAACAGATGCAGGCCTTGAACTGACCTGCCTCTACCGCTAGGTGCCCGCCTAGACCTGTGTCGCCTTGCCCATCTCGCACTGCGGGCCACCCAATAGAAAGCGCATGTAGGCCGAGCCCCCCAGGAACACGCGCTCTGGATGCACCAAACCCTCGCGCTCGAAAACCTGGTGGACCGCCGGCAACTGGGAGTAGCTCACGCCCGGGAACATGTGGTGGTAGGGATGCAATCCGAAGTTCAGGTTGGGCACCAACAGCCTTTCCCACCAGGACTGAAAGATGAGTGGCGTGGAAGCCAACATGTCGGCACCAGGCCGGTTGTATTCGTGCTCACAAAGGGCGCCCCAACGGACAAGCATGGGCAGAACGGCAACCAACGGCAGCAGCCAGTAAAGCGCAAACTGCGCCCACGTGTCTGTCCAAGTCAGGCCCAAAACCAAAGTCAAGAGCAGAACTGGACGAAGCCATCGAGGAGTTGGATTCCGTCTCTGGAATGTAAGCGTTGGCGTCTTCACTTGCTTGCCGCGCACCATCCGCCAGGTGTTCAGGAGCAGCAGATCGCTGGCAAAAAGTTTGAGCAACTCAATGCCCCGCTTGGGGGTCGCCCACTCTGCGCCGCTTTTGCGGATGAAATCTGGATCTGACGGCTGAAAGTAGTCGCGGTGGTGAGCCAAGTGCACTTGGGCATAGCCGTCTACCGACAATGCAAGCAGGGGGTAACCGCAAATGACGTTGGCGATCCAGTCGCCATATTTGCCGCCCAGCCCTTGGTGCGTTTGCTCGTGAACCAAGAGGCCCAGGACGTTCTGTCGCGTTGCGATGAGCACCACCGCCAGCGCTGTGATCCAGATGCTCTGGCTTGCCGATGCTGCCCAGATGGCCAGTGCCACCACGCACCAAGCGCCAAGCGCTGTCCGCATGAATGCGAGGGGGCGTGGCCCCGACATTTCCTTGATTTTGGTAAGCCCCTGCGCACTAAGCGCATCCTTGCCCCCACGCAAGGCGGATACGAGCCGGGCAGAAGGTTCGGGTGTTGTACTCATCGGAAGCAGGCCAGTCACGAAATCGGGCCCGCATTCTGCGGGGGAGTTCCGAGTCACCAACAGGACCGATCAGCCAGGAAAGCCTTTGGCCGCGGCAAGCCCCGCGTAGAAGGCCTCTTCGAACACCGAGTAGCCGGCCAGGTCGGCGTGCGCGAAACGCACCCGCCCGCGTGCACTGCGCAAGGCCGCCAGCGCCCCGTGCGCCACCTGGGCGCGCACGCCCGGCACGGGCACGGCCATGGCGTGGCCCCAGCGGGTCAAGCGCACGGCCTGCAGGCGTTCCAGGAGGTCGGGGTGCGTGGGGGTCAGCGCCGCGACCGCGCGATCGGCCCAGGCCGAGGCCGGTGCGTCCAGCAAGCGTTGGCGGTCGGCCTGGGGCAGGGCCCAGTACAGGCTCAGCACCTGCGGCCCGGGACGCGGGTCCAGGCTTTGGTGCTGCGCGTTCACGTAGCCCAGGGTGGGGCTGTCGCGCACCACGTTGTCCCACGCGGCCGGGGCGCCCACCCGGGGGGCCAGGGGGCCATCGAGCCACAGGTTCGCCACCAGCCATGGGGCCCGGGGCAGCGCGACCGCCGAGAGCGCTGCCGGGGGCTGGCGGAGCAGGCGTTGGGCGATGAACAGGGGCGTGGCCACGATGGCCCGCGCCGCCTGCCACTCTTCCAGGCCGTCGGGCCCGATGCAGCGCAGGCGAACGCCGTGTCGCTCCTCGTCGAGCTGCACCGCCAAGCGCTGCAAATGAAGCGACTCGCCCAGCTCGCGGGCCAGGCCGCGCACCAGCCAAGCGTTGCCATCGGGCGCGGTGAGCACCGGGGGCGCGGCGGCGTGGGGGTCATCGTCCTCGTCGCCGGGGGCGTGGAAGCCGTGACGGCTGGCGAAGTACTGCAGGCCGGCCCAGGCCGAGACGGTCGCGCTGCCGGCGCCGTAGTCGTCACGGCAGCAGTAGTCCAGGTACCAGCGCAGGCCCGGCTCGTCGAGGCCCTCCCGGTGGAGCCAGGCGTCGAAGGGTTCGGCGTCGAGCGCCGCATGGGCGGGCGTCCACGGCGCGCGGTGCGTGGGCAGGCCAAAGCCGATGCGGCGTTGGGCCTCGCGCACCCGGAGCGCAAAGCGGCGGCGCTGGGCCAGGGCGGCCGCGTCCTCGGTCGGCGGCAGCAGCCCAGGCTGCCAGGCGTGGCCGTCGTACAGGCGCTCGGACGGGGCGTGCACCTGCAGCGCCTCGTGGGCTTGCCAGCGGCCGGCCACGCGCTGGGCCGCGCCGAGCTCGACCAGCAAGTCCTGCAGCTCGGGCAGCTCCGGGCCGGGCTGGGGCAGGTAGTGCGCGCCGAGCGGGCAGGGCAGGCCGCGAACCTGGCCGCCTTGGCTGTTGCCGCCGGCCTGCAGGTCCCACTCGATCAGCGCCACATCGACGCCCCGCTTGCGCAGCTCCCGCGCGGCCGTGAGCCCGGCCACGCCGGCGCCCACCACCACCACCTGGGCGCTGCGCTGCCGGGCGCTGCCCTTGGGCGCGGCCGTGCGCAGCGCGTGGGCGCGAGCGGGGTCGGGGCCGAGCCAGGCCACGTCCAGCCCAAGGCTGGGCCGCTGGCAGGCGGCCAGGGGCAGCAGTGGCAGGGCCAGGGCGTGGCGGCGCTTCAAGCTAGAAACGGCGGTTGGACACGGCCGAGTGCGCCGTGATGCGGTGCGCCAGCAAGGCGCGAAGACGCTGCGGGCCCATGCCCGCGAGGCTGAGCAAGGCCGCCGGCGCGCCACAGCGCGGTGCAATCGGTCGGGCAGCGCTCTCACCCCAACGGTCAAGTGGGACGTGAGCGCCGAGGGGGGTGCGATCAAGGACTGGCATGCGGAATCAAGCGGTCAACGGCCGTTGTTAGGTTCAATGCACCGCGCCCCATTCGCGTTGGAAGTGCTCGACCAGCACCGGGTCGCTCAGGCGGTTGACGCCCCCGGGCACGCGGTCCATGTCGGGCGGGAAGTCCAGCATCAAGGGCAAGCTGGAGGCGTTCAGGAAGCGCAATCCCGCAGGCAGTTGCGAGGGGGGCTGCCAAGGTCGCTGGCCGGCCAGCACGAAGCCCCATTCGCCAAAGCTGGGCACGTGGGCGTGGTACGGGACGGTGCGCAAGCCCACGGCCTCCAGGGTGTCGACCACCGTCCAGAAGCTGTGCCGCGCCACCAGGGGCGAGGTGCTTTGCACCACCAAGTAGCCGCTCGCGTTCAGGTGCTCCATCACGCGTTGGTAGAAGCTGGTGCTGTAGAGCTTGGCCAGCGCATGGTTGCTGGGGTCGGGAAAGTCGGCGATGACGACGTCGAAGCCCTGCCCCGGCTGCGTTTCCAGCCACTGGTAGGCGTCGGCGTGGACCACGCGCACTTTGGGGTGGTTCAGCGCGTCGCCGTTGAGCCGGGTGAGCAAGGGCATGCGCCGGAACAGGGCGGTGATTTGGCTGTCGAGCTCGACCAGGGTGACCTGCTCCACGCTCGGGTACTTGAGGATCTCGCGCACGGCCATGCCGTCGCCGCCGCCCAGCACCAGCACGCGCTTGGGCGCGCCGTGCGCGGCCATGGCCGGGTGCACCAAGGCCTCGTGGTAACGGTACTCGTCGCGCTCGTGGAACTGCAGGTTGCCGTTCAAGTAGAGCTTGACGCCGGTGCGGCCCTGGGTGACGACGACCCGCTGGTAAGGGCTGCTTTGCTGCAGCACCATGGGTTCGCCGTAGAAGCGCTGCTCCGCCCAGCTGGTCAGGCGCTCGGCCCCCGCCCAGGCCAACAGCAGCACGGCCAGGGCCAGGGCCCCGCCGGCGGCCAACCACGAGCGTGCGCGCAGTTGGCCGCGGAACATCCACCAAGCCCAAACCGCCACGCCCCAGTTCATCAGCCCGAAGAACAGGCCGGTTCGCACCAGGCCCAGGTGCGGCACCAACAGCAGGGGGAAGGCCAGGGCCACCAGCAGGGCCCCGAGGTAGTCGAAGGTCAGCACCTGGCTGACGAGCTCGCGCAGCGAACCGCGTTCGCCCCCGGCGTGCGTTTTGAGGATGCGCAGGATGAGCGGGATCTCCAGCCCCACCAGCGTGCCCACCAGCAGCACCATGGCGTACAGCAGCACGCGGAACGCGGTCTCGGCGCCGGGTGGCAGCAGGCTGTGCGCGGCAAACAGCGCCATGGGCAGCAGGCCGCCCAGCACGGCCACGAGCAGCTCGATGCCCAGGAACTGGGCGACCAACTGGCGCTCGACAAACCGGCTCAGGTAGGAGCCGATGCCCAGCGCGAACAGGTAGCTGCCAATGACCGTGCTGAACTGCAGCACCGAGTCGCCCAGCAGGTAACTGGCCAGCGCGCCGGCCGCCAGCTCGTAGGCCAGGCCGCAGGCGGCGATGAGGAAGACGCTGAGCAGCAGCAGGGCCTCGGCCCAGCTGACGCGGTCGGACGGGTTGGGGGTCATCGTGTCAAGGCTTGCATGGGCCCCATGCGGGACGCCGCCCGCGCCGGGCCGCCCCAAGCGGGCGGCAGCCCCCTCGGTGGGTGGCACAGGCTCGCCGTCCAGGCCGAGCCGAAGCCTGGGGGCTCAATGGATCGCGGCAGCGACGATCAGGCCGATGGAGATGCACATCGCCGCCACCACGATGGCCAAGGCCATGTTGCGGTGTTCGACGATCTCCTCCCACAGCTTGTACGGGGTGATCTTGTCCACCACGATGAAGCTGACCCAGAAGATCGCGACGCCCAGCAGGGCGTACATCAGGGTGCCGCCCACGGCAGCGGGGGTGAGCCATTCGAGGGTCATGGTCGTGCTCCTAGGTTCGTTCGTTCACTTGTGGCCGCCGCCACCGAAGCCGCCGCCCCAGCTGCCGCCACTGCCGCTGCCAGAGCCGCCGTAGTAGCCCCCGCTGCGGCGCTGGTTGGCCAGGCAGGATTGGTACTCGGCGCTTTGCGCCCCGAAGGTTTGCTTGGTTCGGTCGCAAGGTTCGTCGCTGCAGGCCTTCATCAGCACCACCACGGCGATGGCGATGAGGGCGAACACGAGCAGGCCCTTCAGGGTGTCGCCCGCGCTGCTCAGCGGCGAGGCGTCGCGCTGGATCTGCTTTTGCTGCTGCGGGTTCAGCCCGAAGGCCTGGGCCACCTCGGCGGCGTCCATCGCGCGGCCCAGGCTCCAGGTGATCTCGTTGCCGCTGCGCTCGCAACTCAGGAACTGGTCGCCACGGCGGTAGTCGGCCACATCGCCGACTTCGTCGCGCTTGACGCGCCAGTAGAACTCGCCGAGCACGTGGGTCGTCACCGCCTGGTAGCGCTCGTGCAGGTTGAACTGTTGGCCCTGCCATTGCACGCCTGCGCCCACCGGGGTCGGGGCGCCGGTCAGCACCGAGACCACGCTCCAGCCTTCCTCGCTGTCGACCAAAAACGCGAAGCCGCGCTGACGGTTGTAGAGCAGGTACTCGCGCCAGAAGTACTGCTCGTCGTCGCCCCGGCTGCAGCGCTCCAGGAAGCCCACCACCTGCCACGGCTCGCGCGCGCCGCCCTTGAGCAGCGACAGCTTGCCGGTGCGCCCCAAGGGGATGGGCGGCTCCATGCCGATGGCTTGCTGGTGGTGGCGCAGGGCCTCGCCGGGGCCGCCCGAGAGGTCGACCACCGACTGGCATTGGCCGCAGGTGACCGACAGGGACTGGTTCAGTTGCGGCTGGATGGGGGCACCGCAGTGAGGGCAGGCCAGGCTGCGCCCGGCCCCGCCTTTGCCGAGGTCGGCCGCCGACTCCTCCCGCAGGTTGGCCAGCTTGAGTTGGCCCAGTTCCACAGGCCGCCCCACGCTCCAGCGCGGCGCTTCGCCCTCCACGTACTCCAAGGTGCCGACCGAATCGCGGCTGGAGCGCAGCTCGGCCACGAAAACCGCCTGCCCCAGCTTCGGGGGCTGGGGCAGCTCGCCCTCGGCCGCGTGCAGGGTGGCGGGGGTGAGGGCGGCCACGCGGTAGCCCTCGCCGTCGACCACCTGCTGGGCCCCGAGCACGAGCGCGGTCGGGGCGGGGGGCTGCGCCAGGGACAGCGGCCAGCTCATCACGAAGCGGCCGTTGTCCTCGCTCAACCAGGCGGACTTGCCGCTGTTGTCAAAGTAGGCGTGCCATTCGCTCCACCGGCCTCCGTCGTAGGCCAGCTGCACGCGGCCCAAGACGGTGAAGGGCTCGCTCTGCCAGGTGCCCTGGGTGCCGATTTGCAGCGGCGAGTAGTCCGCAAAGAGTTCGGCGCTCTCGCCGGTGCGCAGCAGCGCATCGCCATCGCGCAGCAGGGTGCTGCGGCAAAAGCTGCAAACGGCGCTGGCACTGTGCGCCGAGGCGAACTCGACCGGCGCGCCGCAGTTGGGACAGGCGGCGCGCCAGCGGCGTTGCGCAGGGGCTTGGTCGTCGGCCAAGGCGCGGTCGACGACTTACAGCTTCCCGAGCAGCTCCGCCTTTTTGGCGGCGAACTCTTCGTCGCTGAGGATGCCCTTGGCCTTCAAGTCACCGAGCTTCTCGATCAAGGCGATCACGTCCTCGGCCTTGGCGGCCACGGGCGCTGCAGCGGCCGCGGCGGCCGCTTGCACCGCTGGGTTCACGCCGGCCAAACCGGCTTGCATCTGCTGCGCCAGCACCTGGCCCATGGCCACACCGGCGCCCAGGCCCATGGCGTCGCCCATCACGCCGCCCCCGCCGCCGTTGGCCACGCCTTCGGCCATCTTGGGGATGGCTTGGGCGGTCTGGTACTGCATGAACTGGCCCATGTTGTTGCCGATCATGCCCATGCCGATCTTCTGGTCGAGGATCTTCTGCAGCTCCTCGGGCAGGGACACCGACTGCACCGTCACGGCTTCCAGCTTGAGGCCCAAGGCCTCGAAGGCCGGGCCCGTCGCGGCCTCCATGGCCTTGGCGAACTCGATCTGGTTGGCGGCCAGGTCCAGGAAGGGGATGCCGGACTGCGCGATGCCGTCGGAGATGTGCTGCAGCATCAGGCCGCGCAGCTGCCCGTCGAGGTCGGTGACGGTGTAGGTCTCGCGCGTGCCGCTGATTTCGGTGTGGAACTTCTTCGGGTCGACGATGCGGTAGGCGTAGTTGCCGAAAGCGCGCAGGCGCACCGCGCCGAAGTCCTTGTCGCGGATGGTGATCGGCTGCGCCGTGCCCCAGCGCTGGTCGATCTGTTGGCGCGTGCTGAAGAAGTAAACGTCGCTCTTGAACGGGCTCTCGAAGAGCTTGTCCCAGTTCTTCAGGTAGGTCAGCACCGGCAGGGTTTGCGTCGTGAGCTTGTGCGTGCCGGGGCCGAAGACGTCGGCCACCTTGCCTTCGTTCACGAAGACGGCCATCTGGCTCTCGCGCACGACGAGCTGACCGCCGTACTGGATTTCGAAATCCTTCATCGGGTAGCGCCAGGCCAGCGTGCCGTCGCCGCTCTCCGTCCACTGCAGGATGTCGATGAACTGTTTCTTGATGAAATCCATCAGGCCCATGGTGCGTTCCTCTTTTGCACGAAGCCGTCACGAGACGGCGGCCGCAGTATCCCCAAACCGCGCAGGGGATGGAGGAGGTCACGGCCAAGAAAAAAGCCCACCTGCTTGAACAGGTGGGCCCAAATCGCCCCCGAGGGGGGACGAGGAGACGATCGTCAGGCGGCGCGCTTGGCCGACTTGGTGGCCTTGGTCGCCGTGGCGCTCAAGGTTTGGAAGTTGGATTCGGCGACTTCGGCGACCTGCTTGGCGGCCTTTTGGGCCGACTCGAAGGCGTTGTTGGCGGCGGCCAGGCTGCTCTTGGCCAGGGCCACGACGTTTTCGGTGCCGGCCGGGGCGTTCTTGGCCAGGTTCTCCACCAGGCCGTCGAACTTCGACTTCACGTCGCCGAACTGCGACTCGGCCAGCTTGCCCAACTCGGCGCTGGTGCTCAGGCCGATGTCGGCCACGTGGCGGCCGTAAGCGGCCAGCTTCTCGCCGGTGGGTTGCAGCAGGCCGGTTTGCAGGGCGATCAACTCTTGGGCGTCCTTCACCGACAGCAGGGCGGCGGTGGTTTCGGCGGCCTCGGTCAGCGAGGTCTTGGCGACCTGCAGGTTCAGCTCGGCCAGCTTCTCGGCACCGCTGAAGGCGGTGGCGCCGAAGGTGAACGCGGCTTGGGCGTAGGACTTTTGGGCGGCGAGGAATTGGTCGGGGGTGATCATGGCAGGCTCCTGGTTGAGGATGGAGGGCAGTGTTTTGTGCACTGCAGCATGAAACGAAGTATAGGGACGGCAAGCCGAAAGGCAAGCACTTTTTTGCACTGCAACAAAATTTGCACATGCAGGTCTTTCATTTCGACGCGCAGCCGCTGCACCTGCCCGAGGGCCACCGCTTTCCGCACCACAAGTACCGCGCCCTGCGCGAGCGCTTGGCGGGCGTGCCCGGTTTGCGCCTGCAAGCGGCGCCGGCGGCCGCCTGGGACGCGGTGGGCCTGGTGCACGACCCGGCCTACATGGCGCGGGTGCGCGACGGCGGGCTGACGCCGGCAGAGCAGCGCGAGATCGGCTTTCCTTGGAACCCGGGCATGCCGGTGCGGGCCCTGCATTCCGTCGGGGCGACCTTGGCGGCCACCGAGGCGGCCTGGCGCGAGGGCGTGGCGCTGAACCTGGGCGGCGGCACCCACCACGCCAAGGCCGATGCCGGCGGTGGCTACTGCGTGTTCAACGACGTGGCGGTTGCCACGCGCTGGCTGCAGCGGCAGGGCTGGGGCCAACGCGTCGCCGTGATCGACCTGGACGTGCACCAGGGCAACGGCACGGCCTCGATCTTTGCCGGGGACGAGCGCGTCTTCACCCTGAGCTTGCACGGCGAGAAGAACTTTCCGTTCCGCAAGGTGGCCAGCAGCTTGGACGTGGACCTGCCCGACGACTGCGGCGATGGCGCTTACCTGTCTGCGCTGGACCAGGCCCTGGACGAGCTGGCACACCGCTTCCCGGCGCCGCAATTCGCCTTCTACCTGGCCGGGGCCGACCCGCATGAGGGCGACCGCCTCGGGCGCCTGCGCCTGAGCCGAGACGCCATGGCCGCACGCGATGCCACGGTCTTGCACTGGCTGTGGCAGCGCCAGGTGCCGGCGGTGGTGACCATGGCCGGCGGTTACCCCACGGACTTGGACGCCATGCTGGACGTGCAGGTGCAAACCGTGCGCTTGGCCCAAGGCCATTGGGGCCGATGGAAGAATGCCGCCGACCCTGTGGAGAGACCATGACCGCAACGACGCCCCCGATGAGCGTTTCCGACGCCCTGCACGCCCGCCACTCGGTGCGCGCTTTTTTGCCCACGCCGGTGCCGCGCGACACGATCGAGGCCATCTTGGCCGACGCGGCGCAGGCCCCGTCGGGAACGAACATCCAGCCCTGGCGGGTGCGGGTGCTGACGGGCGCCGCGCTGAAGCGCGTGGTCGACATGGCCCTGGCCATCCACAACGACCCGGCGCAAGCCGCCGCTCTGGAGGCCGAGTACTCGTACTACCCGCTGGAGTGGACCTCGCCCTTCGTGGACCGCCGCCGCAAGGTGGGCTGGGACATGTACGGCCTGCTGGGCATTGGCAAGGGCGACAAGGAGCGCATGCACGCCCAGCACGGCCGCAACTACTGCTTCTTCGACGCGCCGGTGGGCCTGATCTTCACCATCGACCGCGTGCTGACCCAGGGGGCCTGGGTGGACTACGGCATGTTCATGCAGTCCCTGATGCTGGCGGCCAAGGCGCGCGGGCTGGACACCTGCCCGCAAGCGGCCTGGATCCACTACCACCGCCAGTTGGCCGAGATGCTCGACTTTGCGCCCAACGAGATGCTGGTGTGCGGGATGGCACTGGGCCATGCCGACCCCGAGGCGGTGGTCAACCGCTTGCGCACGGAGCGCGCACCCGTCGCCGAGTTCACGACCTTCCTGGAGGCCTGATGCGCCGACTTGCCCTCACCTTGAGCTTGACCCTGCCGGGGATGGCCCACGCCGCCGCCCTCGACGCCAGCGCCTTCAACCCTTGGTGGGCCTTGCCCTTCGTGGGCATCTTGCTGTCCATTGCCCTGGGGCCATTGTTGGTTCCTGCCTTCTGGCACCACCACTTCGGCAAGGTGGCGGCCTTTTGGGCGGCCTGCTTTTTGGTGCCTTTGGCCTTGACCCAGGGCCTGGCCGCCACGGGCGGTGCGGTGGTGCACACCCTGCTGGCCGAGTACATCCCCTTTACCTTGCTGCTCTTGGCGCTGTTCACCGCCTCGGGCGGCATCTACATCCGCGGCAACCTGCACGGCTCGCCGGCGCTGAACACCGGGATCATGGCCGTGGGGGCCCTGCTGGCCAGCGTGATGGGCACCACCGGCGCCTCGATGCTGCTGATCCGGCCGCTGATTCGGGCCAACGACAACCGCAAGCACGTGGTGCACGTCATCGTGTTCTTCATCTTCATCGTCAGCAACGCCGGCGGGGCGCTGACGCCGCTGGGCGACCCGCCCCTGTTCCTCGGCTTCCTGCAAGGCGTGAGCTTCTTTTGGACGGTGCGCGAACTGGGCCCCGAGACCTTGTTCGTGGTCGGCACCCTGCTGGCGATGTTCTTCGCCATCGACACCTACTGGTACCGCAAGGAAGGCGTCACGCCCGTCGACCCCACGCCCGACTCGCCCCGGCTGGGGCTCGATGGCGCCATCAACTTCCTGCCCTTGGCCCTGGTGGTCGGCTTGGTGCTGATGAGCGGGCTGTGGAAGCCCGGCGTCGTTTTCGAGGTGGCCGGCACGCCCGTCACCTTGCAAGCCGTGGTCCGAGACCTGGGCCTGCTGGGCGTGACCCTGCTGTCCCTTTGGATCACGCCGGCCGGCGTGCGCGAAGCCAACCAGTTCGGATGGGCGCCGATGCAAGAGGTGGCCAAGTTGTTCATCGGGATCTTCCTCACCATGGTCCCCGTGCTGGCCATGCTGCAAGCCGGGCTGAACGGCCCGTTCGCGGGCCTGGTGCGGGCGGTCTCGGACGCGCAGGGCGCGCCGGTGCCCATGGCCTACTTCTGGGCCACGGGCTGGCTGTCGGCCTTCTTGGACAACGCCCCCACGTACCTGGTGTTCTTCAACCTGGCCGGCGGCGACGCCCAGGCCTTGATGGGCGCCGGCTCGGCCACCCTCGCCGCCGTGTCGGCCGGCGCGGTGTTCATGGGGGCGATGAGCTACATCGGCAATGCGCCCAACTTCATGGTCAAGGCCATCGCCGAAGACCGCGGCATCCGCATGCCCAGCTTCTTCGGCTTCCTCGCTTGGAGCTTCGGGCTCTTGCTGCCGGTGCTGGCCCTGATGGCCTGGATCTGGTTCCGATGAAGCCGCGCCTGCTCGTCGCGCGTCGCCTGTTTCCCGACGTGCTGGCGCCCTTGGCGGCCGCCTACGAGCTGGACGTGCACGACAGCGACCAACCCCTGCCGCCGGCCCCCCTGGCCGCGCGCCTGCAGGGGTGCTGGGGCCTGCTCGGTTCGGGCACCGAGCGGGTGGACGCCGCGCTGCTGGCGGCCTGCCCCACGCTGCAAGCGGTGGCCCTGGTCACGGTGGGCTTCAACAACCTGGATCTGGCGGCCTGCCGCGCCCGGGGCCTGCGGCTCAGCAACGCCCCGGGCGTGCTGACCGAGGCCACCGCCGATTTCGGCCTGGCCCTGCTGCTGGCGGCGGCGCGGCGGGTGGGAGAGGGCGAGCGCTTCGTGCGCGCGGGGCAGTGGCAGGGCTGGGCCATCGACCAGTTCGCCGGTGCCCCGGTGGCGGGCACGACCTTGGGCGTCGTCGGGATGGGGCGCATCGGCACCGCCATCGCCCGTCGGGCGCGCCATGGCTTTGGCATGCGCATCGTCTACAGCCAGCGCAGCGCTTCGCCCGAGGCCGAGGCGCTGCAGGCCCAGCACCTGCCCCTGCCGGACCTGCTGCGGCAGGCCGACCACGTCGTCGTGATGGTGCCCTATGGGCCGGACACGCACCATTTGATCGGCGCCTCAGAACTGGCCTTGATGAAGCCCAGCGCCACCCTGGTCAACCTGGCCCGCGGGGGCGTGGTGGACGATGCCGCCTTGGCCGCGGCGCTTCAGCAAGGGCGCTTGGCGGCGGCCGGCTTGGACGTGTTCGAGGGCGAGCCCGCGGTGCACCCGGCGCTGCTGGCCTGCCCGAACGCGGTGCTCACGCCGCACATCGCCAGCAGCACCCTGCCGACGCGGCGCGCCATGGTGCAGCTGGCGGTGGACAACCTCTTGGCCTGGGCCGAAGGCCGCCCTGGCCCCACCCCGATTTAAGAGGCGAGGTCGAGCTGCAGTTGGCGGCTCTGCCGGCCCTTTTCGCCGGCCCCTTCGCCGCTGGACTGGCTGCTGCGGCGCACGGCCACCAGGCGTTCGCCCACGACGGTGAAATGGGTCTCTTCGGTGGACTTCATTTCGAAGGTGATGACCATCATGGCGCGGCCCGAGATGGTTTGGGTCTGGCGCGCAGCCAAGGGCGTGCCATCCGCCGCCACCCACACCTCTAGCAAGTTGCTGAACTTTTTGACGTACTTGTCGGGCTGACGAAGGGGCACGTCGAAGCTGACCACGCGAGCCGCCTGGCCCTGCCACGCTTCCGCCCGCTCGCTCTTGAAGGTGGCGCGGTTCAAAGTGCGCAGCAGGCCATCGGCGGCGCGGGTCATTTGGCGCACGTCCTGGTAGGCCAGGCCCGACAAGCCGGTGGCAGTCGGCGTGCTGGCTTTGGGATTGGCATCCTTCGCTGTGTCTTCCTGCAAGGCCTTGGCCAAGACGGGCTGGGGGTAGGTCACGCGCAAGCCCTGGGGGCCATCGTCAAACGCGACTTGGGCCGCGCCGACGTCGTTGCGCGCATCGTCCTGGCCTTCGTTCTGGCGGTTTTCGCTCTTGACGCTGATCTGGCCCTTGATGGGCGTTTGGCCTTGCAGTCGCACGAGCGCGGCCTTGAGGTCGCTCAGGGCGTCGGCGCGGGCGTCGACGGACAGGCTGAGTCCAGCGGCAAGGGCGAGGGCGAAGCAGGCACGATGGGAAGGGGACATGGGCATCAACGCAAGTGGGTGTCAAGAAACTGAAGGAGCAAGCGCCCGACGGCATCGGGGTCGCTGCCGAAGTCGGCATGGCCGGCCCCGGGGATGACGTGCAAGCGGTGCGGCGCGTTGACCGCCGACAGCACCGCGTTCAGGCGCTGGGCTTGGGTCACCGGCACGATGGGGTCGTGCTCGCCGTGCAAGATCAAGGTGGGCGGGTTGTCGGGGCGCGCGAAGTGCACCGGGCTGGCTTCGTCGAGCATGGCCGCGCTGAGCGGCACGCGCCCCATCAAGACGCCCACCGCGCGGCGCGTTTCGTCGCTGTAGCGGGCGGCGTCGCGCAGGTCGGTTGGCGCGCCGTGGGTCACCAGGGCGGCGATGCGGGTGTCCCCACCGCGGGGCTGCCCTTGCCCTTCGAAGCGCGGGTCGTTCGGCGTGTAGGCCGCCAGCGCGGCCAGGTGGCCGCCGGCCGAGCCGCCGAGCAGGGCGATGCGATCGGGGTCGATGTCCAGTTCGCTGGCGTGGGCCTTGAGCCAACGCAGCGCGCACTTCACGTCGGCAAGGTGCTCGGGGTGGCGCACGGCGGGCGACAGTCGGTAGTCCACGGTCAGCCCGGTGTACCCCTGGCCGGCCAGGGCGTGCATGAGGGGGGCGAAGTCCTCGCGCGCGCCGCCGCGCCAACCGCCGCCGTGCACGAAGAGCAGCGCGCGGCGCTTGTGCGTGGTTCGGTCGGGGCGGACCAGGTCGCCCCGCAGGGTCTCGCCGGCCACCTCGCACACCGGCAGGCCCGCTGCCGCTTGGGGACCGCTGGACAGGGGCGGGATGCGGGTCGTCGGCCCTGGGCTGGGGGCGCAGCCCGGCGCGGTGGCCAGGCCCATCGACACGAGCAGCAGGGAGAGGAATCGGCGCATGGGTCGGGATTGTGGCCAGCCCGCAGCGCGGCATGGGGCCCGCCGCGACAATCTGCGAATGCCTTGGTTCGAACTGCTGATTGCGGCCCTGGCACTGCTGAACGCGGTGCTCCTGCTGCTCCTCTGGCGCCGCCCAGCGCCGGCCCCCGATCTCCAACCCCTGCAGCAAGCCCTGCAAGCCACCGAGCGCAACCTGCGCGATGACACCCAGCGGGCGGCGCAGGCCACGCGCCAAGAGTTGTTGGGCCAGCTGGGCCAGTTCCAGGGCAGCCTGCTGAGCCAAGCGGGCGAGGCCACGCGCACCCAGAACGAGCAGATCGATTCGCTGCGCGTGCAGGTGGCCGGGCTGCAGCAGGGCCTCTTGGGCGGCCTGGCCCAAACCACCCAGGCCTTGAACCAAAGCCAGGCCGCGGCCCGAGAGGCGCAAGATGCTGCGTTGGTGCGCAGCAGCACGCAGTTGCGCGAGCAGCTGCAGGCCCTGACCACGGCCAACGAGCAGCGCATGGCCGACCTGCGCCACGCCGTGGAGCAGCGCCTGACGGGCATCCAGCAAGACAACGCCGCCAAGCTGGAGCAGATGCGCCAGACGGTGGACGAGAAGCTGCACGCCACGCTGGAGCAGCGCCTGGGCGAGAGCTTTCGCCAGGTGGCCGAGCGCCTGGAGCAGGTGCACCGGGGCCTGGGCGACATGCAGAACCTGGCGCGCGACGTGGGCAGCTTGAGCCGCGTGCTGACCGGCGTGAAGACACGCGGCGTGTTCGGCGAGGTGCAACTGGCAGGCCTGCTGGAGCAGGTGTTCACGCCCGAGCAGTACGGCCGCGAGGTCGTCACCGTGCCCGGCAGCAACGCGCGCGTGGAATTTGCCGTGAAGCTGCCCGGCCAGGGCGAGGCGCCGCTGTGGCTGCCCATCGACGCCAAGTTCCCCCGCGAGGACTACGAGCGCTTGCTGGACGCCCAAGAGCGCGCCGACGCCCCCGCTGCCGAGGCCGCCGGGAAGGCCTTGGAAGCCCGATTGCGCCTGGAGGCCAAGACCATCGCCGACAAGTACCTGGCGCCGCCGCACACCACCGACTTTGCGCTGCTCTTCGTGCCCACCGAGGGCCTGTACGCCGAGTGCCTGCGTCGCCCCGGCCTGTTCGAGGCCTTGCAGCGCGAGCACAAGGTCATGCTGACCGGGCCCACGACCTTGCTGGCCACCCTGGGCAGCCTGCAGATGGGCTTCCGCACCCTGGCGCTGGAGAAGCGCAGCAGCGAGGTCTGGGCCGTGCTGGGCGCCGTGAAGACCGAGTTCGGCAAGTTCGGGGACGTGCTGGCCAAGACCAAGAAGAAGCTGGACGAGGCCAGCAAGACCATCGACGACGCCGAGGTGCGCACGCGGGCCATGGCGCGCAAGCTCAAGGGCGTGGAGTCGCTGCCCGAGCCGCAGGCGCAGGGATTGCTGTCGCTGGGCGCCGAGGCCGAAACCGACGAGCGGGGCGACGAGGCTTGAGCCGCTTGCCCGCGGGCTTCCTGCGGCTCATCGGGGCCCTGATGGCCCTGCACGCCACGATGGCGGTGGTGCGGGTGACCTCCACGCTGTGGTTGTTGAAGACCGGGCACAGCGCCTTCCTCGTCGGCGTGATGCTGGCCTTGGTGTCGCTCACGCCCGCGCTCTTGGGCGCGCCCGCCGGCGCCTGGGCCGATCGCTTCGGGCTGTGGCGACCGCTGGTGGGGGGCTCGGCGTTGGCCGGCCTGGGCGTCGTGGCCGCCTGGGCCTGGCCCAGCGTGCCCACCTTGGTCCTGGCCGCACTGGGCACCGGGGCGTCCCTGGCCTTGTCCGCCGTGGCGGTGCAGCGAGAGATCGCCCTCATCGCCCAGGCCCAGCCCGACGGGGGCGTGCCCTCGCAGGCGCTGTACAGCTGGGCGGCCATGGGGCCGGCGATGTCCAACACCCTGTCGCCGGTGGTCGCGGGCTTCCTGATCGACCACCTGGGCTTTCGCTACGGCTTCTTTGCCGGGGTGCTGCTCGCTCCTGTCGGCCTGCTGCTGTTGCGGGCGCACCGCCACCGGCCGTGGCCGGGCGCGGCGCGCCATGCCAGCCTGATGCCGGCCTGGGACCTGCTGCGCCAACGCCCCTTGCGCGCGCTGCTGGTGCTGAACATGGTGCTGGCCGTGGCCTGGGACGCGCACACCTTTGTCGTGCCAGTGCTGGGCCATGAGCGCGGCTACTCGGCCTCGACCATCGGGCTGCTGCTCGGGGCCTTTGCCGTGGGCGTGGCCTTGGTGCGCTTGGCCATCGTGCGCTGGACGGGGGCCTGGAGCGACCGCACGGCCATCCGCGCGGCGCTGCTGGTCACGGCCTCGGCCCTGGGGGCCTACCCCTGGCTGCCCGGGGTGCCTGGCATGGCGCTGGGCAGCTTCCTGCTGGGCATGGCCTTGGGCTCGGTGCAGCCGACCATGTTGGCGGCGCTGACGCACATCACGCCGCCCGAGCGCCACGGCCAAGCCCTGGGTCTGCGCATGGTGCTGACCAATGGCGCCGCCATCCTGATGCCCCTGGCCTTCGGCGCCGTGTCCAGCCTGGCCGGCGCGGCCGCGCCGATGAGCCTGATGGCCCTGGTGGCCGCGGCCTGCTGGCCCGCCACCCGGCCCTTGAGCCAAAGCCCGGGTGGCACGCCAAGCGTCAAGGACTGATCACCACACCGTCAGGCGCGGCTCGGCCACCATGGGGTCGCCGGCCTGGCACTGGAAGGCCTTTTGGAAGGCCTCGGTGTGCGCCATCGGAATCAGCACCCGGTAGCGCGGCGGCGAGTGGCTGTCGGTGCGCAACTGCTGGATCATGGCCTCGGTGCGGTACTTGCTGCGCCACACCAGGGCCTGGTTGACGAAGAAGGCCTGGGCCGGTGTGCGCCCGTCGGCGCGGGGGGGCGCCGGGTGCCGCGCCAGCGAGCGCTGCAGGGCGTCGAAGGCGATTTGCAGGCCGCCCAGGTCGGAGATGTTCTCGCCCAGGGTCAGGTCGCCGTTGATGCGGTGGCCGGGCAAGGCCTCGACGCCGCCGTACAGCGCCGAGACCTTGGCGGCCCGCTCGCGGTAGGCGGCGGCGTCTTGCGGCGTCCACCAGTCGTTGAGGTTGCCCTGCCCATCGAACTGACGGCCGCGGTCGTCAAAGTGGTGAATGATTTCGTGGCCGATCACCATGCCGATGCCCCCGAAGTTGCTGGCGTCGTCGGCCTGGGCGTCGAAGAAGGGCGGCTGCAGGATGCCCGCTGGGAAGGTGATCTCGTTCAAGCCCCCCGCGAAGGCATTGACGATGTGCGGGCTGGTGAACCAACGCGTGCGGTCCACCGGCCGTCCCAGGTCGTTGAAGCGCTGCGCGCTGGCCCACTGCGCGCCGCGCAGCAGGTTGCCGGCCAGGTCGTCCGGCCGCGTCACGAGGCCGGTGTAGTCGGGCCAGCGGGCCGGCGCGCCGATCTTCAGCGACATGGCGTCCAGCTTGGCCAGGGCCTTTTGCTTGGTGGCCTCGCTCATCCAAGGCAGGCCGCGCACGCGAACCCGCATGGCTTCCTTGATGTCGCTCACCAGTTCGGCAGAGCGCTTGGCGGCTTCGGCCGGAAAGGCGGCCTGCACGAAGACCTCGCCCAGCAGCTGCGCCAGCGGCGCGTTGCCGTAGCGCCCGCCGATGGCCTCGACCATGCGTTCGCTGCGGGGTGCGGGGGCCTGCAGGCCTCGCTGGGTCTTGCCGTGGTACTCGAAGTGCGCCTGCTGGAAGGCCCGGTTCAAGCCGGGGGCGTAGGCGTCCAGCACGCGCACGGCCAGGTAGTCGCGCCACACACCCAGCTCGGTGTTTGCGGCCTCTCGCGCGACGGCCGCCAGGAACTCGGGCTGCCCGACCACGAAGCGCGCGGGCGCGCGCTCGGGCAGCTTCAAGGCTTGGATCAAGGCGGCCCAGTCCAGCTCCGGCGCCTGCGCGCGCAGGCTGGCGGCGACGTGCGGGTGGTAGTTGGCCCGCGGGTCGCGCAGTTGGGTGCGGGGCGTGCTGGCCTGGGCCAGCCGGGCTTCGAAGGCCGCCAAGGCGTCCAGTCGCGCGGCGTCGGGGGCCTGGCCTTGCCAGGCGGTTA
>JACCEA012542007.1_pt1 | contig 18693 bp, 18 predicted proteins | sample 7449851 | NCBI WGS metagenome assembly JACCEA01 (sample SAMN15323453, study PRJNA562643) | freshwater metagenome | isolation source: river surface water | place: USA:Blue River Watershed | collected 2017-08-18
CCATTGAGATGGTTTGAGTACGGGTAATGTTTGCATGTTCGAATTGATTTTTGAACAAGATTACAGCCTTTCCATTTACCAAAAGTGCGTTTTGCAAGCTTGTAATTCGAAATGCACCTATTTTAAAAAACCAAATCAATAGCTACTATCCCTTGTGGTGAATCCCCTTCCATTTCAACCAATACTTTTTGACAAGCTTTTTCCTCGCGCTAAGCCTACCATCCGCTGGCCTAACTTCCTCCGCGGCGGGAAGTCTTCTTTTTTATGTCGAATTTCCAACGCTGAGTAGAGCATGAAGAAGTGGGGAAAACTAGTTCCTAGAGTCGGCTGGCCTGCCGCAGCGTGCTCTTTGTGTATCCCCTACTTTGCAGCCTGTTCCGCAGGATTGCTGGGATTTATCCAACTAGATCCGCGGGAAAGAACCTAATATTCACGCCATCAAACCTCCACTCCCAGTTCTCCGAGCAGCTGCTCAAAGGCCTCTCCTTGGTAGGTAAATCCACCGGAACCTTGGTGAACGGCCTCCTTAAAGGCACGAATCGCTGCCATAAAGCCCTCCGGTAAGCGGCTCTGAGTAGAGTTGATTCGAACAAGCTGTTGCTCCTCCTCAGACCAAAAGAGGGAATGGTGAATTCCACTCAAAGGCGATCCCGAGAGGGATACCAGATACAGCTCGCGGTACCCCGCAAACTCCTCGAAATACACTCCTGGCGCCTTCTCCTCCATCGCCTCCAGCAATGCCCCTAGAGAATATCGAAACCCGCCAATGTAGGCACCCCCGCTCTGCAAAAGATCTGGACTCAAAAGATAGTACTCCCCTCGGCTAAGCACCTGCTGCCGATTTGCAAACAACAGCTCTCGATGCGTGGAAAACAACTCCTGCAGGCGAAGTTGGGACTGAATCACTCGCGGCGAAGTGATACACTTCGCATACACGCTTGCGCTGAGCGTGACCTCATCGCCCACAATCTCATAGGCATTGTCTCGAATCGTGGCCTTGGGCACCCAAGTCACTAGGGTATTCGCATCAAGAAGTAGGTAATCGTCTTCCCGCTCTCCTACGATTTGGCAGGTGTAGTTGTCGGTACGCAGGCTCCAGCGCTGTTCGTCGAAGGGTAATTTTCTCCCGTATCGGGTGGTCAATGTTTTCATGGATTCCTCCTGGTTTTGGTTGTGAATAAAAAAGCATACGAAGCCTTGAAAGCATTCAAGTGCTGGGTAAGCACACCAAGAAAAGAGGAGGTTTTGCAGGGAAACGTTTTTGGTCTGCAGGACCCACATCGTTTGACCACCGTGGCGTTTGACTCGGTTGGTACCAGTATTCTGGTTCTTGATGATAATGCAAAGGTAAACAAGTTTTAAAAAAATAAAAATTCGGTGTTAGCGATTCACTTCACTAACACCGAAGGAGGATCGGCTCTCTTACCCGCCGTACATACTTGGATCAGGACGGTGGGGGTTTTCCCAGTTGGCGGCCTTAAGAAGATCCTGTGGGGTTTCAAATTCGGAAAATCCTTCTCCCCCTTTTCCTTCAAACCACATCGGCACGCCTTTGCTCGCTTCAATAGTACCCTTTCTTGCAAGCCAGATGGATTCAATCACAGCTAAATAAGAACCCTTCAATTTTCCATCATCTCCAACTCCGACAAATTCATCAAAAGTCAAAAACCCACCGTTCTCCTGATGGAGGGTTAACCGGTTGACGTTTGCATCTCCAGCATATTCCGTTTCAAATTCCAATTCGGAGACCCGATCCCATGGAAAAATGGCATTGATGTCTACCTCTCCTTCCTTATTCTTAAACATGGAATAAAATCCATTCTTATCGATAAATACAAAGGAGGCAACATCTTCTTTCCAAATGCAAAAGGGGACAATCCACCACACTCTTTTGACATGATTAAATAACTCTTCTGGCGCGTAATTTAGGACTGGAATAATTTTTTCATTGGCCACACGGTTAGCGATCTCCAAAAGTTCTTCCGGACTAAAGGCAGGGCAAATTTCTTCCGTGCTCAAGTCTTCAAACCATTCTGGAATAAATCCAGAGATACCACCCACCCAGCCGTACACTTCGGATTTTGTCTGCCACTTGTAGGCATACTTATCTAATTTCTTTGTATCGATGTTTTGTCCCCACCAGGCGATCATGGGATAGCCCAATTCTTCATCGGACTCTTCTTCCTCTTCTTCACTTTCCTCGCTCGCATCCTCTTCGGTTTCCATGCTCGCCAGGAAGGAAGCTAGGTCTAGTCCATCTTTTGCTTCTTCCCTTTCTTCTGTAGAGGAGCCCTCCCCATTGACGTTTTCAGGTTCATTTATATTAGAGAAGGCATACACATAATTTTCTCCACAATAAAACAATACGATGGTATCTGGATTTTCTTGCTGCACCAGGGATTTTACCCAATCTACTTCTGATGCTCCAATTAATTCTGCAAGATCAGTCCATACCGTGTTTGAGTTTAATTGGATTATTCCGGTGATGTAAATAAAATCCCCAAAATGATCCGTGGAACTTAAGGTGCTGATTAAATCAGCAGCATCTATCTTGACTACCACGATATTCCCTTTTTGCGAATAATCCTCGTCTAATACTTGTAAAATGTTATCCGAACCCTGTTTCTCTATGAATTTTTTGATCACTTCGTCAAGACTGGTATCTCCTTCATCCTCCTCATTGGATTCTTCTTCACTCATGTCGCCTTCTAATTCTGCCAAAAAATCATTCAAGTCAAGAGGCGCACTGCTTTTAGGTGCTTCCTGAAAAGCCTCTTCGCCAAGTACGTTTTCATCCTCGGATTTACCTACTAGGCTAAGAATTTGTTCCAATTGTCCTTCCATAGGAAGATTAATTACCCCTTGCTTGAGCAAACTCGAAAAATTGACAAAGAGGTCCGGTGAAGGAGCATTTTTGCAGGGCTCCTTCAATACAAGAGGATCCGCCCCACTTTCGATGAGAAAAAGGGCCATTCCTAAAAATCCGTTAATGAAGGCCACTGTCAATGGCGTGCCGCCCTGCTTACTGAAATAGATATTGTCATCGTTCAATCTTCGGTTGACATCCGCCCCATTCTCAACCAGGATTTCCACACAGTCGAGGTGACCTCCGGCCGCTGCCAGGAAGATAGGGGTATACCCATCTTCGCCAACTACGTCTGCATTTGCTCCAGCCTCGAGTAGATAGGCCAGGATTTCGTCTTTTCCATCCCATGCGGCAAAATGAACCGCAGTGTATCCTTCTCCATCGTCAAAACTTGCATTAAGGTCCACCCCTGCGTCTACCAAATCCACAATTCGTTGATCGACTTCCGTAAAGGTGCAGACATAGGAAATCAATTCATTGGTGATTAAGGTATCCCCATTGAATTGAAGAACTGGGTTACCCGCTTGTACATAAGCGGCCACATAGTCGATATTTCCCTGCAAATAGGCAGTTACCGCTTGGTCAAAGGTGTAAGCTTCCGATTTGGGTTGATGAATACCTACGCTTGGTGCTGATTTCTGTCCAAGTACTTCGATGAATTTTAGCGTTGCTTCAATAGCCGTCTGCAGATCCGAAAATTCAGGATTGCCATTGAGGCGAATCCCTTGTGCGTATTTTTCTAGGTGAGCGCCACCAGTTAAAAGCGCCTGCTCTACAAACTCATCCTCTCGACAATAAAAGCCGATTTTTATCCGTCCCTTTCCGGTATTAAAAAAAATATGTGTTCCTTTTTTCGGGTGAATAGATGGAACATGAATGTCCAAATAATTATCGACATCTATTTTTTTGATGATTGCCTGTGGAAAATGATGAAGTAAAGATTCGGCTAACAAATGTTGGGTAGAAGGAATTGACATAGCTATAGGAGTATGGGAAAAGCTAGTTAGGAGTTAGTAATTAAACCAATTTTATATAAAACCAAACCACAACTTTCAATTGGTAAGAAGTTGAGAAAAACAGGAGGATGATTTTATAAAAAACAGGAAATCAAAAAATCAAATTGGTACAAAAACAAAACAGCTCTCTAGAGCTGTTTTGTTTTTAAAATTAGTTATGATTAAACAGCCAAGTGAGATGCTGCCATCTTAAATAAAGAGCTTTCGTTGTCATGAATAGCTCCATCAGCCTTGGCAATTCTAGCTAATTCTACTAGAATTCCTTTTTTCATATCCGCATCAAATTTTCCTGCGAAGTAAGCAAGACCAGCATGCAAATAATCTACTCTTTCTTGGAAAGAAAGTGATTTTGCAACCTCTAGTGCTCTCCCTATGTAGGGTTCCACGTCATTATCTGTGAAATTTGAAGCCGCGTCAAGGACAGTTGCAATTTCCTCATCTGTAAAATTACCATCTGCTGCCGCCATTTCTAAAAATAGCATCATCAAAGTACCCATTTCGCCTAGGCTGTCAAAGATTTCTTGGTTGGTCATGTTGTGTTGGTGTTTAAGGGTTGATTCATTATACATCTCAAAAGTAAAAATGTTTAGTAGGATTGAAATTTTTTATTTAAAATATTTTTTAAATCTATAGTAATTGTATCTGAATGGCAGGATTGTCCACATTAGTACAATCCTTCAATTCAGTGAATAAAGCTTACGCATCAATCAAATAAAAACCTACTAGACACTTACCTTGATACTCCTATTTATGAAAAATTAGCTAACAGATCCTAGAAAAACATCTTATAAATTTTACCCCTGTTTCCAAAAGATTATTAGTTGAAAGTAGGCAAAACAAATTATTTGGATGTAAATTTGCAGTTAATTACCTGTATAAAAACTTGTTATAGCATATGGGCTATAATTGAGGAATAAGAAGTATAAAAGTTAATAAGTTTTAGTCATCACAATAAATTTAGTCAACATGAAAAAATTATCCGGAGTAGTAGTACTTCTAATCAGCGGATTACTCGTGTCTTGTGGATTAGTTACCTCACGAGACATTTCCCTAATTCCTGTGGAAAATGGAGATGCATTTCAATACATCGACAAGGAAGGCAAGATCGTGATCAATCCTCAATTTTCCTCCGCCACCGTTTTTAGAGACGGCATGGCGCTAGTGAAAAGCACAGGAGACAAGGCCAAATGGGGATTTATCAATGAGGAAGGAAAGTACGTCATCCAGCCTACCTTTAAGAATGCTACAGTATTTTCGGAAGGCCTGGCTTGGGTTGTATCTGATAATGGAGCGCCAACTGCGATCAATAGCAAAGGAGAAGTAATCATTACCTTACAAGATGCAGAAATCGTAAACATCTTCCAGGAAGGACTTGCTGCATTCAGCATCACACAAGAATCCAAAGTGAAGTGGGGTTTTGTGGACAAGGAAGGAAAAGTAGTCATTAGCCCTCAGTTTGCTGCTACAGCTAATTTCTCCAATGGTAAATGTGCGGTACAAAATGAAGAAGGAAAGTGGGGATACATCGACAGCGAAGGAAAAATCGCCATTTCTTACCAATTTGACGAAGCTGAAAAATTCAGTGACGGTCAAGCGGTAGTAAAATTTGACGGAAAATCAGGTGCAATTGATGAGGCTGGCAAATACATCATCAACCCACAATTTGATGGCATGGGAGAAGATGGGGACATGTACCTCATTGAACAAGGCGATAAGTGGGGATGGGCATCAAGAGATGGAAAAATCTTGATCAATCCTCAATTCGCAGCTGCTATGACCTTTAATGGAAATGACATCGCGCCCGTACAGATGGGTGAAACCTGGGGTTTCGTCGATAAAGAAGGAAAAATCAAGATTAACCCCCAGTTTAAGGTTGCCATCCCTTTTATAAGTGGCTTTGCAACCGTATTGAGCGGAGAAAAGGTAGGATTTATTGATGTAGAAGGCAAATACATTGTCAATCCACAATATGACGGGATTGCTACTGACATGCTTAGCTACATCTTGGATGGAAGCTCAGAATACGAGAGCGTAGAAACTGACTTCTTTAATATCGCACCAATCGTAGCGCGAATCAACCTGACTTCTCCTGAAGGCTTGACTCTTTCAAGTACGGTAGGTGACGTGATTACCAAATTGAAAATCACTGAAGAAGCATTTAGCGAATACACAACGCAACATATCGTTTTGGACGATGTATCGATCACCAATGACGCATCCCTAGATTTCTCCGTATGGGCAAGTTCACATAATGAGGTGCCAGACGGCTGGTACACTGTATCCGTATTCAATTCGGCTGCTCCAGTACAAGGGTATGTCTATACGATCGACTTGGCAGGAAGAGGCTTTGAAAAGGCTGAACAAGTGGTAGAAGCCATCGAAAAAACGATCAAGGGTTTGACAAAGGATGAAGTTGAATCGGCAGAGGAAGGCTACATCGTCTACAAAAACGACACGCAACACATCTACTTGCAAACCAGCGGTAATCAGGTAATCGTCACGATTCTGAGAGCTGATCAGGTGAGCACAGAGGAAGCGTACTAATTCAATACCTTGAACTAATTTACTTCCCCTAGGCTTGGCTTGGGGGAAGTTTTTTTTTCAAACTTTCCAAGAGTTAACCGAAAGACCAAACGCTAGAAAAACATTCACTCTTTTTTCTTGTTAGCCATTCAAATCACCCCAATACACATGAAAATAACGCTATCCCTATTCTTCGCCTTCGCACTAACCCTTTCATTCCATGCTTCTGCTCAGGATATGGAAAAAATGAACAAAAATGAATTGCGAGATTACGCCCTTGTCCTTGTAGGAAAAATAGATTCATTGAACACACAAATCAACTCCCTTCAAGAAACTGGTAAGCAACTTGCTGTCTCCTTGGCCACTTCAGAGGAAAAAAATGCAGTCAATCTTGCTGAAATTCAAAAATTGAGTATCCTGATCGTCAAAACCCAAAAAGAACTCGAACGAGTTCAAACCGAAAAAGAGGCGGTCATTACTACCCTAACCAAAGACGTAATCCTACTCAAGGATTCTATCTCCAGCCTTCAGCAATCATTTCTTAGTGCCGCTTCAGGAACGCCAAACGATCCCAATGATTTTTTAAATTCTTATTACAAGCAGCCTTTTCCTCTGGAAAATAATTCCTTTTCGATGGTACTGAGCAAGGTCATTTTTGGAACGTCTAATACGAGTAACTCCGATTATTACAATCAGGAAAATGAAATTCAGTCACTCCCCGAAATTCTTCCCGCAGAGGCATTTACCTATTGGGGCGTTAAGCCAAAAGTGAAAATTACAGACGGAACAGAATTCAATGACTTCATGGTAGCGCAACCGCTTAGCTATTACAATGCGCGCCTACCGAAAATTCAGATTTACAAAAACAAACTATTGACCGTGGCAAACCCCGGCGGAAATGAAGAATCCTTTCTATTTACTGCAAATGTGGTAGATTCTGAAAGTTTGAACAACCAGCGGAACGTGATCCAGTTTAACCTTGTCAGTGAGGAGGCCAATACAGACGAAGACTACGATAAGCCCAAAAACTTGACTTGGAGAATTTTTGCCATTGAAAATGAAGTTTATTTGGCTCTTAATTTTGCCCAACTTTCACGTATCAATTCAGAACTCCAGGAAGTGGGAAGTATCGAGGCCTATTCCGAATATTACGAACGCGTCGTGATGGCTTCTGAATTTGACAGCGATTACCGTCAAACAACCACAGGAAAAGGTGTATACCTGTCTCGTAAAGAAGATAACTTTATGCCCGAATCCCTTTATGTAGACCCTAGTGACTTGATTTTCCTATTCAAGTTGAAGTAATACTACGAAACAAGCTTCCTGATGCACAGGGTTCCTCGCGAATCCTGTGCATTTTTTTTGTGGCATTTGGACCAGTGAAACAGGATATCCTTAATCCACCTTATCCCTTCTCCTCAATATAGGCAAGCAAGAGTTTTTTCAACACCCTGCGTTCCTCAGCAATAGATTCCACATTTGCTTCCATATTGCTAAGCATGCCTTGTAGGTGTGCCACCGCATTGGCCACCTTGCGGAGCTGCTTGGGATCACGGGAGAGCAAATGGGGTTCTGGCCTCTTACCCTGAAGTTTATCCAGGCTCAGTCGCGGCATGTCATACAACTCTTCCATCAGTTCCAAAAGCTCAATCCGCTTCTCCCGATAGCGCGTCTGGTTACCCATAAAAATCTGCTCCTTCCGAGCATACACCGACAAGTAACGAACGATACTGTCCGAACGGATCAAGCGCATGTTGCCCGACTTCAGCTCATCCCGGGTCGCCAAGTTTTCCACAAAACTTATCCCGGTCACCAGTGAGTTTGCCCCAGGCAACGTAAAAAAGGAAAATAAGCTGTCTAAAAAAGGTTTCTTGTCAAACCCCTCCTGCATCAGCGGGATCAAGGTGTTGATCTGCTGTTCCTTTAAAGCATAGTTGACCATCACCTCTTCCATCCGGATGCTATCCAAGTCCAGATCTTCTACCAAACGCTGTGCATACTGCACCCCACGCGCCGTTTCACCCCATCGTTCACGCTGATTTTCCGCAAAGAAACCCAAGGAGATTGCTGCAAAGAGCATCAAAAACTCCATCGCATACTTTTTCCAGTTTGATTTTTTGGGCTTCATCTTTGAACCTTGAAACTCCTTTTTCATAGGATTGCCTTTTTTTGATACCGCAACTAGTTTTAATAGAAAAAGAAAAAGAAAAATAAGGCAGCATTCGTCATTCGTACCCCCTCGTAATAGCCTATCGTCCTGCGCGAACCATCCATCACTCGACCATCTTCAATGTATCCAATCGTTCTCCGAGATTGATCCATCGCCCGACCATTTTCAAGATAGCCGATAGTGGACCTAGATCCATTCATCACACGACCATTTTCTACATAACCAATCGTACGCCGAGACCCATCTGTCACACGATTTCCATCCAAATAGCCAATCGTCGATCGAGAGCCATTCGTCACCCGCTCCCCATCGATGTAGCCCACCGTGCGGCGGCTACCATCCATTAGCCGCTGGGCGAGACTTGGCGTAGCTCCGAGAGCTAAATAAATAAGTAGGCTAAATAGAATAGGTCTCATAGATGTAAATGAATAGGATTATCCCCAATTATACCACTAGCTCAAGAGAAATATTTACCAATCGGATAGGTCAACCGTCCACTGTATACCGTCGACAGCAATTTATTGCCATCCTTCCTTTACATTCCCCAAATTGAATTTTACCCCAACTTGCTGTGGACCGTGAACCGTCAACTGATGACGAATCGTCTACCGTCAATCGTGGTTATAGTAGTCTTTGTCTCACCAAGTACAATCTGCTGTCGTCTGTGGACTGTCAACTGTTGACAAAGGGTTCAATTAAGGTGAAATTCGATACAAGATCATACGCTTATCCACTTCTGATTTAGTGCGTGAGATCAACTCTTTTCCGTAATGGGCTTGGTAATACTGATTGACTGCCTTGATGTACCTGGATCTCCTCACCCTTCTGTAATCCAAACTTTCTAAAGCAGCCGTGCCAAATAGGTCGTCCAACTGATGGACATCCACGAGCAAATGGGGCTGGGCAAGTATCTTGGCCACAAGTCGTGCGATATCCTCCACCCCATCAATAGTCCCCGGTTCCTCTGAAGTTGGTAAAAACTCAACTTTTTCGGATCGTTTTGAACCTTGATTTTTTCTCCACCAAAGCCCACCACCTACAGCCATCAGGAGCGCTAATGCCGAAAGAATAGAAAAAGACCAATCCTCCATCCCAAACGATGAGATCCCCTGTGTAAATCGAATTTCTCCTACTTTCGTGAATTTTTCCAATGGAGCTGGTGGATGTAAAAGAAAAGTGGGATCTCCGTATCTGTCAAAAAACACCGCATTATTTTCCATGGCAACAGCTACTGAGAAAGACTTAAACTTTCCAAAGTCATTGTCTTTAGCAAAATATAGGGTATTATCTTTTTTGTGTAACAACAATAGCCCAAGATGGGCTTCTAGCTGATACAATTGAACCCCATAGTCCTTCAAGTCGAAGGAGGGCATGATCCATGAACTTAGATTTTTTTGATTTGGAAAGTCCAACTGTATCGAACTCCAGGCTTTGCTTTTAAAGTCAAATACATACCCGTTCTTATCGGGATAAAACATATTAGACGGCTGGTGGATGTTTTCCCCCAAAATGGAAAAGACCCTGTCCCCACCAACAAAGATCCCCACTCCCCCATAGTTCATAGGAGGGGAAGAGACCGGAAAAAATTCCCAGTACCCCGTATCAAAATCAAACTCCAGTAATTCACTGTGTCCTCTCCAATAGCCATAACGACCCATGGAATACAATTTCCCCTCCCGCACAAAAAAATGGGCATGACAGTTGAACCCCGACCCCGTGCCCTTGTACAAATTTTCCCAACTGTCCCCAGACCACCTCAAGACCTCAAATCGACAAGGGATAAGCGCCAAAAGTTGTTCCTTAAAATAAACTAAGGTGATCGGGTCATCCGTGGTGAGGTAAGGTGAGGCAAGCAGTGAATCGACCATCACCTGGGTGATGCCTTCAGGTAGGCTTTCCCAAGCAAAACGATCAAATGATTCCCTAGGATTAATTTTTATCCAATCAAAGGAAGCGTAGGGCTGCTTTTCCGTTTGGGCAGAAAGGACAAAACCAGAGAAAAAAAGTAGCACAAAAAAAATGGCTGCTTTCATAATGAAAAATTTTTTCTTCTATTCAAAAAGCCCGGAAAACCGGAAACAAATTATCAATTAAATATAGTTAAAAACTAAAAAAGTGCAAATCACATCCCTAATTGCTAAAAACACATACCTAAAAAAAGTCCCCTCTGCGGCAATACAACCACAAAGGGGACCCTATTTAGCTTCGAAAAAAGCGTTTGATACTTACCTTACTTCAAGCCACCAATCATGTCTTCTGGCTTGACCCACTCGTCAAACTGCTCGGATGTAAGCAAGCCCAAACTCATGGCTGCTGCACGGAGGCTCGTTCCTTCCTTGTGCGCCTTCTTAGCGATGGCTGCAGCATTTTCGTAGCCAATGTAAGGGTTCAATGCCGTCACCAACATCAAAGAATTTTCCAAATGCTGCTGAATCATCGGTGTATTCGGTTCTATTCCCACCGCACAGTTTAGATCAAAGGAAACACAAGCATCTCCTAGCAATCGGGCAGACTGTAGGAAGTTGGCCGCTATCAATGGCTTGAATACATTCAGTTCAAAATGTCCATTTGAACCACCAATGGTGATGGCTACGTCATTACCCATGACCTGTGCGGCTACCATGGTCATCGCCTCCACCTGAGTCGGATTGACCTTGCCTGGCATGATGGAAGAACCTGGCTCATTTTCTGGAATCAAGATCTCCCCAATGCCCGAACGAGGGCCCGAGGAAAGCATGCGAATGTCATTGGCAATCTTCATCAAGGACACCGCCAACTGCTTCAATGCACCGTGGGTTTCGACCATGCCGTCATGCGCAGCAAGTGCCTCAAACTTGTTGGGTGCCGTCACAAAAGGAAGTCCAGTCAGCCCTGCTATTTTTTTCGCCACCAGTTCAGAATAGCCCTGGGGAGTATTCAAACCAGTACCCACTGCCGTACCGCCCAAAGCCAATTCGGATAAGTGCGCAAGAGTATTGTTGAGTGCACGCAAGCCATGATCCAGCTGCGCCACGTAGCCGCTAAACTCCTGACCCAAAGTGAGCGGAGTGGCGTCCATAAAGTGCGTTCGTCCGATTTTCACCACCTGCTTGAAGGCTTCAGCCTTGGCTGCTAGCGTATCGCGAAGTTGCTTCACCCCGGGAATGGTCGTTTCCGCAACCATCTTGTAGGCCGCAATGTGCATGGCCGTAGGGTAGGTATCGTTGGAGGATTGAGATTTGTTGACGTCATCGTTGGGGTGAATTTTCTTCTTGGCATCTTCCAAGGAACCTCCCAAAAGCACATGTGCTCGGTAGGCAATCACCTCATTCGCATTCATGTTGGATTGGGTACCCGAACCCGTCTGCCAGACCACCAAAGGAAACTGGCTATCGTGCTGCCCGGTGAGTACTTCGTCACATACCTGTGCGATGATTTCCGCCTTAGCGGGTTCCAATACCCCTAATTCCGCATTGGTCAATGCCGCTGCTTTTTTCAATATGGCAAAGGCATGGATGATCTCGATTGGCATGCGGTTTTTTTCCCCGCCAATCTTAAAATTATTGATCGAACGCTGCGTCTGCGCTCCCCAGTAAGCCGAAGATGGAACCTCTACAGGCCCCATGGTATCTTTTTCTATACGGATGGACATGGTAGTCGAAATAAATGGGTGAAGATTAGGCCACAAAGGTACATCCAAAGTCCCTTTTTGCCTACAGCTTGCGCGAGGATTCCACGTTGCTGGGAGGAAAATTGATCACTTCTTGGAAAAGTTTTTTGCTAGGCACGAGCTGTCGGTGAAAGAAAAACACAGCCAAGGCATAATTGACCCCCATCAAGGAAAGGCATACGCCTCCTTGAAGGAATTGCTGGGACCCCAAAAAGAAAAAAAGGGAAAAGCCGAGCAGTACCCCAGTCCAAAACCAAAGGAAAAATCGAGTAGTCGAAAATAGTTGATAACGGACAAAAAGTATACTGCCACGAGGCGTGTCCTCCACCTTTCCTAGGAGTAGGGGAAGAAAATTGTCCCCTTTTTCAATCACTCGGGAAATGCGAAATCCATGTACCCCCACCTGCCCATAAAATAGGGGCCCGAGCTCAGGAATTCCATCGGCCTGAGTTCCTCGGGTAACTGCCGCCAAGCGATCGAGAAGCTCCTCCTTGGACAAGGCGCTGACGAGGGTTTCTCGACCAAAAGGCAGCCAGTTCATGGGTTAGTTAACCGCGATGCAAGAAATTTCTACCTGTACATTTTTGGGAAGCCTACTCACCTCTACCGTCTCCCGCGCAGGTGGATCGGATTTAAAGTACTGCCCATAAGCCTCGTTGATGGCTCCAAACTGACCCATGTCGCGGATAAAAATGGTGCATTTGACCACATTGGCAAAGCCAAAACCTGCCGCCCGCAGGACAGCTTCCAAATTTTTCATCACTGCATGCGTCTCTTCCGTGATGTTTTCATTGATCAACTCGCCCGTCTCAGGATCCAGGGCGATTTGGCCCGACACATACAGCGTGTCTCCCACTTGAACTGCTTGAGAATAGGGCCCGATCGGCGCCGGTGCTTCTGGGGTGTAGATAATTTGTTTTGACATAGAATTTTATTTTTAGTATCAAGTATCAAGACGCTTGAAATTGTACAACTCGAATTCCTTCGACATTCTTCAATCGGAGTTAGGAGTTCGACATTTGGAAGTATCAAATAAATATTTGTACAAATTACCAAGTACAATGTACAAAGATCCTTAGGTAGCAGAATTCTGGTATAAATTCAAATCCCTACTTTGTACTTGGTACTTAGTACTTTGTACTTTTCTTCGCTTCCTCCCAGTACACATCCATTTCCGCCAAACTCATGTCGCTTAGATTCTTGCCTGCCGCTTTGGCCGCTCGCTCCAAGTACTGAAATCGGGAGATAAATTTGATGTTGGTCCGCTCCAAGGCCTCTTCCGGGTTGATGTCGATAAATCGGGCATAATTGATCAGCGAAAAAAGCAGGTCTCCAAACTCCCCAGCCGCCTTTTCTTGGTCGATTTTGGCTCCCTCACCGACGCGAAATTCTGCTTCAAACTCGCCCATTTCCTCCTTCACCTTTTCCCAAACTTGCTCTGGCTCCTCCCAGTCAAAGCCCACACCGCGTGCCTTTTCCTGGATTCGCATGGACTTGATGAGGGCTGGCAAACTTTTGGGTACGCCGCCAAGGACAGATACATTTCCCTTCTCGGTCAACTTGATTTTTTCCCAATTTTGCTTGACCGTCTCTTCATCCTGAGCCACCGTATCCCCGTAGATGTGTGGGTGTCGACGGATCAATTTCTCACACAAGGAATCAATCACAGTGGCAATGTCGTAGCTCCCCTGCTCCGAACCAATCTTGGCATAAAATACCAGGTGCAGGAGCAAATCTCCCACCTCCTTCTTGATTTCCTCCGGATTGCCTTCCAGGATCGCATCCGAAAGTTCAAAGGTCTCCTCAATGGTGAGGTGGCGCAAACTTTCGGTGGTCTGCTTTTTGTCCCAAGGACATTGCGCACGCAACTCATCCATGATGGTCAATAAGCGGTCAAAGGCAGCCAATTGCTCGGCTCGAGAACTCAAGTTGGACATGTTAAAGGAAACTATACTTGACGTGTAAACGTTTTCAAAGTAAAGCGTTAAATTTGCGCAAATTTCTCCGGTATGACAACTTTCTTCATCACACTAGGTTTCATCGCCCTTTTCTTTGTTTTGATGTCCGTAAGGCTGATTTTTCTAAAAAACGGAGAGTTCAAAGGGACCTGTGCTTCGCAAAGTCCTTTCTTGAATAAGGAAGGCGTGACTTGCGGCCTCTGTGGAAAGACCGTGGATGCTACGAGCAACTGTGCCAACCCAGACAATGAGGTGGACAAGGTGATGGCCAAATTCAAGTAATCAAACAAGCGTAGCCAACTATTTTTAACATACAAAACTATTATTCGTGTCACTAATTAAATCGATCTCTGGAATACGAGGAACCATCGGCGGCAAGCCGGGAGAAGGTCTCACCCCCATTGATGTGGTCAAATTTACCGCTGCTTACGGTGCTTGGGTACTCGAGCAAACAGGCAACCCCAAGGTAGTCATCGGTAGAGATGCTCGACTTTCTGGGGACATGGTTTCTCGATTGGTAGCAGCCACTCTTCAAGGCTTAGGCATTTCGGTCATCGACCTTGGGCTCAGCACCACCCCCACGGTAGAGTTTGCAGTGCCAAGAGAAAATGCCGGCGGAGGCATCATCCTCACCGCTAGCCATAACCCCGCCCAGTGGAATGCCCTCAAGCTACTCAATGCAGTAGGCGAATTCATATCAGACGCAGAAGGCAAAGCCATTTTGGCCAAAGCCGAAACAGAAGACTTTACCTTTGCTGAAGTACGCAAACTTGGAAAATACACCGAAATCACGGACTACATGGATCGACACATCCAGCATGTGCTCGACTTAGAGCTCGTCGATGTAGCAGCCATCAAAGCCCGCAACTTCAAGGTAGTCGTGGATGCGGTCAACTCGACTGGAGGCATCGTAGTCCCTAAACTTTTACGCGCATTGGGTGTCAGTGAAGTAGAGGAAATGTTCTGTACACCTGACGGCAACTTCCCCCACAATCCCGAACCGCTTCCTGAAAACCTACGCGATATTGCCAAAAAATTAGAAAAAGGAAATTTCGATCTGGGTATCGTCGTAGATCCAGATGTGGATCGCTTGGCGCTAGTCAATGAGGACGGATCTATGTTTGGCGAAGAATACACCCTAGTTGCAGTGGCCGACTACGTGCTTTCTCAGACTCCTGGCAATACCGTCTCCAACCTTTCTTCGACACGAGCACTACGCGATGTGACCGAAAAGCGAGGAGGAACCTACACGGCATCTGCGGTGGGTGAGGTCAATGTGGTCAATCAAATGAAGGCTGTGCAGGCAGTCATCGGTGGAGAAGGCAATGGAGGCATCATCTACCCAACTTCCCATTATGGACGGGATGCCTTGGTGGGCATTGGGTTATTTTTGACCCATTTGGCCAAATACGGCAAGTCCATCTCCATGCTTCGCGCTACGTATCCGAGCTATTTTATTTCCAAAAATAAGATCGAACTCACCCCCAACTTGGACGTGGATGACATCTTGCTCAAGATCAAGGCGCAATACAAAAACCACCCGATCAACGATTCGGATGGGGTGAAAATCGAATTTGAAAAAGAATGGGTGCACCTCCGGAAGTCCAATACTGAGCCGATAATCCGAATTTATTCGGAGTCTGACTCAGAAGCCAAAGCGGAACACCTGGCCAAAAAAATCATGCAAGACATCAAAGAGGTTGTGAATGCAACCTTGAGCTAATACAAGTCTTGCCTTGCCCAAAAGGACCCTATGAAGCACGTGTACCTCGACAATGCCGCCACCACTCCCATGGATGATCGTGTGATCGAAGCCATGATTCCATTTATGCGTGGTCACTTTGGCAATCCTTCCTCGGTTCATAGCCACGGAAGAGAGGTACGTACGGCGATCGAAAAGGCGCGTAAAAAAGTAGCTGAACTCCTACATGCCAGCCCATCGGAAATTTTCTTTACTTCTGGTGGCACTGAGGCTGACAATACCGCATTGGTCTGCGGAATGGAATCTCATGAAATCAGCCACGCCATCACCTCACCACTGGAACATCATGCCGTACTCCATACCCTGGAGATGCTCGCCAAAAAAGGCAAAATCCAACTCAGCATTTTGGATGTCAATGAAAAGGGAGAAATCAATTTGCAGCAATTGGAATCCCTGCTTCAAGCCAATCCCAAAAGTTTGGTTTCCCTGATGCAGGGGAATAATGAGATTGGCAACCTAAATGACCTGGAGCGAATAGGAACCCTAGCACGTACCTACGATGCCTTCTTCCACTCTGACACCGTTCAGACCATGGGGCATTATGCACATGACTTGTCTCAGCTTCCAGTGGATGCCTTGGTGGCCGGTGCACATAAATTCCATGGCCCCAAAGGTGCCGGATTCCTCTATGTACGAAAGGACAAAAAAATTCATCCCTTCATCCACGGGGGCGCACAGGAGCGCAACATGCGGGGTGGAACGGAAAATGTAATTGGCATTATAGGTTTGGCTAAAGCACTGGAAATTTCCATAGAGGAGCTAGACTCACATCGCAGCCATATCGAGAAGGTCAAGCGCTACTTTATTGAAAAACTGAAGCAGAACATCCCTGGCGTGGCCTTCAATGGCTGTTCGGCAGATTTGGAAAAAAGTTTGTACACCGTACTCAACGTAAGTCTTCCTCCATCTGAGTCCAATCGGGGTATGCTCCTATTCCACCTAGATTTGGAAGGCATCTCTGCTTCAGGAGGCTCCGCCTGCAGCTCGGGCGCTACCGTGGGATCGCATGTATTACGAGCGCTCCAGCACCCGGCCGACCGCGATGCGGTGCGCTTTTCCTTCAGCCGCTTTACGACACAAGAAGAGGTGGATTATACGGTAGAAAAATTGAAAGCCCTCTACACGAATTGAGTGGACAAACTAAAAAGGAGCCTTTCGGCTCCTTTTTATTTATTGGCAGGCTTATATCCCAATGCATAGGGTGTCCAAATTTCGTAAATCGGCTGACCTTGAGAACTCAAGCCACTGTGGTGCCATTCTCCATCGATCACCTGGTAGTCAAAGCCTAGGCTTGCACCCACACGGGAGTTGTCTCTCGAGAAAAAGGTGATGGTTTCCACGTATTTACCACCTTGAGCGCTGTAAGTTCCCCCTCCAGTACCTGAAAACTCCCGAGTTTCGGAGTTGAAGGCTACCCACTGGAATCTTCCTCCACTGAGGATTTTGATGGTACGTCTCGCTCCTGGGGTGGAGCGCTGAATTTGGTCATCTCGCTTTCTTCCCGTAATTACCCAGTTTCGGGTCAGGTCATCCTTGGCATCCGATACCTTTTCCCAGACCTCTACAAGTGGTCCTTTGGGGGTGGTAGCCGATACCGTCAGTTGATTTCCTACTAGGTTTACTTCAAAGTTAGTGACCATCCCTACGATAGCTGGATTGAGCGTGAAAAACTCCAAGGTCTCTTGGAGTTTCCCTGAAGTCATTGAATAAGGGCCTCCACCCGCACCTACAAAAGAGTTGTCCGCAAGGGTTCGAACCCCAAAAGCGAAGTAATTGTCCTGATATATTTTAATATACTCCTTATCGGTAACAGGAACCTGATTTTGACTCACCAATTTCCAGGCCCCTTCCACCTGTTGGGCGAGAAGGGAGCAGGTAAAAAACAAAAGGGGGAGTAGAAGAAATTTTTTCATGACGGTTAGGGAATTGGCGATAGAAGGTGGAAATTGAAAAAGATTCTACGAAAAACCAAGTCCTCTTTTTTTAGCAAAAGACCGTTTCCAACATCCCATGCATACCTTCCAGTTTGGCAGCAGCAAAGAAGAGGTCCTCCAGGCCATCCCTGAACGCAAAATCAAAAAACTTGCTGCAGGGGAGAAGCGCCTGGGCGTGTTACGAATCGGTGAACTCATCCATGTATTTGATTCCCAATGTCCACATCGAGGGGCAGACCTGAGTCAGGCCAATATCAATGGGGCGGGAGAAATCATCTACCCTCTCCATCAGTACCGTTTTGAGTTAAAGACAGGAGATGTTCGGTCGGGCTACTGCGCATCGCTACCTATTTACCGCAACGAATTGACCGAATCCGGCCTCTACATTTACCTACCTTAATGCAAGGGAGCACCATTGGGAACGGGCTGGTCCGCAGTGGCAAGCCATATTCCTCCTTCTAGGCTAGAAAATCCCGTAATGAGCACCTCCGACATGAAATCCGCTACCTGACGAGGGGCCAAGTTGCAGACGCAAAGCACCTGCTTTCCCACTAACTCCTCGGGTAGGTAATGAACCGTAAGCTGGGCAGAGGATTTTTTGACCCCTAATTCTGGACCAAGATCTACCCATACTTGATAGGCGGGTTTTCGAGCTTTTTCAAAATGCTCCACCCGCAAAACGGTTCCTACCCGAAAGTCAATTTTTTTGAAATCTTCTAGGTCAATCGTTTGCATTGTCAATATATTTTCTACTTTTAAGGACGTTTTTCGAAAGCTAACCCGTATTTCAATAAATTATGTGGAACTGTTCAAGA